>Ga0265297_10005260_pt1 | contig 19969 bp, 14 predicted proteins | sample Munlanlwell13791_FD_192502 | JGI IMG/M metagenome (GOLD analysis project Ga0265297, IMG submission 192502) | Leachate microbial communities from a municipal landfill in Southern Ontario, Canada - Leachate well 137-91 | ecosystem: Engineered > Solid waste > Landfill > Unclassified | place...
CGATTGCCGGGTTGCAGATGACGTTGCCGGATGAGTCTGAAATATTGTGCCCGTCAAAAGAGAAAATGAGGCGGGCCCCGGCAACAGGGGCAAACCCGAAGCGCACATCGTCTATGGATTCGTAGGATGACGGATCCATCAGGACGCCCACGTCCTGCTCCAGGCTTGGGGAAACCCTTTGGTGGAATTCGCTTGCGTTTGCAAAGCTTATCTTCACATAGGCGGTTTGGCCGGATGAGGAGATTGTGATGAACGTGCGGGCGCCCTCATCCGATGCGGGCAGCGCGCAATTGGCAGCGGAAAATAAAAGCAGCAGTATGAACAGCGGTGTTGCCCTGCGCATGGTTGCTTTTTGGAAATCCTGCATTTATATATTATGATGCCTTAATTATTGCAACTGGAGGGCTGGCGGATGCTTGATTTCATTCTCATGACCCCTGAAATGCTCCTTTCAAGCTCGGGCGTCCTCATAGCCCTTGCCACTGCGATATCCATCATTGCCCTCTCATTCATGGCGGGTGAATTCTTCTCAATGCCCACCCTCCGCGGATTTGCAAAGGCGGAACTGTATGAGCTTGGCGTAACCGCAGTCGTGATTGCCATATCCGTAATGCTCATAACCCCTGGGGGGCCGTTCGACATGATTACGCGCGGCTTTCTGGATCCTGCAACCCCTGCGGATAGGGCATGCAAGGAATGGAAATCAATCCATGGGCAATACGACCCGGTTTCGGGGAATTACCCGGACGGCAACCTCGCTTTTGCGCATGCGGACTATTTCATAGGGTGCAGGGTGGATTTCCTGACCCAGATGACATCGGCACTCACCTTGGGCATCCTGGACACGAACAGCGGGATAATGATAGCCAAGCTGACCACCGCCTACATGAACCTGATGCTGATGGAGTTTTTCATGGGGTTCCTCTCCACGGTCAATTTCCATCTGACGATTCTGACGCCCATATTGATAGGGATAGACATAGGGTTGCCGCCCCACGCCGGGCTCACGCCGCTGCTGGAATTCAACACCACCCTTACGGACATGGTGGGCAGCACCATTGCCGCGATGACCGCAAAGAAGATGCTGCTGAATTTCATAGAGGAGAATGCAATCGGGGTTTTCCTGGTGCTCGGCATTTTCCTGCGTGCGCTCCCGTTCACCCGGAAAACCGGGTCCACGATAATAGCGATTGTGTTTGCTGCCTATTTCGTTTTCCCGACATCGGTTCTCCTGAACCAGCAGATATGGCGGGCGATAGAAAACCCCCCTGGCCCGCCAGGCTGCCTAGAGGTCGGGACTGCGTGCACGGCGGATTCGGAATGCTGCTCAAGCAATTGCGCAATGGGGGCGGGCAGATGCGCTGCGATGCTGAGCGATTTTGACCATGTGAAATCTTTCATAAACACGTGCTATGGGAAAAGCGAGGATGAGATCCGCGATTCGCTTGACAGCCAGGCGCAGCACCAGCAGGCCCAGCTGGAGCAGTATTTTGACGACCAGGGGGAGGAGGCAGTATCCACAAGAACCACCAGCCGCCTCAAAAGCTCGCTTGGCACCGCGGGAAACGTCATAGTCGGCCCGATGTTCAGCATGAACATCCCCATCGGGAGCGGCCCGCTGACTTTCGGGTTTGTCGAAAAGGCCATGAATGACATGGGCAGGCTCATGCTCATAATATTGATATTCACAGTGATAGAAATACTGCTCACCATCACCCTCATGAAGGACTTTGCCATCATGATAGGCGGTGAACCGCGGGTTCTTGGCATAAGCAAGCTGGTGTGACCATGGCGTTTGGGGGATTCATGCTGGAAATTTTTGCTGCGGGGGGCATCGGGGATGTCGCGCTGTCCCTTTTCGCGGTTTCCATAGCCGTAATGGCTTCTATAATCGCGCTTGCATATATGGCATCGCAATTCTTCAGGAAGCCCGAGTACGAGGGTTTTGTAACACTTGAGATATACCAGCTCATCGTATCCGTCCTGCTGTTCGTCTCAATAGGGGGGGTCGCGGTTTTTGCAAATTCCCTGATGTATGCGTTTTCTGGCTCTGACCCGATAAACACGGGCAGGGCATATCTATCGTATGTAAGCGAGCAGATTGCGCTTCCGGTCATGGTCGGGTTTGAGACATTGAAGCTCGCAATGCAATTCATAGGTTCGATAAGCATGAGATGGGGCGCCAGCGTGTGGGGAGTGGTGATGGTCCCTTTCGGGGCATGCCAGGTGCTTGAAAAGGTGGCGGACGTTGTCCTGATGATATCGGTGCCATTCATATCAAGCCTCCAGGTGCAGATGGTAATCCTTGAAATGATTGAGGGTTTGGCGCTCTCATTCGTCCTCCCTGCTGGCGCGCTTCTTAGGATATTCCCCCCGACAAGGGACGCGGGCACCTTCCTGATGTGCTCCGCGCTTGCAGCGCTCACGGTCTACCCGTTCACATATGTGATGCATGACAAGATAGTAAGGGTGATGGTGTCTGGTGAAAGCGAGAATCCGACCGCAAACGACATGCTTCAGAGCCAAAACCCCGGATTTGCAAGGGTAATGTCCGCAAGCTGGGCGATTGACCCGGAAAAAATGCTGTTCAGGCCCCTGCGCCTCCTAAGCTACCTTGTCCTTCAGGGGGCTTTCCTGCCTGCGCTGAGCATGGTCATAACTATTTCGTTCATAAAAGGAACCACCAAATTCGTGAGCCAGAAATTCGGGTGAGCCTTTGGGTAAAACGGACGCATCCTCAAAAACGGCGCTTCTTGCCCTCTTTCTTGCATTAGCCATGCTGGCTTGCGGATGCACCGGCTCTGATGGGGGGCAAAGCGGGATAGTCCTGTGGATTTTTGGGTGGGAAAACCTCGTTGCAGTGGCTCTTGCCGCAACAGCAAGCCTTTTGGGCCTTGCATATATCGCCGCATCTTTTGTGAATGATGACAAGCTTAAGGCATGGGTCAAAAAAGAGGCAGGGCAGCTGGTTTTCTCAATTATGATAATAATATGCGCGATTGCAATCGTTGACAGCATGGATTTCTGGCTTAAAACATTCAGCCTTGCAGGCTCTCCGGCCTGGCAGGACTATGTTGGAAACCACATATGCTGCGACCCGGCCGTTGTGCCCCAGTGCCAGGCGGGGCTATGGAAACGCCCGTGCCATGTGGAGCTCGCGATGGACCACCTGCAGTTTGTCTATGAGACCCTGCGGAAGAATGTCATGACTTATCTTTGGAATTACTCGGCTATTGCAACGCTTGCCAATCTCCACACCAGCATAAACATCATGAATGAGCCCGACTTTGGGAGCCTGAGCCTGAGCCCGTTAACCTACCTGTCCGCAGGAGTTGACTATTTCACCATACTCATTGGGCTTGCAACCAAAGCCATGATGATGACCCGCACGCAGCAGGCAGCCCTGGATTATCTGCATTATCCCGTATTCGGGGCTTTCATGTCCATGGGGCTCGTGCTGCGCATACTTCCATTCACAAGAAAATTGGGGGGCATGCTAATAGCCATATCGCTTTCGTTGTATGTGGTCCTGCCGATGTTTTACGTCCTAAACAGCGCAATATTATGGGGCTTCATTGCGGCGCCTGCGGGAGGAACGCCCTCAACGGTGGGGGCGTCATACGACACCGGCGCATATACGCCCGGGTATGGCGCAGGGGAAGCTGAAAACTATGATGCGGTTGACCCTGAGAATGTCCTTGAAGGGGGCTATGTTGCGAATATAGACGTATGCAACAGCACAGGGGCCGATGCCGAACAGGCAAGGGCTGAAAGGCAGCAGGATGAGGGATTTATCCAAAGCAACTGGAAAATGATGCGCGGGACAAAGTGGCATGCCGGCCTGCAGACAATGCTTACCGGCCCCGGGCTCTCGTATGATGGCCCGCTCGGGGTCCTTGCGATGATAATGGTATTCTCGACCGTGCTCCCGTTCCTCGGCCTGATGACTTCGCTTGCCGCATTCAAGGTCCTTTCCCCGCTGCTCGGGGGGGATGTCGAGTTAGGGCTGCTCTCGAGGCTGATATGATGAAGACCCACACTGCAAGGCAGGCTGCTTTCGCAATTGCGCTGGTCGCCATCGCGCTGGCGATGTTCGCAAGCATGCCTTGCGGAAATTATTTCGGGTTTGACGTTTTCGGCACCAACCCGCCTAACGTGGTCACCTGCGACCAGCCGGCAAACGGACTTTTCTGGCTTGAGCTCACCATAATCGCGCTTGCGCTCTCGGTGGCACTCGTCTCTGCAGCCTGGATACTCAACGGCGTTTTTGGCGGCCCGAAATACAACGAATTCCTGAAAGAGCGCCTTTGGAGCATGCTTGAGACTGCGGTGATAATGGGCATTTTCATAGCCATGCTGGTTTCGCTCCAGCAATATGGGAACGACAATCTCGACACGGCGAGGGCATACACAAAAATAATACGGAATAGCGCGGTGGAGGATTTTGGGAAAACGATAGCGGGAACTGCCCTGTTTTCATTCGTATCGAATGCCAACCCGAAAATACACCTTTTCAAAGGCCATTTCGGGTCCTATATCGATTTCCAGCTGGCACCCATGTTCAAGCCGATATTCGACATGATGGGGCTGATAATACAGCTCCAGACCACGGTTGTGCTTCAGTGGTTTGCCCATGACTACCTGCTCTGTTTTGCAAAAAACTACCTGCTGACCCTCCTTTTGCCAGTCGGGCTTTTCCTTCGCGGGATGGGCATCAAAGCCGCAGGCAACGCCATGATGGGGGTTGCGATTGCCCTTTATTTTGTCTATCCGTTCATGATTGTCCAAATAGGGGAGATAGTCACAAAACACTATGAGAATGAGATTTCGGCACTCACCATTGCAGAGGGCAACATTCACCTGAGCCTTTGCTTCAGCAGCAAGCCCATATGCTGCATGGGCGGGACCCCTGACCCGGTCAACGATACCCTGGTCATACCCAACGGAAATGGGTTCATAAGCGTCAAAAAAGTCCTTACCAACCCCCTCCTTGGTTGCAGCTACTCGACAACCAATGTAAGGATATGGGAAAGCGCGGGAGGGGTGGTGGCAAGCAGCGCAGCATTCATGCTGATGAAAGCCATGATGTCCGGCTCGGGCACGTCATCGAGCAGCACGGGCTTGAGCACCGCTTCCGGGTTCATGAATATCCTGATGCTGCTGGCCCTTTTCCCGCCCATGGTGATGCTGGTGCTTAGCTTCATATATGGGCTTGCGTATTTCTTCTTCATAGTAAGCATGGTGCTGCCGATATTCGCCATATTCATAACCCTCACGCTCGCAAAGGAAATTACCAAGGCGCTTGGGACGGAAATAGATCTTTCAGCGCTTGAAAAGCTGATATGAGGACAGGGTGCCATAATGGGATTGAACATTGCCGAAAACATCTGCGCCCCCATCCTGTCCGGGGCCCCGTCGGATTTTCCTGGAAGTTTCGGGATTCTTGGCGCTGACTGGCTGCAGCTGACTTTCCTTGCCCTCCTTGCATCGCTCCTAGCTCTTTCGATAATATACATGCTTTCATTCTTCCTTAAGCAGAACGCAGCAGCAGCGTGGGCGAAATTCGAGCTCTTCCAGCTTTTTGCAACAGCCATGTTGGTGGTCATGACCTCTTCCGTGCTGATAGTCGGGATGTGCTCGTTTGACATGCGCATTCTTGACTCGGACAGATATGCGGATCCGCAAAACCCGAATCGGCCCATGAATATGCTGGATATTGTGGACAGGTATTTTGGCGAGCTTGAGAAGGCGGGCGGGATGCTTTTTGCCGCCTTCCTGTTCATCATCAATGTCCTGACCAACCTATTCAAGGCGATGTTCCTAAGCTCGCCACTGGGAGTGGGGGGCAATGAAAGCCCTCTTGAATCGCTCATGCAGCTCAACAACATGTTCTTCATCCTGATAAGCGGATTCGTCATCTCATTCCTCATGCTCGGCGTGCAGACCCGGATCGTTGAATATGTAAGCATAGCGGCGTTGTATTACCTGTTTCCCTTCGGGGTTTTTTTCAGGGCGTTTGAGCCGACCCGCGCTTTTGGCGGAACCCTGATAGGCCTCTCAATCTCCCTTTTCCTGTTCTACCCCGCCCTCCTGGTTTTCAACGACTATGTTGTTTACGGGCCGGTTTCCGAAATCAACCAGGAGCTGGAAGCTAGCATAGATAGGGGCGACACGCAGGTTTCTGGGCAGCAAGGCGGGATGCCCGACAGCCAGGTAATAGTGAATGGAATAGAAAGTGGCGACCTGGCATCCGGGATAGGCGGTTCCGTCCTTGTGGTTTTCAAGCCGCTCATGCTGTATTTCGTGGCAGCGGTCGTCCTGCCCATAATCAATTTCATAATACTGGTGGAAGTTGCAAGGGGGCTCACGCGCCTCCTGGGCGAAGAGGTGGACATAACCAACCTCACGAGGCTGATATGATGGCATTTGATTTGACTTCTTCCGGATGGATAGGCGTTTCGGTGCTCGTGGCCCTGGTTTCCCTCTTCATCACCGTGCTTTTGCATATGCTCGCCCAGGCGTTCAGCCTCCAGAGCCTTGGCATGTGGGCAAAATCGGAATATGCACAGGTGGCGGTCAGCTTCCTGATAATCTTCTTCGCTGCAGTGATGCAAAGCGCAGGTGCGGAAGTGGTCAGCCAGGTCACAGCCGAAGTTGCGGCGGCATCTGGGAACATGATGCTCACCTCCAGCATGTCGGCGAATATGGACCCGGTGGAAATAGCCAAGGCATACATAAACAAAATCACAGGTTGCCAAATAACGCTTTACAAAATAGCATACTGGCTCAACTTCATCATGGAGCCGCTGAGCAAAATCAGCCTGGAGGCCATGGGTTTTGAAGGGATTACGGGCGGCGCCCTCTCAGGGTATGTCTCTTTTTTCCACTATGTGATGAATAACCTTACATATGTGATCCTCTTCAACTATGTCCAATACAGCGTGCTTCTGCTCTCTAAATACTCCATGCTTTACCCGATACTCCCAATCGGGCTTGTTCTTCGCGCATTCGCGCCGACCAGGGGGGTTGGAGGGCTGATGGTTGCGTTCGCGCTTGGCTTCGCATTCGTGTTCCCATTCACGTACGTTCTGGTGGTTGCAATAACCCCGAACACAACATACACCATGTGCAATGAGATAACCCTAACCGCGGGCGATTTGCCCCAAAAAGACGAGCAGCCTTGCTACAACAGCAAGGCTGGAACAAGGGAACAGTCTTTCAGGCTAAAAAGCAACATGCAAAAAATATCTGGGATAGTCGGATTCATGCAGAATGCGATAGGGATAATCTTTCTGCAGGCGGTAATCTACCCATTGGTCTCGTTGATTATGACTTTCACGTTCATCCGGCAGACCAGCTCGCTGTTCGGAGCCGACCTTGCAGAGATAGGGCGCGGGCTCATCAAAATAATATAGCCGAAAACTTGGACGCTGCTAGTGCAGGTTGGCCTTTTTTGTTGGCCTTTTTTGGCGCCGCCTTGCCATTTTGCGCCAGGGCTTTCCTGCAAGGATACGGTATGTCCCTTGCGCTTGGAGGGTTTTTTGCCTCAAGAGGGTTTTTATCTTGGGCTGCAGTTTTCCCTGCTTGGTGCCCCATGGCCTTTTTCGCCATGACTGCGTCCCTTGCCGCCTTTCCCATTGCATAGGGAACTGTGAAAAGCCCGGCGGCGATTTTGAAGATGGCAGTGGCAAGGGATACCGCGATATTTGAAAGCGCGATTAATGCCGGAACCCCGATGGCAAGCGCTGCGCTGACCGCAGCTGCCCCGACGATTATGTATGCGCCGATGGAATAAGGGTCCATGCTTTTGGATATGCATGGCTCGCATTTATAAAAAATGCGCCCAGGCAAGTCCCATCCGCTTTAAAAACTATCATTCAAATGTTTAGCGGCTCCTGTGTGGGGAGACTACTGAAGCCCTGGGTTTTTCATGGCAATCGACCTTCCGAACATATACAACGGGAATTACCGCCTGCTCATGGCGGTTCCGATAGCCCTTGTGCTCCTTTCCTTGATATTCATACCGGGCGTGGAGCTTGGCGTGGACTTCAAAGGAGGCACCATGGTGACCATGCAGGCCAACCAGAGCGTGGATGAGGGGGCGCTTCGCGCAGCCCTCACCGACGCGGGGTTTGAGGTATCATCCGTAAAGTCGCTTGCCAATCCGGCAGGGTATGAAATAGAGGTGGAGATAGAGCGGGACGGCAACCTTACCCGCGCGGAGCAGCTCAAGACCGATTTCTTCTCGAAAATAGATGAAGTGTCCCGACTGGAGTCCGATGTCATGGCCACGAACTCAAGCCCGGACGCCGTGTCGAAATACATGGAGGCGCGCAAATCTGTTGACGGGATGGCGGACGGGCTTTTCGAGATAGCCGGGATGCCCGGGAACGCAAGCGGCTATCCGGGCACCAATGAGCTGAAGGCAACCGCTGGAGTCGTCTACCGGAAAATCCTTGATGAGAACTCGGAAAGGCTCACTCAAACGCTCTCCCGGAACGTGCAGTATGAAAGCGCAAGTTTCAACCAGGTGTCGGCATCGCTTTCGGACAAGTTCGTGGAACGGGTGGTGGCGGTCGTCATCTATTCAATCATAATCGTGAGCATAGCGGTGTTCCTGATATTCCGGACGCTGGTGCCGAGCCTTGCGGTGCTCATAGGCGCAGCCTGCGACCTTGTAATTGCGCTTGGCGCGATGGGACTTTTAGGAATTCCCCTCACGCTTGCGTCGTTTGCAGCACTTCTCATGCTGGTCGGCTTCTCCCTTGACACAGACGTGCTCCTCACCATGAGGCTGATAAAAAGGAAGGAGGGCACGGCAAGGGAAAGGGCATATGAAGCGATGAAGACGGGCACCACCATGAGCATGGCGCTTCTGCTCTCGTTTTCCTGCCTGTTCATATTGGCGATGGTGACCCACATCAATACTTACTTCGAGATTTCGGCCGTTGCGCTCGTGGGGCTGGTGGGCGACCTGATAGCCACCTGGATGCTCAATGCGCCCATAGTGCTTTCATACATGGAGAAAAAGGGGGATGCCGGCAAGGAAGAGAAGCCGTTCCTCTCGTCGATATTTTCGGGATAGTGTTCTTATGATTACAAAGAAAGAGATAGTGGAGGGCGCAAAGGAGCGAGACGTCCTGGCGATGTTCGCGTTCATGCTTCTTGCGTGCCTTGCAATCGCGCTTGACCACCGGCACGGCGTCCCGATTTTCATAGCATCCATCCTCATAATAGCGATAGCGGTCTCTTTCCTCAAGCGCGACCGCGTGAGGATTGCCGGGCTTCTGGCCATAGTCATCCTTTCGCTTTTCTCGATCGGCTTTAACGGCGTGAAATTCGGGATAGACTTCTCTGGAGGCGTCCGGATTCCTGTGCTTCTTGAGACCTCTGTGAGCGCGGATGTGATGGAGGACATGGTGAGCACGATAAAGACGCGGGCGGCGGCGTTCGGGCTTACAGAGGTGAAAGTGCGCCCCATAGGCGACTCGGAAATATACGTCGAGCTTCCTCAAAGCTCACCGCAGCTTGTCCGTGACGTGGAAACCGTGCTCTCGCAGCAGGGCGTGTACCAGGGCGTGGTCGACGGGAAGGTTGCGATAAGGGGAGATGATATTTATACCGGAACCATCGGAAGGGTGCCGTCACAATACCTCCAGGGCGCGGATTGGGCGGTGAGCTTCACGGTCACGCAAGGGGGAGCCAAGAGGTTTTCGCAGACCGTGCTTGGCAAGGCGGATTATCCCCTTTACATGTTCCTGGACAGGCCGGACAACGCCATAGTGGTGGTGAGTGAAAAAAGCCTGATGAACCACTCGAAAAGCGCCGGAGGGCAGGTCTCAAAAAGCAGGGCGCTTGAGCTTGCAGTGAATTCCCTGAAGCTTGAGGGGGCGGACATACCGGTTTATATTGAAGAGGACATTGCAGGGAACTTTTCCATTGCGCCGACAAACAACAGGACAAAGGCGATTGTGTCCGCCAACAGCACGCTTATGCCAAAGCTTAGGGAAGCGGGCTTCGTGGTGGTGGAAAAAAGCGATGAGGAAATGTCCCTTGAATACCAGGTTTCCCAAAGCTCGCCCGCCTCCGATGCGGTGAGCGTCTGGAAAGCGGTCGGGCTCCTCTCGTCCCCCCGCCTTGCCAAATCTGTCACAGAAGGGGTGCCGAGCTTTTCCTATCTGATAAACGGGGCTGCGCAAGGCGACACTGCGGCTGCAAGGGCTGCCGATGCGCTCAAAAAGGAAAGGGAGCTTGAATCCATACTCAAGGGCGGTGCGCTTCCAGTGCACATCACCTTGGGCTCGAAAACACTCGTGCCCGCGCCGCTTGGCGCCGAGTTTTTGCGGCTAAGCCTGATTGGCATTGTTTTCTCGCTTATCGCAATCTCGCTGATGGTCGCGCTCCGCTACATGCATCCGCAAATAGTGCTGCCCATGATATGCATAAGCATCGCGGAACTAATCATACTGGTAGCTATATTGGGCTCGTTCACCATTGACCTTTCCGCAATGGCGGGGATACTTGCGGCAATAGGGGTCGGGATTGACGCACAGATTGTCGTGACCGACGAGCTTTTGAAAAAGGAGGAGGAGCCAAGGAAGAGGATGGAAAAGGCATTCACCATCATCACCACCTCGGTGATGGTCGCGGTGGTCGCCATGCTGCCCCTTCTTCTCATGTCGGGCCTGGTTGAGATAATAGGCTTTGCGACCTCCACCATATTAGGCTCCCTGTTGGGCCTGTTCATCTCCCGCCCTGCCTATGGCGCGATTGTGGAGCACCTGTTCGAGTAGCCGGAATTGGGGAAGTGGATTGGCATCCCTTCCGGCTTATCCTTGATTTGCCAGCTTAATCCTTGCTTTTCCTGTTTCGCATCCGCTTGCCTTTTTTCCACTCTGCCAGCTTTTCTTCCAGGAAAGAAGCCATTGAGTTGAGCATGGGCAGAATATAGAAAGGAAGCACTATGCCTATTATCGCCCCGGTCATCATGCGTATAGAATTGGTGCTCTCGCGGAAGCCCAAAAGCTGCGTGCCGCCGTCGATTGCGACCGGAACCGCAGCTGCGACGAGCAGCCATGCGGGCGGCCAGTCCTCCGAGTCGATTTTGCGGATGAATGGGAGAATGAGGAGCCCGAAAAGCATCGCAAGGTAGATTGCGACGTCGCGGGAACAGACGGGGAATTTGTAGCCTGCCTCGCCATCATTCACTACATAATTCGCGCGGGAGTATGCTGCATCCTTTTCCTGCGGAAGGCAGTCGCCGATTGAATGCCCGCCTGATGCAGACTGGAAAAGGCACAGCGAACGGGAAGTGAGCTGGTGGCAGGTGGGCGCGAATGCTGCGTAGAGTGCCCCTGCCGCGGGATCGCCCTGCGAGGCGAGATAAGGAACTGAAAGGATTGCAAGGTTGAAAAGGAAGAGCGCCGAGAGGAAAAGGATGAAGGGAAGCTTTCCTGCCGCCATGGCTTTCGCTTTTTGTGCTTATATTTTTAAAGGGGAAGCGCCCCAACAGCGACACGCTGGTTTAACAAAGTTAAGCCATCGAATAAAGTCCACGTAAATAAGTGGAACCTCTGGAAGAGCAAATACATGGGCCCGTAAGCGAAAACAGATTTGTTTGTTTTCCCGGGAAGCTCAGCTTGGATAGAGCGACACTCTCCTACCGTAGGGGGAAGATGGCAACCATCGATCCCCCTGACGGCTCACCCCCAATCGGCAACAGAGTTGGGGGATGAACCTGGAAGAGCATTGCGCTTTTTCCGCGAATGTGCGGAGAAAGGTGAAGGTCGTGAGTTCAAATCTCACCGGGCCCGTATCATGTTTTCATCCGCGCCTAAGCGGATGGTTTTTTATATAACAGTGAGAAGGAGTGCCATGGTTTCGAAATTAGCCGCGCTGTTCGAGGAAGCCGTAAGGAACAACTGCCAAGGCGAGATAGCCATACTCTTTTCAGGTGGCATCGACAGCACTGCGATTGCGACCATAGCGAAAAAATACACTACGCCCCTGCTTATTACCGCGGGAGTGGAAGGCAGCCAGGACTTGGAGGCTGCGAAAAAAATCGGCGCGGAGCTTGGCCTCCCGCACAAGGAAGTCGTTTTTTCAGAGGAGGAAATCGTAAAGATTTACAAGAAGTGCTACAAGATACGGAAGGGAGACCTCCTCAAAGTCGAGCTCATGGTGCCGGTCTTTTCCTGCTGCCGGGAGGCTGCGCGCGCGGGCAAGTGGAGGATACTCTCTGGCTCTGGCGCGGAAGAGTTGTTCATCGGCTATGACCGGTATTTCAGGCACAAGGGCGCGAAGCTGCAAAGGCTTCTTGAAAGGGAGATAGTGGAACTTCCATCAGGCGACTGCGAGGCGCAGGAAATGGTGGCGAAGAATTTCGGCATGCGCGCGGCATTCCCCTTCCTTTATCCGCCATTCGTGAATTCCGTGCTCTCAACGCCTCTTTCAGAAAGGCTGGGCACGCGCGAGAGCAAGAAGCCGCTTTTGCGGAAGATATGCGCGGAGCTTGGCGTTCCGCAAGATGCGATTGACCGGAAGAAGAAGGCCATGCAGTACGGGAGCGGCGTGCACAAGATACTTCTTTCAAGAATAAAGGAAATAGAGGAGGAGCTCCAGATAAAGGAGGAGCTCAAGCAGCGGAAGCGGGACCAGATGGCGCAGGTGCGGGAAGCCCGCTACGGCCCGTCGGGTTACAGGCCCCGCGCTTAGGCTAACGGTCCGCGCCGCCTGCCTTCAGCTGGTGGAATAGACCGAGCGCCAGACAGCCATATGCGACACGCCCAGTGCATCAGCTACCTTGCGAAGCGGCAGCCGTTCCTCGAAATAGAGGAAGCGCGCGGCTTCGAGCTTCTCAGGCGAGAGGGACTTGTGACGCCCTTTTGCGGAAATCGGTATTTTTTCCATTATGAACACCTCCTTTTTGATGCCCGAAAAACCGGAAGAAGCAAAGCTGTTTGGTTTTTTTTCGAGACGTTCGGGCACTTGCCAAGCCACCCAAGCGCGAAATCAGTTCCAGAAATAGATAAGGTGCAGGCTAGGGACAGATGAAACACACGCTGTGTTTGCGCTTGCTGCCATCACTAGCACCGATAATGGATGTGGAGGGAAGCGCTTAAATAGGCTTGTAACAAAAACGCGGGCGGCTAAGCGACAAGATAGATAGAATTTACGCTGCTGCCTGAAGATACTGGGTAGGCAAAATCGAGCCTCCGGGCTTCCTTCGCATACCTGCCAGTAAGGTAGCTTGCAACCTCGCCACGGTTTGAAAGGGGGTGCCAGCCCGTCTGTTCGGTTATATAGACGTGCGCAAGATTGTTGTCTTTTGCAAACTGCCTTGCGACATCAAGCACGGCTTCGCAGAACTTGCCCACATCGATTTGCGAAACGAAATCGGTATTCGGGTTGAAGCCTCGCAAGAGAAGCGACTTTTCTCCGTTTACCTCGACGACGTACGCCATGATGTTGCCCCTGGCGACAGACTCGTTCTCAATTATATTTATGTGGAAGTGCTCCGAGCGGTTGAACAGGCCCGTATCCTGCGCCGTGCAGACCCCTGCGGAGGCTTTTGCGAAAAAGGATGCCTGGTTCTTTGAGAGGTATGCCCGGATATTTGCGCCAAGCTCGCCCTTGGTTTCCTTGCTTTCCTCAAATTTCCGCATGTCTGATTTTGCCTGCGCAAGAATCGGCGAAATTGCCTTGCTGAAGATTATTTTTGAGAGAATGTCGGCAATCTGTTCATTGCTTTTAAGAATCGCATCCCAATCCGGCTTTTCTGAAAGGGACAGCTGCTTTTCGATTGTCGCCTGGCGGCCCGGGTCCGAAAGGTTTTTTTTCACGGCTTCCGCGATTTCGGGCTTTTTATCAAGGAGGCTTGCAAGCCTGTGCGAATAGTTGTCCTTGAAGTATATCCCCATTACCTCCTTGAATTCGGTGAGAAGCGCATATGCCGAACTGCTGTCCATCTCCCGCTCCTGCGTGGTGAAATTTGCCACAAACTCGTCCCTTGCCATCGGATACATGAGCGTGCTTACCTCCTCGGGAGAATAGTTCGTCCCTGCGCGGGCGACCTTTACGAATGCCTGCCGAAGCGCCTTTGCCCTGTCCTCGCCCTTAGGAAGCTCCGGCGTCAGGGCGGAAATATATCTCCCGAATGAGGCAAAATCAAGATTCGCGCCTTCTTTGAGCACATAGCTTTTCTGGCTTGCAGAAAGAGAGTAGCCGTCCTGGGGGAAAACGTATCCTGAAAGGTCATTTGTCCTGTCGGAGACCCTCTGCAGAAGCGATTCGACATCTGAAAAGCTCATGCCGACCGGCTTGTAGGATATGTAGACCATCTCGGCAAGGATTCCCTTGTCCTCTTCCGGCAGGATGCTGCCAATGGGCTCGTTTTTGAAGAATTTTGATTTGATGGTTTCCACCTTCCTGACAAGTTCGGCCCTGCCGGCTGGGTCAAGCTTAACATAGCTTGCGAAAAGCTTGGGTGTCGGCGCCCCGATTTCGCGGATTGCGCTGAAAATCTTCTCCTGGTTCTTTGCCGGGGAGAAGCCATCCATTCCCGCAAGCGTATCTACAGTGGTGTTGAACTCGTTCGGGTATTGCGCAAGAAGCTGGCGCAGGAACTCGCGGTCGGTCTTGAGGAAATTTGCAGTGCCTTTGGAAAGATAGCCGCTTTCCACGAGCTTTTTTGCCAAGAAATCGAAACGCCGCTCGCCCGTGCCTTTCCTTGAGATGAGCTTGGTTGCCATGTGGCTGCCGTTTGCCCTGTCGATTCTCGAGGCCGCAATTGCCATCCTTGCGGCAAGCGCGGCATCCTTCCTGCCTGCCTCGCGTATGAAAAGGTCGAGCACGCGGCGATTCCCCTCAATTAGACCGATTGCGCCTAAGATGTCACATGCGGACCTGCTTGCGCGGCCAAGCTTTTTCGAATTCTCGATTTCCTCGGAATAGGTGTCAAAAATCAGGTCAAGCTCCTTTTCCCCCAATTGGCTTGAGGCAATTTTCTGCTTCACCACCGAATCGCGCTCTTCCGCAGGCAGCTTGAGCGCTTCTTCGAGAGGAAGGAAGGTGTAGACAGCTATCATAAGCCTGCGGTTGCCTGATAACGATGCCTCGGATGCCAGCTTTCCGACCATTCCCAGAAGTTCATCAGGCGAGCCTGCTTTTGCCCCTTCCTTTGGCTCCATATTCTGGTAAGCCCTGAAAAGCACCCCGATGCTGAAATTTCTTGCAGAAGCGGAATGGTCATACTGGTAGATGAAAGACTCGCGGTTCCCCGTTCTTGATGCGCAATCAAGCGACTTTTCGCATAATGCAATTGGCGCCTGCTCTTCAATCAAAAGCTCAGCAAGGCTTTTTGCCTTGGGTAGGATTTCTATCGCGAGCGCCTTGTAAGCTGCGGCATTGGCATAACTTGATGCCGAACCATGCGGGTCACTGGGATGCACTTCTTTTTCCGCCTCCGCGCTTGCCAATTCGTAGGATTTTGACCTCATCACCGATGGCAAAGCTGATTTTTCCGCAATCCGAAGAAAAGCGTCCTTCCCGCCCATCTCGACATTGCCCCATCCTTTCACTTTTCCGCCACGGTATCCTTCGGCGAATTTCCAGAATAAGTCGGAGCATTTTGAAATAACCTCGGCATCGTAGGCACTTGACGCTTGGATGTATGAGAAGAGCGCCTGCCCATAGGCATTGCCATTCTCGTAAAGCCCGGCTGCAAGGCCGACCCGCTGGTTGTTAATGGAAGTGGAATTGAATTCGTATCCTTTTTCAGACAGTATGTCGCCAGCCTCAACGAACTTGCCCTCTTTTGACAACGAATCCGCGGCTTTCACCAAGCAGTCGAATGCGAGCTCTTCCTGCCTTGCCCGAACCGAGGGCATGCGGGCATTATTCCTTGCTTTCAGATAAGCTGTGGCTGCTTCCCTGAATTCGCCATTGCCAAGCCTTTTTTCGGCTTCTTGGGCATAGAGGCTGAATATTTTGCGCTTGGCAGATTGGTCGTCCGTCTTGACGTATTCCGACAGCCCGTATTCATTTGCACAATTCAGAATATCTGCCGCCTTGCCAAACTCGCCTGAAAGCTCATAAAGCTGGATTGACTCGAGCCCGCATTTTTCCGCAAGATCGGCTTCGTTTATGGTGCTGAACATTGATGCGGCAGACCTATATGTTTCGGCTATCTTGGTAAAATTCCCGGAAGATGAGCTTTGCCATTCGGCATTGGCAAGGAAAACCATGCACTTTTGGAACATTTCCCCTCTTGTTTTTGCCCCTGGCTCGGCATAGGTGCCTTCTTTGTAAAGCTTGTCGAAAAATTCAAAGTAAGATTCGGTCTGGAAACAGTGCGCTTCTGCCTTTCCATAGTAAACTGACACGGTTTTTTTATCAGGTTCCTCAAATGAAAGCTGAAGATAGCAGTTCATCGCATTGCGCAGGCTTTCGCCCGCCTCCTTTGGCTTCTGCCCGGCAAGAAGGGAATCTGCTTTCTCTTCATAGCTTCTGGCTGCCATAAGAAGTGAATTCCGCCTCTTTAGCATCAGCCCCTCTTTTTCATTTACATCCGCAGATGCAGCAGCATATTGATAAGAATTGCTGGCTTCTATATGCTGCCCTGCAAGCCCGTAATAATCTCCGGCTTTCTCGAAAAGGCGGCAGGCTGTTTTTGAGACATATTGCCGTTCATCTGAACCGATGTTGGTGGAGAGCATACAGGCTGAGGCAACCCGCGCATAGCCTGTGTCTTTGTTGGCAGGGTCGGCAAGCCGCTCAAGCCGCCTGGCAATCGATTCCACTTTGGCGAATGAATATGCCGCAGCATGAACGCCCCCGGAATAAATGGATTGCCTCTGCCGCTCATTCCAATATTCGGAAATGGCGGAGCTGTAACTCGAAAATGCGTTATGCTTGTCCCCGGCAAGCTCGTAAAGCTCGCCTATGCGAACATGGCGCTCCGCTTGCTCTTCAAAGCCGCCCAAGCCACGGTCAACATATTCTTTCCAGGCTTCCTTGAGGTATTTTTTCCGATTGAAAACGCTCTTTATGCCCTTTTCCTTGGCAAGCCGGGCGGCAAACTCATCGTTTTTGAGCGAAAGAAGGCGCTCGATTCTTTCATAGCATGCGAGCCTGCTGCCCACAGAAGAGAACATGTTTGCCTTATCGCGCCACATCTTGATTGCTTCATTAATCTTTTTTTCAGAAAGAAGGCGCTCTTCATCTATGGAATAGCAGTCGATTGCAAACGCCTCGTATTGGGGTAGCTTCCGTTCATATTTTGCCTTAAGCCCATCTGAACCTGGCTCAAGCTTTGAGATTGCGTTGTTGTAGGCCTCAATAACCGTATCGGGGGAATAATTAGGAAGATGGTTTCGCAAATCGAGAAAAATCCCGTCAAGCTTTTCAAGATAGGCATGCCGCAATTCCTGGCTTGGCGCATACCTAACCGCCCTGCCATAAGCGGTGATTGCGTTCATCAATCCATAATGCGGCACGGATTCGCTCCCGCCCGCCCTTAAAAAAATCTCCCCCGCAATTGCGGCATATTTGGCCATCTCTCCGTCTTCCCGCGCTGTGGATGACGCCTTCATGTAAGCGTTGCCAGCCTCGGCAAGCTTGCCTTCCTCGATAAATTTGACGCCTCCTTTTGCAAACAGGTATGCCGCAGTCCGATAATAATCATCCTGGGTTCCCCTTTCGCGCACTTTTTCGGCAAGATTTTTCTTATAGGCATCCGCTGCCTCCAAAAACCTGCCTTCCTCCACAAGGATTTTGGCTTCGTAAAGATAAGCATCCAGGCTTCTTGAGCGGCAATCCGCCTCCTTTGCAGCCCAGGCTATCTTGGAAGAAGGGTTGATGGCTGCTTCGTCCAGCTTCCCATAAGCAGCTTTAAGCTCCCAAAAAAGCTCGGCTTCGTTGTGTTTTTTTTCATGCTCAGGAAGGGCCGCTTCTTTCATTGAAACCTCATAATTACGGATATTCCGCCAGATCCAGTAGGGTATTGGCCCGCCGTCTTTGTTCTTTTCGCCAGCATTTAAGCAGTCGTTGAAGTGCTGCCCGATTGCCTTGCATAGCCCTGCGCTATAAGCCATGCCAAGCGCTTCAAACTCATGTTCCGCTTTGGCAATAAGCTTCAGTGCTTTCGCCGGATTGGCCGCATAGCATGCATCGCTTTGGTGCCTTATTGCCTTATTCTTAAGGCGCCTCTCCATGGCAAGCTCCAGCCGCTTCTTTAGGTTGTCGCCTGCCCTTTTCAAAACGTGCTCTTTCCCCTTCCTTTCCTCCTCCTTTGCCTTCTCGCGCGTGATTTCGTTTGATTGCTGCGAAACTATGATGCCCTCGCTTCCTTGGTGGCTGCTGCTGTGCGCTGCGGAGAACTTCGTATTCTCCTGCCTTGCCGCCCCTCCGCCGCCTTCGCTGTGCTGCGAGCGGTGGATTGCCAGGCCGAACCTTCCGAATGCGGAAATGACGATTTTTTCTATCTTTTTTGCGTGCTTCCTTGAGATTTTAGTGTTCTCCTGTTTTGAGAGGTGCCAAAGCGAGCGGAGGTTGGCCGAGAGCTCCTCTTCCGAGAACTCGGCTGCCTCTGGCTTTAGGTATTCCTTGGAAAGCTCGGCTATGTCGCTTAAGTGCTCCGTGGAGAGGTCTGGCTTGCCTTGAGGAAAGGAAACGGCGGGGGTCTTTGGAGGCGTGGGCTTCATTGAGGGAATATATGCTTAAATGAGGTTAAAAAGCTACTTTTTTTTCCCCGCGATGAACAGGTGCTCAAGGTCAAACGGGGAAAGCTCGATTTGCTGCGATACTTCTATGTCACTGCCCACCTTTGCCACGAACTCCTCGAATATCTTTTTCGGCTGGCGCGTGACATCGATGCTTTGCGATTTTATGGCAATCATGCCCCAGCCGCCCTTTTTGAGGAACATGCGGCTGTTTTTCAAGAATATGTCGTCCTGGTCGGGCTGCGCGACGTCCTGGTAAATCACGTCCACTTTCCCGATTCCTTCCGCGTAATCCTGCGGGGCTCGCGCGTCGCCCATTATCGGGAGCATGTTGGGGCGCGACTCGCAGACCGAGAGGAGGTCGCGCATGGAGCGCTGCGCGAATTCAACGCAATACACTATGCCTTCCTCGCCAACGATGTCGGAAACGTGAGAGGGGGTGGTGCCTGTGCTTGCGCCAAGGTAGAGTACGGAGGAGCCGGGCCTTATGGGCATTTCGCGGAGCCCCTTGTGTATGGCTGCCGCAAGCTTGCTCCTGTAAATGTCCCACATGCGGTATTCGTCCTTGCCGTCGGCAACGAGCTTCTCGCCGTAAACGCGCCTGCCCGGGGCTAGCGATTTTGTCGCAAGGCGGTTTGCCACCAGATACACGCCGGGGAATTTTTCGTCCATAAGAATCAACAAATTCAGAAGATTGAAAGCGGGCTCGGTGGGAGCGTCGCCGGAGGCGGCGCGATTTTGCCCGCAGGCAAAACAACGAGACCGCGAACATACTGTTTCGATAATGAAAGCGGGCTCGGTGGGAGCATCAAACGCCGGAGCGTTTGGTGCGACGTAGCGCGAAGCGCTACGACGAGCACGCTTGAGCGAAGCGAAAGCGGGCTCGGTGGGATTTTCAAACCCAGCCCCGCAGGGGGGTTTGGGCGGTGTCGGACTAAGGGGGGACGCAGTCCCCCCTTGGGCTGACATTTGAACCCACGGCTTTCTGGTTACCTCAGTTGCCAATTATCCGCAATCGGATAAGAGCCATAAAAGCCAGACACTCTAGGCCAAGCTGAGTTACGAGCCCGCGTGGGTTTTTTTCAGCCGTCATAACCTTTTAATACTTACCCGGAGTAGGGGGAAGAGCCAAACGGGGGTGCGTCCTTATGAAAAATATCATGTGGTTCTCCGAGATAAGAAAAACCAACCTTGCGGAAGTTGGCGGGAAGGGCGCGAACCTTGGCGAGATGACATCGGTCGGCTTTCCC
>Ga0265297_10005261_pt1 | contig 19969 bp, 14 predicted proteins | sample Munlanlwell13791_FD_192502 | JGI IMG/M metagenome (GOLD analysis project Ga0265297, IMG submission 192502) | Leachate microbial communities from a municipal landfill in Southern Ontario, Canada - Leachate well 137-91 | ecosystem: Engineered > Solid waste > Landfill > Unclassified | place...
AAGCCGCAGAAAGAAAAAAGTTTTAAGATCATTTTGGATAATTACCTGGGGGAAGGGCAAAGGGTCTTGCAAATAAAAGGCGCTTCTTTTGGCATTGACGGCAAAAAGCTTTTTGATCTGGCGGATTTGGCGATATACGGGAAAGATAGGATTGCTTTGCTTGGTCCGAATGGATCGGGGAAAACGACCTTTATCAAAACCATCCTTGGACAGACCGCATTGGCGCAGGGAGAGATAAAATTGAACCCAAACGTGAAGATAGGCTATTTGCCCCAAGAAATGATCTTTGATGATGTCGAAAGGACGGTTTCGGAAGAGTTTGAAAAGGGATACGATGCAACGGCGGGAGATTCGCGGAAAGTGCTCGGCAGATTTCTCTTTTCCGGAGATGACCAAACAAAAAAGATAAAGGACTTGAGCCTTGGGGAGAGAAGAAGGCTTTGTCTGGCAAAAATAGTGGCCGCTGGCAGCAATTTTTTGATCTTGGACGAGCCGACCAACCATTTGGACATAGATTCCATAGAAGCCGTAGAGAAAGCCTTGAAGAATTTCGAGGGCGCGATACTGGCCGTTTCCCACGACAGGTTTTTTTTGAAAAATATCAATATCAAAAAGTTTTATTACCTTAAGGGCGGAGTTGCCGTTCAAGAGGAAGGGTCTTTCGGTCCGGCTTAATTGTCCATATTTGATAAAACGTTTCAAAAACGCTAAATTAGACAAGACAGGCTTGCTAATCAAATTCATCATATCTTGCTAATTTTATGAAAATTTTTGTTTCCGGTTCGCTGGCGTACGACAGGATAATGAACTTTCCGGGAAAATTTTCCGAACATATCCTGCCCGAAAAGATCCATAATCTCAATATTTCTTTCCCTCTTGAGACATGTACCGAGAATTTTGGCGGTACTGCCGGCAATATCGCTTATAATCTGGCTTTGCTTGGCGAAAGGCCTGTTGTTCTGGCGACCGTCGGCAATGATTTCGATGCTTACCGCACCTGGATGGACAAGCACAATATAGATTCGAGCATGATAAAGGTCATTCCTGAAGAAAAGACCTCTTTTTGTTACATTATGACCGACCGTTCGGACAACCAGATAACCGCTTTTTATCCGGGAGCGATGAAATATCCCGGGAACAAATTAGGCAAGGAATTTACAAATAACGCATTGGCGATCATCGCCCCCGGATGTATGGAAAGCATGAAGGTATACGCTGATTTTTACAGGGAAAATAACATCCCTTATATTTATGATCCCGGCCAGCAGATCACGGTTTTGAGCGACAGGGATCTGTTGCACGGGATTAGCGGGGCGAAAGCGTTAATTTCCAACAATTACGAATTAGGCATGGTTATGCAGAAAACCGGACTTAACGAAGATGATATTTTGAAAGAGACGGAGATATTGATAACCACGCTGGGAGACAAAGGCTGTACGATCAGGACCAAAGACGCGTCTTATAATATTCCTTCGGCCAAACCGGAGAATACCAGCGATCCGACCGGCGCGGGCGACGCGTTCAGGGCCGGTTTTATCAAGGGGCTGGCGCTGGGATTGCCGCTGGATGTTGCCGGACGTTTGGCAGCCACTGTGTCAGTTTATACTGTCGAGAAATACGGAACCCAAACGCATGCGTTTACTATTAATGAGTTGAGAGAAAGACATAAGCAAAATTTTCAAGAAGATCTGCCGATATGATTTTGGTATAAGGCGGTTTTTTAAATCAGCGATAAAATTATTTTTTAATTAATCCAAAAAATTTATGGAATACGATATTAAAGATATCAATTTGGCGGAGCAAGGGAAAAAGAGGATCGAGTGGGCTTCTAACGACATGCCCGTGTTAAGGCAGGTGCGCGAGAAGTTCGAGAAAGAAAAACCTTTGGCCGGGTTGAAAATGTCCGCCTGCTTGCATATTACTTGCGAAACCGCCAATCTGGTACGCGCTCTCAAAGCCGGAGGCGCTGAAGTTCTGCTTTGCGCTTCCAACCCGCTGTCAACGCAGGACGACGTGGCGGCCAGCTTGGTGAAAGACTACGGAATAGCGGTTTACGGGATGAAAGGCGAGAATCGAGATATGTTTTTCAAACATATCAAAGCGGCGGTCGCGCACAGTCCGAGAATAACGATGGATGACGGAGCTGATCTTATTTCCACTATTCACAAGGATTACCCGGAACTCTGCAAGCAGATCATCGGCAGTATGGAGGAAACGACCACCGGAGTCATTCGCTTGCGGGCCATGGATAAAGACGGGGCCTTAAAGATTCCGGTCGTAGCCGTGAATGACGCGAAAACTAAAAATTTGTTTGATAACCGTTATGGCACCGGCCAATCAACTTTGGACGGGATCATTCGCGCGACCGATGTTCTGATCGCCGGAAAAACTTTTGTTTGCGCCGGATATGGCTGGTGCGGCCGCGGTTTTGCCATGCGCGCGCGGGGCATGGGCGCGAAAGTGATCGTCACCGAAGTCGATACTATCAAAGCGCTTGAGGCGGCGATGGACGGATTTTCCGTTATGCCGATGATAGAGGCGGCCAAGATCGGCGATGTTTTTTGCACGCTGACAGGGGACATTAATGTTATCGATAAGGACCATTTCAAATTAATGAAAGACGGAGCGATAGTCTGCAATTCCGGCCACTTTGACGTGGAGTTGAACGTTAAGGCTTTGGAGCAGATCGCCGGTAAAGTTACCAAGGGCGTGCGCAATTTTGTTGATGAATATTTGGTTGGCGGCAAAAGGATCTATCTTTTGGCCGAAGGCAGACTGGTGAATCTGGCCGCTGCCGAAGGCCATCCGGCCTCGGTTATGGATATGAGCTTCTCGACCCAAGCCCTTGGGAGCGAATGGGCGGTAAAGCATCAGGGGGAATTGAAGCCCGGCGTTTATGATATCCCGGACGAAATCGAAAATTACGTGGCAGCCCTGAAGCTGAATTCGATGGGAATTTCCATCGACCAATTGACCGACCAGCAGAAAAAATACCTGACCAGCTGGCAGGAAGGAACCTAAATTTGAGAATAGTTCTAAACTTTTAATGCAAGGGGTCTAACCCCTTGCATTTTTAGTTGGTTTTTTGCTGTAAAAATTTGACATGGTGAAAAATTATGATAGGATAACAGCGTAATGGAAAAACAATTCTCAATAAAAAATTGTTGTCTGGCTGAATTCCTCTGTTGGGAGTGTTTTTCGCGCATATAAACCAGATCAAAAATTAGAATCTGAAATCAACCTCCCGGCAAAGGAGGTTTTTTATTAGTTTTTAAACAGTTGAAAATTATGAAAAATAAAAAATTTTATTACAATAACATTCTCGAATTGATAGGCAACACTCCTTTGGTGAAGATCAATAAACTAAATCCCAATCCTAAAGTGCTGATGCTGGGAAAATTGGAGTCCATGAATCCCGGCGGAAGCATCAAGGACAGGATCGGTATGTTTATGGTTAAAAAAGCGGAGAAAGAGGGAAAATTAAAAAGGGGCGGGACTATCGTTGAGCCGACGTCGGGCAATACCGGAGTAGGGCTGGCGCTGGCAGCCGCAATGAAGGGATATAAAACCATCTTTGTCATGCCCGATAAAATGAGCGAAGAAAAGAGAAATTTGCTTCGTGCTTATGGGGCGAAAGTAGTGATCGCCCCGACCGCCGTTTCTCCCGATGATCCTCGCAGTTATTATAAAGTGTCCGATAAACTGGCAAGCCAGCTGGGCGCTTATAAACCGGATCAATATGCCAATCCCGCCAACCCAGAGGCGCATTATAAAACAACCGGTCCGGAAATTTGGCGGCAGACGAAAGGAAAAGTTACCCATGTCGTAATGGCTATGGGTACGGGGGGAACGCTCACCGGCATCGGAAAATATCTGAAAGAAAAGAATCCTAAAATCAAGATAATCGGGGTCGATCCCGTGGGGTCGGTTTATTACGAATATTTTAAAACCGGAAAAGTTCCCAGGCTTTTCAAAACCTACAAAGTCGAAGGGGTCGGAGAAGATTTTTTGCCGGGAAATATGGATTTTTCCTTGATCGATGAGATCATTTCCGTTTCGGACAAGGATTGTTTTTTAACCGCCAGGGAGCTGGCCCGGAAAGAGGGAATTTTAGCCGGCGGTTCTTCGGGGATGGCTCTTTTTGCCGCAGGGCAGGCGGCCAAAAAATTGAAAAAAGGATTGATGGTGGTGATATTGCCGGACAGCGGCAGAAACTATTTAACCAAATTTTACAACGATGCGTGGATGCGGGAATCCGGTTTTTTGGAAGAAGCGAGTGAAACCATAAAGCCGCTGCTTAACAAAAAGTTGCATTTTATTTCCATATCTTCTTCCTCCTCTCCGCAAGAAGCGATAGGTTTGATGAATGAACATCAGATATCGCAGATGCCGGTGACGGAAAATGAAAAGGTTGTGGGAACAATATCCGAGATGATCTTGATACAAAATCTTTACGGAAAATCTAAAATTCCCGTGACGGTTTCTGAAATTATGGATAAAGATTTTATCCAAGTCGCAGAAGATTCTCCTTTGGACGATCTCGCCTCGGCGTTGTCGGCCAAAGAATCGGTCGTTGTAACGGATAAAAAAATGAAGCCGATCGATGTCCTGACAAGGATCGATCTATTATCAAATTTAACTAAAATTTAACTATGAAATTTTCAACATCAGCGATCCATGCCGGCAGCGAGCCTAATTTTAAAGAAGGAGGGAGCGGCGATGTCGTTATCCCGATCAATTTATCTTCCACTTTTGCCAGAAAAAAAGTCGGAGAGCCTACCGGAGGATACGAATATTCAAGGAGCGGCAACCCGACAAGATGCGCGCTCGAGAAGAATCTGGCCGCTCTTGAGGGCGGAAAATCAGCTTTTGCCTTTGCGTCGGGGCTGGCCGCCATAACAAATATATTATTGCTTCTGAAAAGCGGCGATCATGTGATCTCCATAGATGATGTTTACGGAGGGACGAGAAGGCTTTTCAAGCAGGTATTCGAAAAGTTCGGTTTGGAATTTTCTTTTGTCGATTTTGTTACCGGCGAAGATATCCAAGGGCATATCAAGCCGAACACCAGGCTGATCTGGATCGAATCGCCGACCAATCCTTTGCTGAAAATAGTTGATATAGCCTCGGTTTGCCAAACTGCCAAGTCCCATAAAATATTAACCGTGGTTGACAATACTTTTGCATCTCCCTATTTCCAAAATCCTTTGTCTCTGGGGGCGGATATAGCCCTTCATTCGATGACCAAGTATATCGGCGGGCACTCCGATGCGGTTGCCGGCAGCATTATTTTAAAAGATAAGGAAGCGGCAGAGAGGATCAAATTTTTACAAAATGCGGCAGGGGCGATCCTTTCGCCTTTTGACAGTTTCCAGGTCCTTAAGGGAATAAAAACTTTGGAGCTGCGGATGAAAAAACACGAAGAAAATGCGCAAAAGATAGTCCGGTTTTTGGCAGATAGCGGAAAAGTGAAAAAAATATACTATCCGGGGCTTTCCACCCATCCCGGATACCGGATAGCCAAGAAGCAAATGTCGGGATTCGGCGGCATGCTGTCTTTCGAGCTTGAAGGAGATATGGACAGATCCATAAAATTCTTGGAATCGCTTAAAATAATTTCCTTGGCTGAAAGCTTGGGAGCGGTGGAATCTTTGATAGAACATCCCGCATCCATGACCCATGCGTCGGTTCCCAGGGAAGAACGGGAAAAAATCGGGATCACGGACACTTTGATACGGCTTTCGGTCGGGATAGAAGACGCGGACGATCTGATAATTGATCTGAAACAGGCCCTGGAAAAAAATTATTGAAATTTCTTTCTATCCTATTGAGCCGGAAATCGGACTTGGAAGTTTGAAAATTTTATTTTTGGCTAAGTTGATCGCCGGTCGCGATCGGCGCCGCTCTAAAAGATCAGGGCTTTGTTAAGAGTTGAAAAAAGGCCGCAAAAGAGTTACTTTCAATAGATGGCGCAATATTTTTTAGGTAAATATCAAACCGATGATCGAAAATAAAGCCAAAAAAGAAAATAAGCCCGCTTCCGGCTTGCTTAGGCTGGTGCGGCCGTACGGCTGGTTCATTGCCGGCATCATTGTGTTGATAGCGGCCAGCAGCGGATTGAACCTTATCATACCAAAATTGATCTCGTCGGCGATCGATGCTTACGGAAAAAGCGGTTTTGATCTTCGAACGCTTACGATCCAGTTCTCTCTGGTGGCTTTTTTTGTTTTCATATTCACTTATTCGCAGGGCGTGATCCAGACATACGCGTCAGAGCTTGTGGCGCGAGATCTGCGGACCCGGCTGGTGGCGAAGATCGCGGTTCAGAGCTATTCTTTTGTCGAGAATGTAACTCCGGCAAAGCTCTTAACAAACCTTACCTCGGATGTCGATGCGGTAAAAACATTTGTATCTTTGGTGATACCATCGATAGTCTCGTCGGCATTTCTTATCGCGGGATCAAGCGCGCTGATGTTCGGAATCGACTGGAAATTGACACTGGCGGTTTTATCGGTAGTGCCGTTCATCAGCCTGGCGTTCTATCTGGTGCTTGGCCGGGTGCGTAAATTATTCACCAAGTCGCAGGAAGCGATCGACTGGCTGAACCGGGTGATAAATGAAAGCATTCTAGGTTCGGCGATCATCCGAATATTGGATTCGCAGCGATATGAATATAAAAAATTTGCCGCGGCCAACGAGGAGTCGAAACTTATCGGTTTGATAATTTTAAAATATTTTGCCAGCTTGATCCCAGCGGTCACTTTCATTTCCAATTTGGCAACGCTTATCATCTTGTCGCTGGGAGGGCATTTTGTGATCACCGGAGCGATGAGCTTGGGTAATTTCGCGGCTTTTAACAGCTACCTGGCGATACTTATTTTTCCGATCATCATTATCAGCTTCATGAGCACCGCCATTGCCCAGGCGGACGCGTCGTATGCGCGCATTAATGAAGTATTGGCGGCGCCCGAGCCCAGGGAAACCGGTTCATTGGCGCCGATGCTAAAAGGAGATATCAGAATGGAAAATATCAACTTGGTTTATGGCCAGAAGTCGGCGCTTAAGAATGTGAATATCAAAATAAACCCCGGTACGAGAACGGCGATCATCGGCCCGACGGCGGCAGGGAAGACGCAATTGATATATATAATGGTCGGATTGCTGGAACCCGCATCGGGAGCGGTTTATTACGACGGAAAAAATATCAATGAATACGATAAAGCGTCATTGCACCGGCAAGTGGGGCTGGTCTTTCAGGACAGTATTATTTTCAATATCAGCTTGCGGGAGAATATTGCTTTCAGCACCGCGGTAACGGATTCGGATATCGATAAAGCTATCGCCGCCTCAGAGCTTAAGGATTTTGTCGAGACGTTTCCGGATAAATTAAATGCAATGGTATCCGAGAGAGGGACAAGCTTATCGGGCGGCCAGAAACAGCGCATTATGCTGGCCAGGGCGCTGGCGCTTGATCCGAAGATCTTGTTGCTTGACGATTTTACCGCGCGCGTCGACGCGGAAACCGAACAGAAAATTTTGGGAAATATCCGCGTCCAATATCCTGATATTACTTTGGTATCGGTAACGCAAAAGATCGAACCGATAAAAAATTACGACCAGATCATACTCCTTATGGAGGGAGAAGTGCTGGCGAGCGGAACGCACCAGCAGCTGATGGAGAGTTCGCCCGAATACGTTCAAATATATAATTCGCAAAAGAGCACCAATCAATATGAAATACGGGCTTAGCGGATCGAAAAAAACAAAACAAAAAGGGGAGCTGGCGCGTGCTTTAAAAAAGCTGTCGCCGCTTTTAAGCGGCGAAAAAAGGAATCTTGCGGTAGCTTTTTTCGCGGTTTTGATCTGGTCGGCCGCCGCGCTGCTTGATCCGATAATCATCGGCCGGGCGATAGACTTGTATATCAAGAACAAGGATTTCAACGGGGTTTTGATCTCGGCGGCCATATTGTTGGGGGTATACGCGGTAGCGCTGGTCGCAAGCTACATTCAAACGATCGCGTTGGGAGGAGTGGGCCGGAGGGTGCTCTTTAGTTTGCGCAACGCTCTTTTCGCTAAATTGCAAGAGCTGCCGGCGGCGTTTTTTAATCAGAACAAGTCGGGGGACCTGATTTCAAGGATCAACAACGATACGGATAAACTGAACCAGTTCATCGGACAAGCCCTGATGCAATTTATGAGGAGCTCCTTCATTGTGGCAGGTGCCGGAATTTTTCTTTTATCTCTTAATTTTCGCCTTGGTGCGGCCGCACTCGTCCCGGCCGTCGCGGTGTTGATTGCGACCCAATTGCTTTCTTCTTGGGTTGAGCGCACCAATCTTAGAAGCTTGCAGGCTCTGGGGGAAATGAGTTCGGAAGTCCAGGAGAGCTTGGCGAATTTCAAAGTGGTCGCCGCATTCAACCGTTTCGATTATTTCCGTAGCAAGTTTGACGGTGTCAACTTGAAAAATTTTTCCGCGTCCATCAAAGCAGGCATAGCGAGCAATATTTTTTTTCCGATATACGGCACCGCTTCCAGCATGGCGCAGCTGATCGTTCTCGGCTATGGCATATATCTTATTACCGCGGGTAATTTTACCGTTGGGCTGCTGATCGGTTATCTGCTATATGTCAACAGTTTTTACGGTCCGTTGCGGCAGCTGGCGACCGTGTGGCCTTCGATGCAGCTGGCTTTCGCCGCCATCGACCGCATTTCGGAAGTTTTGGCCCTTAGATCGGACATGAAAATAATCGAGGATAAATTCGGCGGCAATAAAACAAATTCGCTGCTTGAATTCAGGAACGTATCCTTTGCTTATCCTGACGGGAAAACGGTTTTAAACAGGGTTGATTTGAAACTCCAGAAAGGCAAAACGTACGCGCTGGTCGGACCGACCGGCGGTGGGAAAACAACCACGGCATCGCTGATGGCGCGTTTATATGACGCGTCGGAGGGAGCTATTCTGCTTGAAGGCAAAGATATTCGCTCTTATCCGCATGATATCCGGTCGCAGAAGATCGGTTTTATCCTGCAGGAACCGTTCCTGTTCACCGGTACGATACGCGACAATATTGTCTATGGGAATGAGGAATATGCGAATTGCACCGACGAACAGCTGTCAGCGGCATTGGAAAACGCCGGCCTTTCCGGGCTGATCGCGCGGTTCAGCGAAGGATTGAAAACAAAAATCGCATCAGGCGGAGACACGATCAGCCTCGGACAAAAACAGCTGATAGCGTTCATCCGCGCGGTTTTAAGAAAACCGGATCTGCTGATCCTTGATGAGGCTACCGCCAATATCGATACGGTAACCGAACAGCTTTTGGAGGAGATAATAGACAAACTACCCAAAGATACCGCGAAGGTCATTATCGCCCATCGTTTGAATACGATCAGCAACGCCGATGAGATATACTTTGTGAACGGCGGGGAAGTAACCCTTGCCGGATCGATGGAGCAGGCGGTAAAAATGCTTATCGGCCAAAAGCGGACAAGCTGAAAAACGATAGCATTGACACGACCGTGGAAGGGAATAGGTATAAAATAGGTATAGCATTAGTATGACTATACTTATTTAAGATGGAATTTTATTCACTGAAACAGGCGCTTTTTTCTTATCCGGAGGTCTTGTCATTATTGGCCGCCTTTGGGATCAAAGTGGAATATTAAATTTTAAGAAAATGGACGAAATAATTTATCTAAAACCAAAAGAAGAAGATCTGCCCTTGATAAACGCCATTCTTGAGCAGGCAAGAGGCAATAATAGGGACATGAGCGCGGGTGATTTTTTAGTGGCGGTATCAGGGAAGAAGATCGTCGGGTGCGGCCGGTTCAGAAAATTATCGGGAGGCGGATTGGAGCTTTCCAGTATTGCGGTGCTGGAGGAATACCGCGGCCATGGCATTGGGAGCGAGATTATCGGAAGGCTTCTGCGAGAGGCGGACGACAAGCCGATCTATCTCGAATGTTTCGAGGAAAGAAAGGAATTTTACCGAAGATTCGGGTTCGAAATAGCGGAGGACCAGTATTTGCCCGCCGATTTTAAGAAAGAATTTGTTTCCTTAAAGAGCTGGCTCGCGGACCAAGGCAAGAAGGCGATAGCTATGAAAAGAGCCGGTAAAAAGGCAATTTGACGCTTTCGCGGATAGCTTTCGGAAGAGAGAAGCCAGACTGGTGTCGGATTCGGGTATTTTTGGTAAAATAGGCTGGAGCTTCGCCGATAGGCTCCAATATTAAACTTAATTTTTATGTTCAAAATTGCGGCCGGACCTGATTTTGTAAAGCCGCATACTTCAACTATGGCTACCAAGCTAATAGAGTTCCGGAATAAGGAAAATGAAACCATTCGGGGAATAATGAATATCTCTCAAAGCGATTGCAAAACCGGGGTTATAATGCTCCATGGTTTTGAGGGAGCGGCAAGTACGGAAATAAAATCAAAATTTTTGGCTGATGAACTGGCCAAGATCGGAGTTGCCTCCTTACGTTTGGATTTTTCCGGTTGCGGCCTGTCCGATGGAGACCTTTTCGATACGACGATTTCCAAACAGTCGGAAGAATTCAAAGAGTCTATCGCTGTTTTTAGAAAAAAAATCGGCCAAGCCGATCTTAATATTTTTGCGCACAGTTTGGGCGCATGCTCGGTGGCTCTTGCCATAAACGATATCGGCAGAGAGATCGGTAAAATAGTGTTTATGTCGCCGGTGTTGAATCAAAAAGATATGCTGCGGTATTATTTCGCAACCAATATTATGAAGATAAAAGATCCGCAGATGAAGATTACCTGGGAAAATTATCGTCAATATTTGGACGAGGAAGCTTTTTTGAAGGATTGCGCAAGGATCACTAAAATACTAAGGCCCAGTTTCGACGGCCAAAAATATTTTATGACGTCTAAGGATATTGATTTGTCCGGCGTTTTCAAATCGTACGGGGAAAGAATTTTATGCATATTGGGAGATCAGGATCCGTCCGCTCCCATGGCAAGCATTAGCGCGGATTTTTCAAACAGGATCATCGTTTCCGGTGGAGACCATCATCTTGAGAAGACAAAAAGCATGCGCCAGCAATGGCTTGGCAAAGCTATGGATTTTTTGAGAAAATAATTTTTAAAATCGTCCGAAGACAATGAGATCAGATATTGCGAAAAAGAACGGCAAAAAAGAAAGCAAGTTTTTTTTGAAATTTAATATTGTTTTAACGATCGCCTTGGGATTGGCTTTGGTTGCCGGCGGTTTGAATATATTTTCCGCGGAAATTCCGGTAATGGAATCCTTGGCTTTATTCGCTACCGCGATCGTTGTCGTCAGAACATTCCAGGCTCTTAAGGTGAGGACAATTTCCATTGATCTGCTGGCCAGCGTGGCTTTGATCCTTTCGATAGTCCAAAAAGAATGGATGTCGGCTCTTTTTATAAATTTGATGATCTCTTCGGCCAGGATATTTTTTGAATACGTTAAAATAACGTCCCATTCGGCCATAGAAGAACTGCTTGATCTTAAGCCAAAAAAGGCGATGGTCGAAAGGGGAGGGACAGTTGTTGAGATTCCTTTGGAGCAAGTAAAAAAGGGAGATCTGGTAGTGGCGGAATTGGGCGAAATGATCCCGGTTGACGGTATAGTTGAAAAAGGCGAGGCCGAAGTGAATCAAGCGTCTCTTACCGGAGAGTCCGCTTCGGTCCCTAAGAAATCCGGCGATCAGGCATTAAGCTCCACAATGGTTGTTTCGGGCGAATTGATAATAAGGGCGGAAAAGATCGGGAAGGAGACCGTTTTTGAAAAGATCATTAATTTGGTGGAAAAAGCCCAATCCAATAAGGCGCAGATCGATACTCTTGGCGATAAATTTTCCGAATACTACATAATCGGCATTATTGCCGTTTCGGTCATCGCTTATTCAATGACCAAAAATCTTGATTTTGTTCTGTCGATAATGCTGGTCAGCTGCGCCGACGATATTGCCGTTGCCACTCCGCTGGCTTTGAGCGTAGCTATCACAAAAGCGGCGAAGCGCGGCGTTATTATCAAAGGAGGGAATTTTTTGGAAGGACTTTCCAGAGTGAAAGATATTTTTATCGACAAGACCGGAACGCTGACCACTGGCAAGTTGAAAGTTGAGAGAGTAGTTTTTTTCGAAGGCAGGGGAAATCAAGAATTTTTGGGCCTTTCCTGCGCGGCCTCGCTTGTTTCCCACCATCCGGTCAGCCATGCCATTGTCAATTACGCCAGAGAAAAGAATATTTCCCTGAAAGAGCCCGATGACTTCAAGGAATACAGCGGGGAAGGGATAATCGCTTCCTGCGGCGGAAAAAAAGTTATCAGCGGGAAGCTTCCTTTTTTTCGAAGATTGAACATTTTGATGGATGGCCGGCAGATCAGCCAAATCGAGGCCGAACAAGAAAAAGGCTTCAATATCGTTTTACTCGGCGATGAAAAAGAATTGAGAGGCTATATCGTTTTGACCGACGAATTAAGGCCGGGAGTCAAAGAGACTGTTAAGGAGCTGAAACGGCTGGGCATCGAAAAGATCATAATGCTTACCGGCGACAATGGAAAAGTCGCCGAAAAAATAGCTGGCCAGGTCGGATTGGACGGCTTTCATGCCGATCTTCTGCCCGAAGATAAATTAAAATATATCCAGGCGAATCTTAACGATAAATACAAAACCGCGATGGTTGGCGACGGGGTGAACGATGCTCCGGTCTTGGCTTTGGCCGATATCGGGATAGCGATGGGGGCCGTCGGTTCGGGCGCAGCCATAGAGTCGGCCGATATCGCTTTGATGAAAGATGATCTTTCCCAACTGCCGAGACTGGTCAATTTGAGCAAATCCGCCTTAAGAGTGATAGTCCAGAATTTTTTCTTATGGGGGATATTCAATACGATAGGACTGGTTTTGGTGTCTTTGCACATTATCGGACCGTCCGGAGCGGCGGCTTGGAATTTCGTTACTGATTTTTTTCCGATCTTGAATTCGCTAAGGCTGATCAAGTGAGCACAGGTTTTTTCGGCGGTAATCGTTAATATTTAATTATCTAAATCTATGGATATTTTTTATCCCGTCAAAATATTTGCCGACTGGCTGACCTATCAGGTTTTTGGAATTGTTCCCGAAACGATGCTGGCCGGAACGGTGAATTTTTTTATCTACGATACCATAAAGATCATCATTCTTTTGGCGGTGATAATTTATGCGGTTTCGCTTGTCCGTTCTTTTTTGCCGCCGGAAAAGATCCGTGCCATCCTGGTCCGGAAAAATAAATACGTTGGTAATGTTTTAGCCGCTCTTTTAGGGATCGTCACTCCTTTTTGCACTTGTTCGGCCATTCCGCTGTTCTTGGGATTCGTTCAGGCGGGCGTGCCGCTGGGCGCGACCTTTTCTTTTCTCGTCGCTTCGCCGATGATCAATGAAGTGGCTCTGGTGATGTTATGGGGGATGTTCGGGATTAAGATCGCTTTGCTGTATATTGCCAGCGGCCTTATCATTGCCATTGTTTCCGGTATTATGATCGGCAGGTTGAAAGTTGAAAAATTGCTGGAGCCGTTCGTTTTGGAGACAAAATTAAAAGCGGACGCCAACATCGTTTCGATGTTCTGGAAAGAAAGGAACGGTTATGCTATAGATTACACTCTGGATATTGTAAAGAAAGTTTGGCTGTATGTGGTCGTTGGCATCGGTATCGGCGCCTGGATCCACGGCTACATTCCTGCTGATCTTCTGGCCCGTTATGCCGGAAGCGACAAATGGTATGCCGTGCCGTTGGCTACGTTAATGGGCATTCCATTATATTCCAACGCCGCCGGTATCATCCCGCTGGTTGGCGCGCTTACCGAAAAAGGAGTGGCTATAGGAACCGCGCTAGCTTTTATGATGGCGGTGACCGCTTTGTCACTGCCGGAATTCATGATTCTGCGCCGGGTGATGAAAACCAAGCTGATTTTGATATTTGCTTCGATCGTTGGTTTGGGTATAATGTTCACGGGATATTTGTTCAATTTGATAATTAAATAATAAAAATAAAAAAATACCATGGAAAATTTAGATAAAAAGATCAAAGAGTTCGGCGATTATATTTTGCAGACCCCGGAATTTTCCAGATTCCAAAAAGCCGCTGAAAAATTAGAGAACGATAAAGAAGCTTCATCCGCTATCCAGGATATCGAAGATCGCGTCGAGAAAATTTATGCATTGCAGCAAGACGGGCTGGAAGCTTCCGAGGAGCAGGCCCAGGAGCTGAATGCGGCGCAGGCTAAAATGGCGGGAAACAAGATCTGCGCGGAATATTTTGAAGCGCAAGATATCGCGATGGCCGTTGCAAAGAAAATTTGCGATAGCTTGACGGAGGCAACAGGCGTTCCTTTTGCCGATGATTGCGATTGTGACAGCGAGTGCGATTGCGAAAGCGATTGCGAATGTTGCGGATAATTTGAATATTCAGAAAAAAAAGAAGCCGGTCAACCTAAGCGGTGATCGGCTTTTTATTGCTCGCGATCTTCGCGAGTTTGTAGCAGTACCCGTCCAACAGGGCCTGCCATGCGGCGCGGAGGAAATCCTCGTTCGCTCCGATTGATGTCCAAATATCGCTGCCATCAGTGAAGTCGCACAAAATTCGGACGACTGCGGCTGATCCTTCTTGCATTCCCAGGGTTTTTAGAGTGAATCCCATTAACTTAACGGGACCAATGTCCGGGAATTTTTCGCATAGGATGCGGCGCAATGCTTTTTCTAAAGCATTTACCGGTCCGGCTCCATAAGCGCTGGAAAAGCGGTCTTCGCCTTCAACGCTCATCGCCAAATTTACTTCAGATGTGTCTCCGTCCCTGTTCGGGAAGCATTTGTCCGAAACTTGCCAGCTGACCAATGCCAGCGGTATCTCGAACAAATTCAGTTCCCTTGAAAGCCAGAGATAAAATGAAGCTTCGGCGTGTTCAAAGCTTATCCCCGAATCAGCCAGGTCCTTGTAATGTCTGGCGATCTCGGGCAATTTTTCTCCGGGTATTCGGATGCCCATCTCTTCGGCTTTTATGAGCAGATTTGCCCTGCCGGAAAGACCGGATAATCCGAATTTGGCGCGGTTTCCCACGTATCCCGGATCGGCGTGCAAGTAGCTGCCCGGATCGCGTTTTTCTCCCGATGTATGGCCGCCTGCCCTTGTGGAAAAGGCGTTTTCGCCTACCCATGCATGGCATGGATCGGGAACTATGTTCAAAATTTCGCATAGTTTCCGATAGATCGCCGTGAATTTCGCCAGAACTTTTGGCGAAAAATCCGTACAGCCGAAGTCTTGGCAAAGATTGGCGATCAGTATGGAGAGGTCCGTATTGCCGGCGCGTTCGCCGAAACCGCCGAACACCCCTTGGATGTGGCGGATCCCCATCTGGTAAGCGGTTTCCGCGAGAGCAATGGCCCGGCCCCGGTCATTATGAAAATGAACGCCGAGGATTTCCAACGGAACGGCTTTTGCCGCGATCCGAATGGCGCTGGCCGCCAGTTTTTCTGAAGACTTGCCATTAGTATCGCAGAGAACGATCCATCGCGCTCCAGCCTGCCAGCATTTTTTAAAAAGCCGCAGGGCGAATTTTTGGTCATCTTCATTGATGGCCTGGAACGCGTGTTCCGCGTCGAGGATCACTTCGATCCCGCGCCCGGCCAGAATTTCCACCGATCTCGCGACAGCATCCAGATATTCTTCCGGATTTTGCCGCAGAGAAACGGCAACGTCCCGCTTCCTGGACTTCGCCACTAAAACCGCGACCGGCACGTTCAGAGCGGTCATTTGTTCGACGGTTTCAAGCGTTGCCCAGCCGAAAGCCGCGATCCTCGTTTTCAGTCCGAGTTTAAGAGCCTGTCTTATCCGTTCAGCGTCGCCGTTGTTGGAGGCGGCAAAGCCGACTTCCAGATAATCAAATTCCAACTCGTCCAACAGCTTGATAGCGTCCAAGCTGTCTTTTAATCCCACGGTCTCAACCAACGGAGATTGCGTTCCGTCACGAAATTCAGTCCCCAGAATACTTAATCTTCCTGGATACATATATCAGATTCCTCCTCTTATTCAATTGTAAATGTACTTTCTCTGCTAAGAACAAAAAACCCTCTTTTGGAGGGGCGTTTCTTCGATCGTTCTTATTTATTTGCTTATTCGAAAAGACGCCCCTTGAAAAGAGAGTTGATAATAATAATGATTTGGTTCAGGCCGTTGATCTTGGAATTCATATTGTATGAATAAGCTATCTCATTGTCCGTTCACTGTCAACAATCGGGATCCGCAAGTTAAAGATCAAGTTCGGCGTAGAAGGTGTCGGGCCTTTCTTCGATGCGGAATCCCGCTTCTTGGACGAGAGATTTGACCGCGAAATTTTCCTTTAAAAAGCTCGAATATATCTTTTTGAATTTTTTCTTTTTCGCGATCTCGATCATATGGCCGGTCATTTTTTTGCCGATCCCTTTGTTCTGCCAGGCATCGGCGACGACTATGGCGTATTCGGCCGTGTTGTCAAAAACATTTTCTATAAGGCGGGCGACCGCGATGGTTTCCTTGTCTTTCTCTTTTTCGATCTCGGCGATTATCCCGATTTCCCGGTCATAGTCTATCTGGGTGAATCGGCGGACGAATTCGCTGTCGGGATTTTTTATGGTTTCGAAAAAACGGAATTTTTTGGAATCTTCCGAAAGATTGTTGATGAATTCCCTGTGGCGGTATTCGTCCTCGGCCATTATCGGCCTCAAAAATACCTTTGTGCCGTCTTCGGCCGTTATGTTTTTTTCGTATTCTTTTATATGCGGGACTATCGCAAGATGGGAATAAGGCTTGAATATTTTCGTTGCTCCTTCTGGGTCCAGCACTATTTTCGCGTCGAGGACAATTCCTCCGTTTTTATCCACGCCGAACGGGTTGATATCAACTTCTTTGATCTGGGGAAAATCCATGACCAGATAGGCGAATTTATACAGCACGAACTGAATGGCCTTGATATCCACGCCTTCCATATTGCGATATCCTTTTAATAGCTGGAATATTTTGGTTTTCTCGATCATGTGTCTTGCCAAAGCCATGTTCAGCGGCGGGAGTCCTGTCGCTATATCTTTAAAAACTTCGACTGCCACTCCGCCCATCCCGAAAATGATGATGGGTCCGAACAGGGGATCTTTTTTTGATCCGATTATCAGCTCATATTTTTTGGGCACGATCTTCTCGACCGTAACGCCGTCAACGGTTGTTTGAGGGGAATTGTTCTTGAAGTTTCGCAGTATTTCGGCGAAAGCTTCTTTTGCTTCATTTTTCGAGAAAATATTCAGGCGGACCCCTCCCAATTCGGTTTTGTGCAGAATGCCGGGAGCGGCAATTTTCATCGCGACCGGGAAGCCGGTTCTTCGCAGTATCCCGTCGAGCTGTTCGGCGTTTCGAGCCAGATAGGCGGGATTGGTGGGTATGGCGTAATTTTCCAGAATGATCTTTGCTTCGTTATCGGTAATGGTGAAGCGTCCGCCGGCCATCGCTTGGTCGATCAGTTTTCGGTTGGCATCCGTGTCCGGTGTGAACGATCCCGGGATGGCTTCGGGCGTCTCATGGATCAGTCCAAGGTTTTCCTTCCAGCTGTTGAGTCCGAGGAAGCAAATAATCGCTTTTTCCGGCGTGCGATATACCGGTATCCCTGCCTGCAACAATATTTCGATGCCGTCTTTTACCTCGTCGGCCCCCATGAAAGAAGCGAAGACAGGCTTTTTATCCAGACCGGGAATTGCAGCGATTTTTTCAGCGGTTTCCCGCGGTTGGGTCACCGATTGGGGGGTGAGGATGATAAGAATGGCGTCCACCGCTTCATCGTTAAGGCATGCCGCCACCGCATCGCGGTAATGTTCCGGTTTGGCGTCGCCCAAAAGATCAATGGGATTATTTTTGCTCCAGGCCGGTGCGAGAGTCTTACTTAAAGCGGCGACGGTTTTTTGGGAGATATGGGCGATCTCTCCGCCTTTTTGGGTGAGGTAATCGGTGGAGATGACCGCCGGTCCGCCCGCGTTCGTAACTATGGCCAAGCGTTTTCCTTCGGGATTTTTTTGATGAGCCAATGTCTTTGCGTAATTGAAAAGCTCTCCGACGGTTTCTACCCGTATGATCCCGGCCCGTTCGAATGCCGCGTCGAATGCCGCGTTATCTCCGGCGATCGTTCCGGTATGGGACAGTACGGCTTTTTTCCCGGCGTCTTGCACCCCCGATTTTAAAACGATGATCGGTTTTGTTTTTGTGAATGCCCGGGCCGAGCTCATGAACCTTCGGGCGGAATTTAGCGATTCCATATATATCAAAATGCTGGACACTTCCGGGTCGGTGTTGAAATAATCGATAAGCTCATCAAAGCTTATATCCGCCATTGATCCGATGGAAACGAAGTAAGAGAATCCTATATTTTCATTTACGGACCAGTCGAGAAAAGTATTGCAGAGCGCTCCGCTTTGGGAGATGAACGCGATCTTTCCGTTTTTTGGCATTTTAGGAGCGAAGCTTGCGTTCAAGTTGAAGCGGGGATTGATGTAGCCCAGGCAATTCGGGCCGAGAATTTTGATGTTATATTTTTCAGACAGGCGCTTGATCTCTAAAAACATTTCTTTTCCTTTTTCGTCGGCTTCCAGGAATCCCGAAGAGATGATTATCGCGCCGTTAACGCCGGCTTTGCCGCATTCTTCAACGCTAGAAGGGACCGTGGGCGCGGGCGTTGCGATGATCGCCAGTTCGGGAGGGTTTGGCAGCTTGGAGACCGATCTGTAAGCGACAACTCCCTGCACTACGCCGTCTTTGATGTTCACCGGGTAAACGGTTCCTTGGTAGGCGCTGTCTTTAATATTTTTGAACATGGAATAGCCTACGCTATGTTCGTTATTGCTGGCGCCTATGACGGCGATGGTCCTCGGATTAAAAAATTTGTTGAGCCTTTCCAAAGACATATTTGATTGATTGGTGGAAAATACGCGCAAGCGCATCTTTTAGGAGTATTTATTGATTATATGATACCACTTTTAAAAAAATAGCGCAGGTTAATTTTTGTTTGGCAAAATATTTCGAATCTAAATTTGTTTGGAAGAGATCCATCGGCTGAAGGATGAAGGCAAGATGGGCGGCAGCTGCTAAGTTGGCGTATGACGCGCCATGAGGATATGGGGACGGGCGGCATTCTTGACAATATCCGGATGTACCTATACCATAGGTGTAGGTACAAATAATCCATAAACCAATAAAATATTATGAATACGCAAAAAGAAAAAGCGCTTATAAATTTTAAAAAAGCCCAGAGCCACATGGCAAAGATCATTAATATGGTCGAAAAGGGCGAATACTGCATTGATATTATGCAGCAGAATTTGGCGGTTATCGGCCTTTTGAAGTCGGCCCACCAAATGCTTATGGAAAACCATTTAAAGAATTGTTTTGCCGAGGCGATCCAGAGCGGAAACCAAAAGAAAAAAGATGAAATGACGGACGAGATATTGGCCGTCACAAAGATGTATAACAAATAAGGGATTGCCGCCGTTGCGGCAGCAAAGCGTCAGTTGGCGCGAGAAAAGCCATAATCTATGGAGAAACAAATATATTACATTAAGGGGATGCATTGCGCGTCCTGCGAAATACTTATCGAGAAGAAGATGCTCGAGATCGGCGGCGTTGAATTTGTCGATGCTTCGCTGGCAGGCGGCAAGATCGAGATCGGTTATAACAAAGAAAATCCTTCAGTTGATCTTTTGAATAAGATTTTTAAGGAAAACGGCTACGTCTTCTCGGAAAAACCTTTTGCCGGAGCGAAGGGCTGGAAAAATAATATCGGTCCCGCGATCATCGCGGTTTTCGCGATCGGATTATTTTTTCTTTTTTCAAGGATCGGCTTGTCTTCTTTCGCCGATATCGGATCCAAAAGCTCCTTAGCCGCTTTTTTTGTCTTCGGCCTGCTGGCGGGCGTGTCGAGCTGCGCCGCATTGGTCGGCG
>Ga0265297_10005262_pt1 | contig 19962 bp, 18 predicted proteins | sample Munlanlwell13791_FD_192502 | JGI IMG/M metagenome (GOLD analysis project Ga0265297, IMG submission 192502) | Leachate microbial communities from a municipal landfill in Southern Ontario, Canada - Leachate well 137-91 | ecosystem: Engineered > Solid waste > Landfill > Unclassified | place...
TGCTTAATTCGCTGTTCGTCATCACAGAGCTTGTAACCCGTAATAGATCGACCAACACTCTTCATGAAGGGATTGGCGTCGATCCGCCCAAACAAATCAGGATCTTCACCTTGCGACATTTTGCGCAACTGAATGCTCCAATAGGGACCCAAAGACCGTTGAAGTTCCTCATCCGTCAACAAACGAATCTGGTAGAGATTTTGCACACCAACCGCTCGTAAACGCTTTTCTAGGCGATATCCGATTCCACAAACATCTCGGAAAGACGTGGTGGCGCAGTAAGTATCAAAGTTGGCAGGAGTAATTTCCGTAATCGAGCCTTTCGGGCCCGTCTCACCGGCCATTTTAGCCAGGAAATGGTTCCAACTGATTCCAACGTTCGAAGTAACCCAAACACCTAAATCCTGCTGAATACTCGTTTGCAGCAGTCGACCAAACTGGTGCGCATCTGGATAAAGGTTTTGGCAGTGAGTCAGGTCAATAAAAGCCTCATCTAAAGAAAAAATTTGAACATTGGGGGCGAGAGACTCAAAAATACGTTTGAGTCGCCGGGTAGCGTCAAGATAGAAATCAAACTGAGCGGGCACCAAAATAAGATCGGGAATACGCCGCAAGGCGTCTGGTTTGCGACTGCCGGTACCCACACCCAAAGCTTTCGCTTCCTTGGAAGCAGCAATGATACAGGTGCGACCCACTTCCTTCACAATTCCAACTGGTTTTCCCCGTAAAGCGGGATTTTCCTGCTGCAACAAAGTAGCAAAGTAGGAGTTGATGTCGACATGCACCCAGCGGGGCGGTGGCTGAAAAGTAGAACTAGCCATCACACCAGATCTCCGCCAGCTTCCAGTGCTGAGTAGTTTGGTTGTACATCAGGCGATACAAATTACCATCGGCCACAACACTAAAATGCTGGAGCTGCACCTGACCATCGCGAGAACGGGCCGTCAGGGTAATTTCGGTGATCGGATAAATCTTTTGTTGCCATTTGAATTTTTTAGGGAGAAATTTTCCCTCCGAGAAAATACCAGCGACGCTAATTTCTTCTTCAATGGGCTGATACATGACCCAAACATAACACGAAGATGTGGGGTGGAGTCAACTAGAAACTAAGGTATCAGATTCTATTTTGTTAGATTTATCAGGCATTGTAAAAAGAATGCAGACGAAATCTTCGGTTGATACTTTGAATTACTGGATTTCCCTCTCAAATATAGCGACAGAGGTTACGTTTGGCGCCTTATGGGTAAATATTTTCACACCAAGTTATTCTGAAAAGTTTATCTTTATGATCACAAATATCATTACTACAACCATCTTAATATTTATGGGATACTGTTTATCAAGGAGGAAACAATGCTCATTCTAGGTCTTCGTCCAGATCAAGTCTTTGCCCTAGCAGGTATCTTCTGGATTCTCGGTATTATTTTTTTCTTTTCACTTAGAGAATTACACAGAACGAATCGATCAAATAAGTAATACATTGATCAATCTCATTTCCCCGTTATTTGGAAATCAATCTGAAGAAGAAAAAGGGCCACTCAGTTCACACCAAGTGGCCCTTAAGTAAATGCCTGCAAAAACTACAGTTCAGGCAAAGCATCCACCACTTTTTGAACGGCCAGAGCATAAATGGCGGTTCGGAAGTCCGTGTTGTAGCGTTGCATGGCGGCCCAACCATCGTTGAAGGCCTTGACCATCTTGGGTTCCAACTTAGCCAGGACATCGGCTTCGGTCCACTTTTCATTCTGCTTGTTTTGCACCCACTCAAAGTAGGAAACGGTCACACCACCAGAGTTGGACAAAACATCAGGCACAGAAATGATGCCACGTTGCACCAAAATTCGATCGGCTTCAGGAGTAACCGGACCGTTGGCCATCTCGATAATATAGTTAGCCTTAATCTGCTCCGCATTGCCTTCCGTGATCACGTTTTCGACGGCAGCGGGAACCAAAACATCAGTTTCCAGTTCCAAAAGCTCGGCATTGCTCACTTTTTGTGCACCCGAAAAATCATTCAAGGAACCATGCTCTTTTTTGAAAGCGAGAACCGCTTCCACATCGAGGCCATCAGGGTTGTAGAGTCCAGTTCGAGAATCGCTCAAACCAACAATCTTGTAACCACTCTCGGCGGCAATTTTGGCAAAGTAATAACCCACATTCCCAATACCTTGGACAATGACGCGGGTGTTTTTGGGAACAAGATTGACCTTTTTGGCCAGTTCCTTCAGAACAAACACACCACCTAAACCAGTGGCTTGGGTACGACCCAGAGAGCCGCCTTTTTCGACCGGCTTACCGGTAATCACGGCTGGGGAGGGCTTGCCGACAATCTTGGAATACTCGTCCACCATCCAGTCCATGATTTGTGGGGTGGTGTACATATCTGGAGCGGGAACATCTTTATCAGGACCAATCACATCAGCGATAGCGCGAATGTAGGCGCGAGAAAGTCGCTCTAACTCAGTCACAGAAAGTTGCTTGGTATCAACGATAACACCACCTTTGCCGCCACCAAAGGGGATGTCCGCCACGGCGCATTTCCAGGTCATCCAAGTAGACAGAGCCTTTACCTCGGATTCACAAACATCAGGACTGAAACGAATACCGCCCTTATATGGACCAAGAGCATCGTTGTGTTGAGCCCGAAAACCGGTGAACATCTTCACTTGGCCATCATCCATTTTGACGGGAAAATGAACCTTGGAAACACGATCCGGCTCAATGATGCGAGCGAGTGACTGCTCATCAAGCTTGATAATCTCAGCTACTTTTTGCAACTGAGCGACCGCATTGGAAAATGGATCATGGGACATAACTTCTCCTTTTATTTTCTTTAGTTTTCTGGCATGAGACCGACGGCTTGCAAAATATGCATTACTTCCGGTGTTTTCGCCGCGGTGAGTTGATAGTTTTTGTTTCGACCGACTTGCTTCTCTTCTACAAAACCACCTTCACGGAGGGTTTTAAGGTGATAGGAAACGAGGTTTTTGGGAACGTCAAGTTCATCGATAAAATCGGAACCACACAGATGATTTTCACAGCAAAAAAGTGATTTAAGAATCAAGAGTTTGTTACGCTCAAACACCCAAAGATCTCGAGGTTCAGTGAGAGAAGTGGTGATTTTGGCGACCATAACAGTTCAATGGTAGTTGAACTATTTATTTTTAGCAAGCCCAGTTTTGAATCCCCCCCAAAAAACCGCTTTCAATATGCAAAATCGGAATCAACTACATCTTCTTGGGCGTGGCGATACCTAAAACGTGCAGACCATTCTCCAAAATCTGGGCGACCACCGTGGTGAGGTGCAACCGGAAATTTTGAGTGTCGGCATCATCGACGAGAATCTGGTTACTGTTATAGAAGGTGTTGAACCGCTGGGCAAGTTCGTAGAGGTAATTAGCCAGGCAGTTAGGCGCAAATTGCATGGCTGCAGCCTGCACTGTTTCCGGATAACGGTAGAGCCAACGCAAGACTGCCAGTTCGGCCGAGTTCAGCTTGATCTCCGCGGAAATCGGACTCAGTTCACCTTGGGCTTTGGCTAAAACGGACTGACTACGCGCGTAGGTGTACTGCAGATAGGGACCAGAATCACCTTCCACCGAGAGAGAGGTAGCAAAATCAAAAGCAGTGTCGGTCATTCGGCCGACTTTGAGAATGCTGTACTTCACCGAACCAACGGCAATTTCTTCAGCTACGCGTTCTTTTTCCTCTGGAGAAGCAAAGGCGCGCTCCTTCATTTGTTCCACGACCACTTCCTTGGCAGTATCGATGAGGTCATCAATATAGATGACATTTCCCAAACGAGAACTCATCTTGCCTTGACCTTTAATCGACATGTAGCCGAAAGCGATATGCACGAAATCTTCGCGTTTCCCAATTCCCAGCTGTTCACTGACCGCGAACACCTGTTTCATGGCCAAAGACTGTTCTGGACCAATCACCCAAAACGTTTTATCCGGGTGAAGAACCTTTTGTTTGAGATCGGTGAGGGCCAAATCTTGGGTAATATAGAGCGAAGTGCCATCAGATTTAATGACCACCGTATCGGGTAATTTATATTTCTCAAGATCCGTCAGAATGGCACCAGATTCCAAGCGTCGGAAAATGCCTTTTTTCAAGCCTTCCTCGACATAGTCTTTCCCTTTTTGATAGTGCTCGTGCTCATGCCAAACTTTATCCCACTTGTTACCGAGACGCGCAAAGGTCATGTTCTGGCCGGTATAGACATAATCCAAAACATGCTTCCAGAGTTTCCAAGTGGTCTCATCTTTGGCTTCCCAATCGACCACCATTTGACGGACTTTTTGATCAACCTCGGGATCGGCTTTGCAATCTTCCGCTGCCAGGGTGTACAAGCGATCCATAAAGCGATCAGGACGAGTATGTAATGACTCGGGCGTATGCCACTGATCTGGATGGGCAGACCAATGGGCGATATCTGGAGGAGTAGTTTTTTCATCCTTGCGAGCAAACTTTAAAAATCCCCACATGAGTTTGGCGATGGAGATGCCGCGATTGTTATCAACTGCGTCACGAATCACGGTAATACCGATAGCTTCCCAGAGGTTGGCGATGGCCATACCGGTAACATTGTTGCGCAGGTGGCCAAGATGCATGGCTTTGTTGGGATTGGGCGAAGTATGTTCGATGAGCCAAGTTTTACCCTTGCCCCAATCACTCGAACCATATTTTGTTCCGACTAGCTCAATCTGATCAATGTTTTGCAGAAGCCAAGGTTGATCCAACCAAAAGTTAATGAAGCCGGGCTGAACAACCTCAACCGAGGCCACACCAGCGGGAAGTTTGATTTTTTCGGCTATCTCTTGAGCAATTTGGACGGGACTACGACGCAAGACCGAGGCTAACTGCATGGCAATGTTGACGGCGTAATCACCATGGGATTCTTCCTTGGGATGTTCCAGAGTAAAAGCTGGAACCTCCGGCGCAATGGAAGCGACCGCTTGCTCCACTGCTTGGCGAATCTTTTGTTCGATCATAGAGGTATTCTACCCTGAGATTCCCATCAAGAATATCCTTACAATTTTTTTACGTACTAAGACTATTCTTGATCAACTTTACGAGAAACAGTTTAAAAAAATAACTTACTCCCAAATTCCGTTAGGTGGTTATTTGATTTTCGTGTAAAGTAGGGGAGCAAAAGACAAAAGGAGATTTATATGCCTCAAGCAAATACAACTGAGGCGGCATTTGCGAAATATTTCCAAACGGGAATATTAGTGATTGGCGCTTTCGTCATTGGTTATCTTTTTAGTGAAGTTCGTTATTTAAAGTCTGGTGGCTCTCTTGATAAAAAAGCAAACATCCAAGCTGAAGGTCAACTTGGTGAACCCCAGGTTGAAACGGTGACGCTCTCTTCCATTATTGAATCAGCTGGCGCCAACGCCAATAACGTTCAAACCTGTATGAGTAATGGCGAATTTAGCAAGGCCGTTTCTGACGAATCTGCCGCTGGTCAAAAAGCAGGTGTCAACGGTACTCCTGGTAACTTCATCGTGGTTGGCAACAACCAAGGTGAGGCCATCGCGGGAGCTCTTCCTTTCGAACAACTCAAGCCCATTCTTGATCAGTACATTGCTTCTGGTAAGACTGCCAATACTGTGGCCTTAACTGACTTACCTGCCGTAAGTGAGGCAGATCATCTTCGTGGTGAGAAAGGTGCCAAAATTACCATCGTCGAGTACTCTGACTTTGATTGTCCCTTCTGTTTCCGCTTCCACACCACGATGCAACAGGTCTTAGATGAGTATGATGGTCAAGTAAACTGGGTCTATCGAGACTTCCCACTACCTCAGCTTCACCCCAACGCTCCTAAGCTCGCTGAAGCTGCTGAGTGTATCGCCTCCCAAAATGGCGAAGAAGCTTTCTGGAAATTCGCTGATGCCTACTATACCGTCAAAGGTGAAGGCAAAAACGTGACTCTCTAATCATTTGAATTGACACTCTGATCAACCCGTTCGTGGCGTCCACGAGCGGGTTGATTTTTTTTGGTTACAGTGGGGCGGCCTGATGTCGCAAGAGCCAGCAAAGATTGCCTCGTTCTCCTTGGCTCATTTCTGGCCACTGTTCCACAATGGTTAAACCACCTTGAGTTTGTAAATCAGTTTGCTCAACGGCTTGCAGCCAATGCACATAGCGAACCGCTTCGGAATCTTTCCAGCCAAGTAAAACATCACCTGGTTCTCTATCTTGGGGATCTATCCCCAACTGCTCAGAAATCTCTGGCCATGGTTTCTCTTGCGGTTTTTTGTACCCCAGTTGTTCTGGCAACCAAAGAGTCAACCAACACTCTCCATTCGGATTCATTCGATCCGCTATCTCTAGTAAAAACTGGCGACGAAGCTGTTGTGACGGCAGATGGTGAAGCACTCCAAAAGCCGTAATAAGATCATACTTTTTATCAATGAGCGACTGATGATCGAGAAGTTGAGCGACAAGATCCTTGTTTACGTATTTTTCCTCTGGTAGTTCTGATGGCTGACTCGACGCTTGCTCCAAAAGAGCGGTGGAATTATCCATTCCCAAGTAGTGAGCCTGAGTCCAGTGTTGTTGCACAAACCGAGCAAAGCGGCCCGTTCCACACCCCAGATCTAAAACTGAGATATCAGGGAAATGAGTTAAGGATGATTGCTTCCGAAAGGTTTCCCAGCTGGGCCAAAAATACTGACGGCTGGCCGACCAAGTTGTAGCCTGGTCATTGTAAAAGCGCTGATTCAAACTACTCAGCTGACGAATCGTCGTTTGTTCCATAGATTTTGGTTGAGAATGAACGATTTTCCTTTGGTACGAAACTTTTTGCCGTATACAATAGGGTCGTGTCTCACAAGTATCGTAGCCTACCAGAAATTCCGACGGAAGCACGACCAGAAATCTATCGGTCTCTGCTGCATATTTTTGCTGTGCCAGTTGAAAAAAGTCACCATGTGCTTCAACAAGAATTGCGCCGCCTTTCTCAACTGACAGGTGTAACCATGACCCAAGACCAACTTGTTCAGGTTTTTCGAGAAGATGCGGGCACCCACAACTTGCCACCCATTAGTTCCCAAACCCTCAGTCGCATTCGTCTTAAACCGATGCGGTCAGAAAGTGGCGTGCAAACCGTTTCGGCTTTAACCAAACCGTTTCCTTGTCCAGGACAATGCATTTTTTGTCCCAATGATATCCGCATGCCCAAAAGCTATATCGCCTCAGAGCCAGGTGCCCAGCGAGCCGAACGCAACTCTTTCGATCCTTATCTGCAGACCTACTCACGCCTGAGCGCCCTGCACAACATGGGGCACCAGCCGACCAAAATTGAGATCATTATTCTCGGTGGAACCTGGTCTGACTACCCCGAAAGTTATCAAATTTGGTTTGTTCAAGAATGTTTCCGGGCCCTCAATGATTTTGGTGAAGGAATTGATGACTGCGAGAATATTCGTCACCAAATTCGGCAAACTGTTCAAACAGCTCATCGGCTTGAGAATCGAGTTGTCGACAGTCAAGACATTGCCATCTCGGGTAGTGACATGGTCGAAAACTACAACCAGATTATCAGCCATTATTATCTGCAGCCAGAAATTGAGTTAGAAGGCGGTATCAACGTTCGCCGCGAGACAAAAACTTGGGATGAGCTCTTTGCCCAACACCACCGAAACGAAAGCAACATCTGTCGATGTGTGGGTGTGACTCTCGAAACCCGACCAGATAACATTTCTCCAGAGGAAGTTGTGCGAATGCGCCGACTCGGTGCGACTAAAATTCAGATTGGTTTCCAATCACTCTCCGACAAGGTTTTGGAACTTAACAAACGAGGCCATGACACCGCGGCTACCAAGCGAGCCGTCAATTTATTACGTCAGGCCGGTTTCAAAATTCACGCTCACTGGATGCCCAACCTCTACGGTTCGAATCTCGAAAATGATCGTCAGGAATATGCCGAGCTGTTCAATAATCCAGACTACAAGCCAGATGAGCTGAAAATCTACCCCTGCGCTCTCATTCCAACAGCAGAACTCATGACGTACTACCAAGACGGTCGCTGGCAACCCTACCAGACATCAGAACTCGCTGACCTCCTGCGTTTTTGTCTCACGCACACCCCAGAATGGGTCCGCCTTTCCCGGGTAGTGCGCGACATTCCTTCCCAAGAAACTGCCACTGATCATCTTCCCAATAATCTGCGTCAGATTGTCCAAGATGATTTACAACCAAAAGATGGTCAAATCGTTGATATCCGCGCTCGCGAAATTCGCCATCAGACGCCTCTGCCGCCAATTGAACTACGTCAAACCGAGTATGAGACCAGTTGTAGTCAGGAAATTTTTCTGCAGTATGTGGATCAAAAAAATCGACTACTCGGATTTTTGCGACTTTCACTCCCCAACGAAAACTCCTTCATCGAAGAATTAGCAGACAGTGCGATCATTCGCGAACTCCATGTGTACGGACAAGTGGAACGTCTCGGGGAACAAGACAGCGGACAAACCCAACACCGCGGTTACGGCAAAAAATTAATCGAAGCCGCTTTGCAAATTACCAAAGATCAACACTACTCCAAATTGAGTGTCATCAGCGCCATTGGTACACGGGAGTACTACCGCAAACAAGGCTTTAAGGATGGACAGCTCTACCAGTCGTCCTCGCTTTAAAAAACTGATCTCGCAAGATAAACAGCGTAGCTCATACATGTTAAAATCAACCCCATGATCACTGCACAGCAACTGCGCCAGAAATTCCTTGATTTTTTCGAGTCAAAACAGCACGCCATTATTCCTTCGTCCAGCATTATCCCTGACAATGATCCCACTACGCTTTTTATCACCGCTGGTATGCACCCTCTGGTTCCTTACTTGCTCGGTCAACCTCATCCCAAGGGCACTCGTCTGGCCGACGTCCAGAAATGTGTTCGCACGACCGACATTGAGGAAGTGGGCGACAAAACCCACTTTACTTTTTTTGAAATGTTGGGCAACTGGTCTCTGGGTGATTATTTTAAGGATGAAGCCATTCACTGGAGTTGGGAATTTTTAACTTCTCCAGAGTGGTTAGGCCTCGATAAAGATAAGCTTTTTGTGTCTGTTTTTGCGGGGGATGACGATGCTCCTCGTGATGACGAGTCAGCTCAAATTTGGCAGTCTATTTTTGATAAAGAGAGTGTTTCCCACCCTAATAAACGCGTGTATTTTTATCCCAAGTCTGAAAACTGGTGGGGCCCGGCTGGCCAAACCGGACCGTGTGGTCCAGATACTGAAATCTTCTACTACACCGGCTCCGGCGACCCCTTTGCCGACGGCTTCACCGATGAACCTGCCGCTGATGTTTCCCAGTTCATCGAAATCTGGAATAACGTGTTCATGCAGTACAACAAACAGACCGATGGCACCTTTCAACCTCTTGACCACAACAACGTAGATACCGGTTTGGGCCTCGAGCGCATGGTTGCCATCTTGAACTGGATTCAGGGTGATTTGCCAGAAGCTGACCCCTATCTTTCCACACTCTTTCGACCAACAACCCAATTGCTCGAGAATTTCTCTGGCAAAACCTACGATCAACCAGAAATCGGCATGTCCATGCGTTTGGTTGCTGATCACCTACGCAGCGCTATTTTCATGGTGCAGGACGGAGTTGTGCCCGCCAATAAGGAACGTGGCTACATTCTGCGCCGCCTTATCCGCCGCGCCACTCGCGAACTCCACAAGCTGGGCATCGATCACCAAAAATTTGGGCAAGTTGTTGGTGACCTCCTCCAAACCTTTCTTACTAATGAGGAATACCTCAGTCAGTATCCAGAATTAGCTACTTGTTCAGCCAGCATCACTACCATGATCGTAGATGAGGTCCAAAAATTCACCAAAACTTTGGCAAAAGGGCTCAAAGAAGCCGAGAAATTCGAAACTTTGGATGGCCACGCCGCTTTCCAACTCTACCAAACGTATGGCTTCCCGCTGGAAATGACGACCGAAATCGCCACCGAAAAAGGGCAGAGCATCGACCAGTCCAAGTTCCAGTCCGAGTTTGCCCAACACCAAGAACTTTCACGCCAGCAATCTGCCGGAACTTTTAAAGGTGGATTGGCTGATCATTCCGAGGCCGTCACCAAATTCCACACCACAACCCACTTGCTGCACGCTGCCCTGCGTAAAGTTCTCGGTGACCATGTCCATCAGGAAGGTTCCAACATCACCGCCGATCGTCTCCGCTTTGACTTTGCGCACAACGAAGCCCTCACTCCTGAGCAATTAACCGCTGTCGAAACCTGGATCAATGAACAAATTGCCGCCAATTTACCGGTAACCAAGGCCACTATGGAAAAAGAAGCCGCTCTCCAATCCGGAGCCTTAGCCTTCTTTAATGAAAAGTATCCCGACATGGTCTCTGTTTACACCATAGGAAATGAAGATCAATGGGTCAGTCGCGAACTCTGTGGTGGACCACACGCATCCCACACAGGTGAAATAGGTCGGATTTCCATCTTCAAGCAAAAAGCTTCCAGTGCGGGAGTTCGGCGCGTTTACCTCAAGTTCGCCTAGTCTTTTTCTGCCTGCAGCACCTTAGGCAATAGTTGAAGTTACCTCGCACAACTGCTTAAATGAGAAGATATGCCTGCCGAGTCCTCTCAATATCTATCGATCGTCTTTTTTGGATCGCATGTTGTCACGGCTTTGTGGCAAGAACTTAACCAGCGTGTGTCGATCATCGCTCGTTCTTCTCTCCGATTGCAGGCTGAAAATGAAAGTTTGCCCGAATGTGTTGATTTAGCTTTAGAGGAGCTTGGTGAAGAAAGCTTGAGCATTCGTCAAGTTCTTTTTGTCGTGCCCCAAACCTGGACCGATCAGGGCCAACTCCTGAATGAGAAAAAAGGCGTCCTCAAGGAACTTTCCGAAGATCTGTTACTCAAACCGTTGGGTTTTGTGGTGCTTGAAGATGGCTTGCGCAGCTGGCAAGAACAAAGCACTGGGCAGCCATTTTCGGGTGTAATTATTCAACACTTGGCAGAGGCTTTACAAGTGAAAGTCTATGTCGCCGGTGAAACGGCCGCAGCCTTTCAAATTGGAAAAAGTGGCCAAGTCAAAGATGACATCATTGAACTTCAAGCCCGCTTAAAACGATACGAATCGGAATATGACCGCGTGCTGTACTTCGAAACCAGTGGTGAAGACACCAATTACAACCAACTCGTTGTTCTCCTGCACAAACAACTCGGAAAACCGGTGGAAAAAATGACCGCTCTGCAAGTGGCTGACATTGCTGTTTCCTCAGGTGGACTGGAAATGCTTGGTATTACTACCGACAACACGCATCCGCCCAGTATCGCAACCGTCAGCAACGATGAGTCTAGTACTAACCAGGAAGAGAACGATGAATTCCGTCCACCAAGTTTTGTGGTGCATCAAGCCACAGCGAGCTACTCGGAAGAAGAATCAACGCTGGATGATCAGCAGGATCTCGACAGCAATGTCGAGCCGGTTTTTTCAGCCAAACCCAAGAAAAAAAACCGGACCTGGCACTGGCCGACATTACCCAAAATGACTCTCTTTTCTCGTTCAAAGTCAAAAAAAGGATTGATGCTGGCAGTTATTCCTTTGCTCATTCTCGCCGGCCTTGTAGCGGGCTATTTTTCTTTGCGTGCGAATTACAGTACAAAAGTCACGGTCTTTATTGATAATCAAAAATTAGAAAAAATGACGATTTTGCCCCTCGTTATTGGCGATAGTCCGATCGCCGCAACACAAGAAGCATTGCCCGCTCAAAAATTGACCGAAACCGTTACGGTAAGCAAGGAAGTTCCGACAACTGGCACAAAACTCACTGGTGAACCAGCTAAAGGTAAAGTTGTTATTTTTAATAAAACTTCCGAACCCAAAAATTTCCCTCAAGGGACCAAGATTCATTCTGGAAACAAGTCTTTCAGCTTAGATAGTGAAATCTCCGTTGCCTCAGCATCGTCTCAAGAGAATCGTGGCTCACGAACCGTGACCTTCGGTGAACAGGAAGTATCTGTCACAGCTGTAACCTTTGGTCCAGAAGGAAATATTCCTGAAAAACAGGAATTTAAGGTCGATGATTTTGGAAATTCGTCATACTACGCCCTGAACGACAAACCGTTTGAAGGTGGAACAAGTCGCCAGATTCAGGCAGTGGCCCAAAAAGATGTGGCAAATGCAGTCGAAGAACTCCTTGTTGAAGCCACGCAAACGCTCAAGGAACGCCTCCAGGCACGTTCCACCCAAGAGTCACCCGTTCTCGTTACCGATCAGGTTACCAAGGATGATTCTGCCAGCACTATTCCAGTCGGCCAAGAAGCCAAAATGATCACTGTCTCCCTCACGGCTACAGGGGTAGCTTATCAACTCCAAATTGAAGATCTCTCCTCAGTTGCCAAAAAAGTTTTTGAGTCGGATCTTCAAGAGGGCTTTGACCTTCAAACCAATGCTTTGAACTTGAAACAGCCAAGGCTTGTATCTGATGGCGAGACCCCTACACTCGAAGTTCAACTCCAAGCTGTCGCTAGTCCAAATACCGATATTGCCGCCATGAAAAATGTACTTTTGGGAGAGTACATCGCTCGAGCTCAGAGTAATCTCGAAAAATTCCCAGGAGTGAAAAATGTAAGTACTCAACTCAAACCAGGTTCGGTTGGCTCTATCTTCAAACGTTTCCCTCAGCAAAGTGAGCGCATTCAAATAGAGGTAAAGGCTCAGAATCCATGAGCCAGCTCCAAGCCTCACTGACGATCCCTGAGCTGTGCCACCGAGAGGAAGCGTATCGTCAGCTGGTGCAGCAGCAAAAAGCAACGTGGCTTCGCCGCTATCAGCGCAAGATTGTTTGGCGTCGGCGCAGCACCAAAACAAAAACAGGTTTTGTCCGACTCCTGCCGGGTATTTCGATCACCGTGGGCAGTATTATGCTTGCGAATGCTCTCTGGCCAGTACTTTCTTACTTCATTTTCACCTCACCTTCGTTGCAAAGACAGGAGCTGGTCTCAGCTCGGCCAGATATTGCCGTGATGTCCCAAACTCGATCGGTTTCGGTCGCTCAGGCAGAGGAAAAGGCCCTTTCCCCCAAAATTATTCGCCAAGAACTTGACTTCGCCAATCTTAACAGTTGGTTTCCTGACTCACAGTTACCTCAGATAGAAGAAAGTCCCACCTGGGAGCATGAAGTAGACAGCTATGTTCTCCACATTCCCAAACTTGGAATTGAACAAGCCGTTGTCAAGGTTGGTGGAACCAATCTTGATGAGAATCTGGTCCAGTACCCTGGTACAGCCGAACCTGGGGAAGAAGGTGCTCCCGTTATTTTTGGTCACTCGGTGTTGCGCCAGTTCTATAACCCGAGTCTCAAAAACCCTCGCCGCTACTTTTCTATCTTTAGCAAGATCATGACCATGCAATCAGGTGATGAAATTGATCTTGAATATGATGGCATTCACTACACCTACTCAGTCATTGATAAAGTAGAGGTGAAGCCTGAGGATATGTTCATTCTAGAGCAGAAGTATGATGGCAAGTACCTCAAGCTTATTACCTGTGTTCCAGAGGGTACATATCTTCGCCGCGGAGTGGTAGTCGCCCAATTAACAAAAAAACAGTAAACTGCAGATTATGGACGTACCCAAAATTCTTGCCTTCGATTTTGGCCTGAGCCGAATCGGAGTGGCCGAATCTTTTAATACTCTGGCTGAACCTCTCGAAATCATTCCCAACAACGCCAATACTCTTGAGTTGATTGAAAAAATAATCGCCATACATAAGCCGGCTATTCTGGTCGTGGGATTGAGTGAACGCGAGATGGCTGATTTGAGCCGAGATTTTGCCCACAAATTAGAGGAACATTTTTCTCTTCCGGTTCATTACATGGATGAAAATTTGTCTTCAAAAGAAGTTCATCAGCGTTTAGCCCAACGTGATCGCAAGCATCGCCAGTATAAAGGCCCGATTGACCACTACGCCGCTGCCCTTATTCTTCAAAATTACTTGGACGAATACTATGACTAAACGAAACGGATGGATCAGTCTTCTTTCTTCAGGGAAAATGCTTTTTCTTGGTGTATTGATGCTTTGTATTGGCTTGATACTCGGCGGATCCGTTTGGGTTTGGCAAGGATTTCAGCCAGTATCTTCCGATAGTGAAAAGAAAATCGCGGTAGTCATAGAGACAGGCTCCAATGCCTCCCAAATTGCCCAAAATCTTTTTGAGAAAAAACTGATTCGCTCACCGCTTCATTTCCGAGTTTTTGTCAAACAGCAACAACTTGCTTCTCAGCTCCAAAATGGGACCTTCACACTCTCTCCAGCTATGAGCCTTACCGAAATTGCTCTTCGACTGACTAAAGGGAGCGATAGCGAACGCGTTACGCTCAAAGAAGGGTGGCGAGCAGCCGAGATGGGTGAGTACCTCGCGACAATTCTTCCTAACTTCCAAATAGATTCCCCGGAATACAAAACGGAATGTCTGGCCTACGAGGGCTATCTTTTCCCCGAAACGTATTTTGTTCCTCGAGAATACACTACTACCCAAATGTGTAAACTTTTACGTCAGCAATATGGCGAAGTTGTCACTATGAAGATGCGTGAAGATATGCATCAGGCTGATTTTAAGGAAGAACAAATTATTACCTTGGCTTCTATTGTGGAGAGAGAGGCCAAAGAACCAGAGGATATGAAAGTTGTCGCTGGCATTCTGCGTAATCGACTCGCCATTGGTATGCCTCTGCAAGTGGATGCCACTTTGCAGTACATTAAAGGCTACGACTCAAACCGAAAAACATGGTGGGCACCACCTCTTGCCAGCGATAAAACGCTTGAGTCACCGTACAACACCTATCAAAATTCTGGTTTGCCACCAGCACCTATTTCAAACCCAGGGAAAGAAGCTATATTGGCGGCAACCTATCCCACCGATAGTGAAAATCTCTATTACATCTCAAGCCAGGATGGGAGCACCATGTATTTTGCACAAACGTACGAGCAACACCAATTGAATATTGAAAAATATCTCCGTTAAGTATGCACCACTCCCGTTTTCTGGCTGCCCATAATCGTTCTAGCTTTCCCCTGATGTCTTCAGGCGAAAGAATCATGATTGCTTACGCCTTGATCATGGCTTTTTACTGCTTCGGAGACACAACCGTCGGCTACATTGTTCCGGTCATCATGACTGAACATCTGAAAAGCCCAGCTCTCATGGGACTGGTCTTTGCTTTTTCTTCATTAGTTGGTTTGGCAATTGACTTACTCTTACCCCAGTTGCTCCCCAAAAAGAACTTTCGTTTTTTCGTTCCCGCTACCTTTGTTACCGCTCTGCTTTTTCCGTTGTCTTTTCTCGTACTTCCCGCTTCACTGTGGACTTTTTTGATTGCCATGGCTATCTGGGGGGTGTATTACGAATTTGCTCGTTTTTCTCATTTCAGCTTCATCCACCAAACGCTCAAACCGGCCCAACATGATCTGGGATGGGGAATTCTCCAAGCCTTTCAGTCCTTTACATTGCTGATCGCTCCCATTTTTGCCATCTACCTTCTTGAAAAGCAAGAAAATCTGCCTTTTATCATGGCCATCGTCTATTTGGGAATAGGCTTGATTGGTTATTTCTTTCTAAAAGGAGCTTTCTTAAAAAAGAAAATGCAAGTGGCAACTGAGGATACCCAACATCCGGCCGCTCGTTTACATGAAGTGCGAGTCTGGTTTGTTTTACTCAAAAAAATCTGGCCACTCTGTCTCTTCTTACTTGGGCTTACGCTTCTAGATAGTGCTTTCTGGGTCATTGGAGCGCTTTTGTCAGAAGAGCTCCAAGGTGGTGGCTTCTTAGGCAGTTTTGTCATCACCGCCTATGTGCTTCCTTCCATTTTTGTCTCTTTGATAGCTCGTCGGGTATCAAAACCACTTGGCAAAAAGAGAACCGCCTTCGTGACTGCCCTTGTTGGTAGCCTGATCCTCATCATAGGTGGTCTTTTCATTCACGGAAGTATGTTTGTCTTGGTAATCCTTGCCGCTTCACTTTTCCTCTCAGTTTCCTATCCTGAAATGTACGCCGTCTTTGAAGACTTTGTGGCTCGTCTTGAACATAATTCCAATGACATGATTGGTTTGGAAGGCTCATCTATTAGTATTGGCTACGTCCTGGGACCAATTTTGGCTGGATCTCTTAGTACCATCGTGGGTTATCAAAATACATTGGTTGCCGTAGCTGTGCTCTTTCTGATCACCACAACAATTGCGGCCATCAAAGTACCGCGGAAAATCCACCTTCCTCAAAAAGAACTTTTGAATATCGATTAGAAGTCCATCTTTTTGGAGACGATACCGTACAATATCCCCATGTCACTCTCAGTCGGTATTGTCGGTCTCCCCAATGTTGGTAAATCAACTCTGTTTAATGCTTTGCTGCAGCGTCAGGCGGCTTTAGCGGCAAACTATCCCTTTGCTACTATCGAACCCAATGTGGGAGTGGTCCCTGTTCCCGATAATCGATTGCCAAGGCTCGCAGAAGTGGTGCACACCACCAAACTGGTTCCCGCCACGGTAGAGTTTTACGACATTGCTGGCCTGGTAAAAGGCGCTTCCACCGGAGCCGGTTTAGGCAACAAATTTCTCGCTCATATTCGCCAAACCAACGTGATTGCTCATGTCGTTCGCGTTTTTGCTGACGAAAACATTCTGCGCGAAGGTTCGGTGAATCCGGCGAGTGATTATCAGATTGTGGAAACGGAACTCCAACTCGCTGACCTAAGCACTCTAGAAAAACAGCCCGAACCCCGTGGCCAAAAAGATCCAGAACTTATGAAGCGATGGGAAAGGGTTCAAAAATGGAAAGTTCTCTTGGATGCTGGCCATTCTTTACGTGACTCACTCGTCGATGAAGATGATTCCCTGATCGCCAAAGAACTGGCCTTACTCACTGCTAAACCGCAGCTGATTGTGGCGAACGTGAGTGAGGACGAACTTGGACAGGTGAACTCAATTGTGGAGAAGTTAGCCAAAGAAATTGCCGTCGATCCCGTTCAAATCGTGGTCATTTCGGCTAAACTCGAATCGGAACTGGCTGAAGTTGAGGCTGAGGAACGCGACAGCTTCTTACTCGAGTACGGACAACAACAGACAGGTCTGGTTGCCTTTATTCGCCGAGCATATGAAACACTTGGACTTCAAAGTTTTTACACCGCCGGAGAAAAAGAAGCTCGTGCTTGGACTATTCATACCGGCATGACCGCCCAGGAAGCCGCCGGTGTCATTCACACCGACTTTTCTAAAAAATTCATCGCCGCCCAGGTAATGGATTATGAGGATTTCGTTCGCGTTGGAGGCTGGAAAGCCGGAAAAGAGCAGGGGTTAGTTCGCCAAGAAGGTCGAGGATACATTATGCGACCAGATGACGTGGTCGAGTTTATGATCGGAAGATAGGCTTCACAGCCTCAAAATGTCGCACTTTCTTTAACCTCTAGCCTGGAATGTCGCACATATGTGCGACATGCTCGAGGAAGAGTGGTAATACGTCGCACTTTCAATAGATTTTAAAATGATAGATTTTTGTTAGTTTTGCCTGGTATAACAGATCTGTGAGCAAAATAATCATGGTATACTACGAAAAACTTCATTTGGGAAGGGTTCCCAAACCAGAGCGTGATGAAGTTAAGAAAGGAGCATATGACGCGTGCTTATGAGATAGCCGTAGTTATTGACCCGCAGTTGACCGACTCAGAAATTGAGCGTTTCCTGCATACGCTTCGCCAACTGTTTGGCAAGCAAGAAGTTTCCATCGTGGAAGAAGAGATTTGGGGCCGTCGTCCGACTGCTTACCAACTCCGTGGACATGATGAAGGCTATTATGCCTTCTTCAAAGTAACCATGCCAGGTGATAAAGTGACAGCGTTAGAGTTAAGTCTCAAGCTTAATGAATCCGTTATTCGTCACTTGATTATCTTGGATGAAAAATAAGAAAGAAAGGTACGGCTATGGCCACTCGTTCTCTCAATAAAGTACTTTTGATCGGCAACCTTGTCCGTGATCCTGAGTTGCGCTATACGCCTCAGAATACGGCTGTTGCTAACTTCACGATCGCTACCAACCGTAGTTGGACCAACAATGATGGTAGTGAACAAGAGAGTGTCGAGTTCACCCGCTGTGTCGCTTGGGGAAAGCTCGCCGAAATCGTCGGACAAATCCTTAAAAAGGGACGAAAAGTCTACGTTGAAGGTCGACTTCAAACCCGCGAATGGGATGGTCAAGACGGTCAAAAGAATCGACGAACTGAAGTCGTCACTGACCAAGTTATTGCCCTGGACGCCCGTGGTTCTCAAGAACAAGGTGGAGAAGGTTCTGACTATTCTTACCCAGAAGAAGGCAACGATTCTGGTGAGTTAAAGGTCGAAGACGAAGTGAGCGGCAAAAAAGCCAATCCAAAGATTGATAAACTCGCTGATGACATTCCTTTCTAGGATGTCTCAGCCCAAAAATGAAAGAAAACTATGAGAATTGCGAATTTAGAAGAAATTAACTACAAGAATGTGAAGCTTTTACAACGCTTCCTTTCTCCTGCAGGCAACATTTTGCCTCGCGGTAAAACTGGAATCACTGCCAAGATGCAGCGTCGTTTAGCTCGAGAGATCAAACGAGCTCGTCAGCTTGCGCTGCTTCCTTTTACAACCATGAACTAATGAGTCTAGGGCAGCTCCGGAGATCTCTTCGGAGCTGCCAGATTCATCTCGCTTGGCAGACATTCAGCGGGCTGCTATAGTAGCAGCTCATGATGCAAAAATCCCCGAATTACGTCAAAAAACGATCCTACTGGATCATCACCCACACGCTGGTTGCCATCTTGGCAGTCCTCGTGGGAATTCGCATTGGCAGCAACGTTACCTTTCGTCAACTTATTGGCTTAACTTCTTCCGCTTTTGATAACAACCAGCTCGCTCGAGTCGTCAACCGAGAGTCACCCATCACCCAAGAAAACGTCGATTTCACTCTTTTTTGGGAAACCTGGAATCGGCTCGAAAAAGATTACTATGATACGAGCAAGCTTGATGCCCAAAAAATGGTGTATGGCGCCATCAGTGGCATGACGCAAGCGATTGGTGACCCCTACACGATGTTCCTTCCTCCTGAAACTAAGGAACGTCTCGACGAAGACCTCTCTGGGGAGTTCGGCGGCGTGGGCATTCAGCTTGGCTACCGTGATAGCCAACTCGCCGTAATTGCTCCCCTGAAGGACCATGCCGCTGCCAAGGCTGGCGTCACCGCTGGTGAGTATATTCTCCACATTAAAGATGATCTGCAGAAAGTTGATGTCGATACCATCGGCATGTCGGCTGAAGAAGCGGTCAATTTGATTCGCGGCAAGCAAGGCACACTGGTCACTCTCACTTTAGCGCAAAAAGGCCAAGATCCCCATGATGTCAAACTTACCCGTGAAATTATTGAAGTGCCTTCCTTAGAACTCGAATTCATCGACGCCCCTCAGGGTAAAACTGCTCACCTCATCCTCAGTCGTTTTGGTGACAAAACGGTGCAGGAATGGGATCAAGCGGTTACTCAAATAAACGCTGATAAGAGTGTCAAAGGTATCGTCCTGGACATGCGCAATAACCCCGGTGGCTATCTAGAAGCAGGCATTGATTTGGCGAGCGATTTTGTTGATGGCGGTGTCATTGTCTCCCAAAAAGGGCGGACTTCCACCCAAAATTATCCCGCCAGTCGAGTGGGTCGACTCCAAAAGTATCCCGTGGTCGTCCTCGTGAACAAGGGCAGCGCTTCTGCCTCCGAAATTGTAGCTGGTGCTCTCCGTGATCGTCGTAACGCCAAACTCGTTGGCGAACAGACATTCGGCAAAGGCAGCGTTCAGGATGCGCAAAAAATTGGTAAAGGAGCTGGTCTCAATATTACGATTGCTCGTTGGTTGCTCCCTTCTGGTGATTCCATTCAGGATACTGGTCTACCGGTGAGCGTGGAAGCGATCGACAAT
>Ga0265297_10005263_pt1 | contig 19953 bp, 34 predicted proteins | sample Munlanlwell13791_FD_192502 | JGI IMG/M metagenome (GOLD analysis project Ga0265297, IMG submission 192502) | Leachate microbial communities from a municipal landfill in Southern Ontario, Canada - Leachate well 137-91 | ecosystem: Engineered > Solid waste > Landfill > Unclassified | place...
TACTACCAAATCTTCAATAACATCAGTTATCATACAATGGTTATCTTCTGATATTAACATAATACAATCAGGATAATTATCGGGGAACATTTGCACTTCAAGTTCAACATATTTTAAGAATACAGTCCCTTTACATTTAACTATATCCCCTTCATATATTTCCTTACCGTTCTTATCTTTAAGCCCAGTGTATTGTATTAGTTCTATATCTTCAATCTTATGGAAGTCATTATGTTGGTCTAATATCCCTGCTCCCCACTTATGGGCAGTTGGTTCAATCCATAACTGGCTAACAAATAGCATTTCTCCCATATCTTTATCCCACGCTCTAAACTTTCTCTCTCTCATAATATCCTCCTTAATATTCGCTTGGCAGTATTAATACTCCATCAATACACCATAGCTCTATCTTTTCTAGTGGAAAGTTAGTAAAGGGTATTTCTTGGGTAATCAGTAGTGGTTGGTCTGTATCTTCCTTCATTGTGAGCGTCGCTTTGCCCTCTTTTACGGTCAAAGTCCATATCTGGAATGGTGTATCACCCCATTTGTCTTGATATGAGCCAATTGCGTCAATTAGCCAGTAACACTCAGCGTTATCAGCCAAGAATTTCACCCCGTCAGTATACTTAATCCCTGTGAAGCTATTATAGTAGTGTTCGGTCCCAGTGAAGCCATCTAGTTGCTTTAAGTTCTCAATATTCATACTACCTCCTTTAGTATAAATCTATCTTCTGGAACTGTTTTACAGTCATCTTTATGCCATATTTTAAGTGGGATATGATTATCAGCACAGAAATGAATAAGTTTAGCATCAGTTTTAATATCTTGTCTATGTATTCTTATATTAGTAAGCATCTTTGCTCTTTTAATCCAGTTATAATTTACATTTTTATGGGGCGAAATATTCAATCCATTTACACTATAAATTAAAGTCATAGCTTCATTAATCTTATGTTCCCCATTAGTATAAAGATATACCGGTGCTAATTTTTTAGCATATTTTTGTAGTGTTATAACTGTCTTTAAAGTATCAATAATAGTTTGTCTATTCATCAATGGTTCTCCACCAGTGATACAATAAGCACTATATTCAGTAGTGCTCACTATATCTCTTAATGTATCTAAATCTACTGGCTTAAAGGTAGCCATTAGCTCATCATTCTTCATTAAGCAATAACTACATTTAAGATTGCACTTCTTAGTTATCATTATTCTACATTGTTTCACGGTAATCCTCCGTATTTATATTAGCGTCTGCTTCATACTCTTTAATAGCTCTTTGTCGTTCATTAGGGCTAATTAAGCCAGAATCTACAAACATCTGTAATATCTTATAAAGGCTCATTTCCCTAATGCCTCCCTTGTTTTGGCACAGATATACCCTATTACCAAGCCAGCATAGAGTAATTCATCTTTATCTTCATAGCGTTCTACTACTCTTTTACATATATCACTTGGTCTCCAACCCAATTCACACCCAGCCGACTGACCCTTTATCGCTTGAGTTACCACTTTCAATATCTCTGCCTTTTTCTCTTCTTTTATCATTGGTTATCCTTTCTCTTAGCCTACCAAGACAGAAACCTGCGTAGACTATGTCTTCTGATTTAGTTAATTTTGGGTCATTAAGTAGTTTTTCATAGGCTTCGGATATAGTATTGCTTTCTACAATATATTTTTTAGTTAATTGTTCAGCATTTTCAAGTCCCATAATATCTCCTTCTTATATCCAAGATGTTCTACCGTTTTTAATATCATCAATCATTTCTTCAAGCTTACCTGTTTTGGCAAGCGTAGCTAACGACCCAATAACAAAACCAGAGTAAGCAATCTCCTCTGGGTCTGTTAATAATGTAGCCATCTTTTTACATAGTGATTCAGGTTGTAACCCATCTTTAGCGGTCTCTTCCATTATTATCATATATATATCTTTTTTACGTTCAAATTCAATCATTATTCCTCCTTATAATTGAGAGGACAGGCAGTCTCATAACCTGCCCATCCCCTAGTCACAAATAAAAGTGTGCTTTTATACTTATTTCATTATTATCACCCCCACTCCTGTTACTTTAGAACTTCATCTTAGCCAGGTCTTCCAGTTGTTTAATAGCATCGGGAAGGTCACCAAGCATTATCTTGTCTTTCAAGAGAGTAGTTGCCTCATCAAGTTTAGCGTGGCGTAAATTATACCTATCACTGCGTTCTTCATCTGCTTTTGCTCTTTCCTCTTTGTATTTTTCTACACCAGAAAGCAAATCTTCCCAATCTACAGACCTATTATAACTACTCTTGGTAAGTCTAAGATTCTTATGAATAACCTTAATATCCGCCATAGATTTGAATCTTACCTTGCCAGCAATAAGAGCCAATAAAAGCCCTTCATCATAGGTAGGCGTATTGCTTTCTTCTTCGTCTCTATCTTTCCGTATTACTTGTTCTTTATCACGCTTTATTTCTTCTATCCTTCTTAACAGGTAGTTACGTTCCTGTATCTTCGCTTCTCTTGACATATATCCTCCTTATTTTATAAACATACCTACGTTTGTTTCCACCTTACCCTTATCAGTCATTTCGACCTTTTTGATATAATGACTTATTTCTAATCCTCTTAATACTCCAGCGAACTTACTTACTTCCTTCTCGTCTTGGCAATCTATAACTATCCTTCTCTGTTTCGCTTCTATCTGATACATATACTGCCTCCGTATTTAACCAGAATTCTATCTTATCCGGTGTAAAAGCTGTGCATTTCATACTTATCTCCCATTATGCGTAAATCTAACCATTTCAGATATCATAAAGTTCTTGATACCCTCTTGGTTCTCTTGGTGTATTTCCTTCTTAATCTTGGCATATAGAAGGTCTGTATTGTTATTCTCCACTATTATCACCCCCAATCTGGTATATTGACTCATCGCTGGTCCAAGCATCATCTTTAAGGAAAAACCTAATTATAATAACTAATAAAGTTAGCATATATCCTCCTTATAATTTAGCTAATTGCTTCTTACTGAACCACTCTGATTCACTATGTGCTTTGCCTTCTTTATCTATTACTAGCAGATTATTCTTCATTAGCATTGTTACTGGACACCTGGATTTAGGCACTCTTACTATCACATAGTCCTGATTGTCTTTCTTACGTGATTGCAATACAATATACGCCACAATAGCCATCAGTAATAAGTAGAATAGTATCTTGTAGATATTCTTCTTCTTTTTAGACACTTATTCCTCCTTTAGTCTTTAAAAATACAGCACCAACTATCATACCAAGAGCCAATATTAATAATGTTACCAGCACTGTTAGTGTAATCATATCTCTTATATCGCCTAATGTAAGCGTAACTAATTGCTCCATCTTCATCACTTTCTTTCTAATTTAGTATATATCATAAGCATATTTAGAGTATCTTATAGAGTCTTACACCGGAAATAACCATCTTAATAAAGGTATAAAATGTCAATATCAAACTGCCTGCAAGTAATCCTACCAGCAAGTAATGTCCTGTCTTTTGGACCACTATCATCATAATAATACTAAAAATTGTTACCAATATTTGTAATATTGAGCTAAAGGTTATCTCTCTTACTATATCCTTCTTAGTAATCATATTATTCCCTTTCATCTACGGTTGCATTGATTAGATTATTAGTTAAAACATACTCCTTTGGGCTTATCTTACGTTCTTTCCATAGGTCATCCAATTCCTGGGTAGCCTCTACCCACCCAATCTTCTTGATTTCCCTGGTAATTCTCTCAATGTTCTTTATCAGTCTTTCCTTCTTCTTATTTTTCATTCTTTATCACCTCTCTCTCTTCTTTCTCTTGTATTGCCCAGACTATGAATACTAATAAGGTTTCCATCTGATTAAGAGTTCCTTTTCTATCAAAAACTTCGGGAATTAACTTCTTAATTTCTCTTATATGATAGGCTATCTTGGTTAATGTATCTTTAGTCTTATTAAGGCAGATAAGTTCAATACCAGTTCTCTTACGATAATCAAATACTTGTCTTACTTTGATAGTTTTAAGTTTAGGTTGATTAATATCAACAGTTTGTTGCCAGTTATCTAATTCCACTATATCCTCCAGTTATTAACATTTGTGTATAAGTTATTTTTGGGCGTAAAAAAGCGGGCAAGGTCATAACCCCTGCCCGCCTCTTGACCTTGAAATCAAGCTGTCAACTTGTCAAGGTTTTTGACCGGAGTATTTGAGGCCTGGAGAATAGCCAAGATATATGGCTTGGTATATTTCTTTTTTTCCATACAGAAGTTATAAAACTTTTTGGCCTCGTCTATCTTGCCGGAGTTAAGCAAGCCAGCTATGTTTATGGCATAGCTTATTGAATTACGAATATATTCGCATTTTTTTGCGGATATTTGCATGCCCTCTGCCAGTAAATCGCCTGCTGTCTTTTCGCAATCGTATTTATTGGCTTTCAATCTTGCCTCTACCTTATCAAGGGTATTCTTATCCAAGACCTCACTGCCACGACTGCCTACTTGGTAATTAAAACTTACGCTGTTTAGTTCCATAATGATTTTTACCTCTCTTTTTTTAGTTTTTTTATCCACTTCATAATATGCTACAGGTATCATATCACCAAATGGAATAAATTTATTTACATACTTTACCTTGTCCATTTCATCCCCTTCCCCTGTTAGAATATGTTGCTATTGTATAGTTATTTACTTAAAAACTTAAAAAATCATTTTTATTACATTTTATAAATACTCCGTTAGTGTCCATATAGCTTGTATAGTTATAGTTTTTATCGTAAAAAGCATATACTTTATATCCATACTTTGATTGCAATACAATTCCTTCAAGCGTATTTATTACTTTATTCTTGTAGTAAATTATAGCTTTTACGCTATTATTATTAATAACTATATCCGTTTCCGTTCCGCTTGACGTTTTAAGCATAGTATATCCTTCCCATAGTGTATTTATAGACAAAAAGCTAAAACTATCACAGTATAGACACTCAACGCTATAATCCCGCAAATTACTAATAACAGAATAAAGGATATACTGCTATTGATACCCTTTATTTTTACTACCTTTACCGATACATTATTTACTTTCATATTCAACCCCCTTCACCAGGTATTTGTTTAAGTTAATATGTTAATTCTAACTATATATAGTATATACTCCTTAAAAATCAATGTCCAGGCTTGCTAAACAAAACGTGGATTTTAGTTTATAGCCCCCCCCTATTTTACCGACGAGAAAAAAATAAACTCGCTTGCGACCCCGCTACTATACCCCTCTCTGGACTAGTCAATTTTCGAAAAAGGGTTTTTCGGTTACTGTGGAGGCACACCACAATCTGTAGTATCTTGGAAAGGTGGTAGTAGGGGGTATATTTTGGTGGTAAAAAGGGTGGTAGGGGGTGTTTTGTGGTACAGTTTCAATTTTTTGGTTGATTTTTTTTGAAAATTATGGTAGGTATTAAGGGGAATATTATTAGATTCCCTGTGTGATTTACTAAATATTAAGGAGAATATTATGAAGATAGTATGTGCTGGGTGTGGGATAGGGTTTGAGTATGAGGTTAAGGCTGGTAGGCCCAAGTCTTACTGTTCTGCTAAGTGTGGTAAGAAGATGTGGAATCATATGTATTACAGTAGGAACAAATCTAAATGGAGTGGTAAAGTTAAGGAGGTAATTAACAAGGTAAGTGCAGAGACACCACAATCTGTAGGAGGGACTGATGAACTGTAGATATTGCGGGAAAATTAGTGAAGGTGAGTACTGTAGTTTAGCGTGTAGATTAGGGGCTTACAACAAGCATAATGATGGGACGTGCTGGTACTGTGGGAAAGATGGAGGGAGGGAAGGACGAAGGTACGTTTGTGACTTATGTAAGAAGTTAAAGAGGATAGGGTTCACGGATGGGCAGATGATGGGAATAGGTAAGGCGGTGAGACTATATGTAGGGGATACTAAGGTAAAACAGCTAAAATATACTACGGATGGTGTAGTTAGTGTGATTTCTCTTGACAAAGTCTAGAAAGTATGCTATCACCATTTTGGAACGGGATAAGTATCGCTGTGTAGTCTGCGGTACGATGAGGAATCTCGACGGCTTTCATCACTGCTTATTTCGCAGTGAATATTTTAAGAGTGATAGAGATAACCCGTGGAACTTAGTAACGATATGTATGAGTTGTCATTATCGTGTACACAATGGGGATAAAGCTTTAAGGAACAAATTAAGGGAAGGAGCCATACAGAGATATGCTCTTGGACAAGGAAGGATTGATAGAAGTCTTGAGTAATATGGTTGAGTCAGTGAAGGGTATGCCCCAGAATAGTTTTTTCTTAAAAATAGAACTCTTCGCTCTGGACCCGAACTTCAATGCACCTGAATTAAAGGCTATCTTGGAGAAAGCTGCTATTTCATACATGAAACGGACTAAAAATGCCTAAGTGTATGGTGTGTAATAAGGACTTCCCTGATTTACGCAAACATATTAAGGAACACGGCCTGACCTCAGTCTATTATAAGGCGAAGTTCCCAGGGTCGTTACTTATAGATGAAACCCTCCATGAGTCGTTAAAGATGATGTGGAGACAAAAAGCAGCGAAAGCACTCAAGGCGAAGCAGGAGAAGAAGCAAGGACTTAAACCAAAGGAAAAAGTAGTTACAGACATACAAAACCCTACATTTACGGGGAAATATTTAGAATATTACACTAAAATAAAGAAGCAATATATAGATGATTATAAGATACCAGAAGGACCTGAACTAGAGGACCTTCTGTTTTTTTTGGTTTCCAATAGGCAATTACAGGAACTCTATGATGAAATGGTCTCTACTGGGTCACTCAGTGCGGCTATGGAGTCAGGGATACTGAAAGACATCAGGCAGAATAATTTTCGCATCCAAGAATTCTTAATGACTTTGATAGACTTTAAATCAGCCCGTGAGAAGACTCAGGATGTCATTAGTCTTCATAATGAGACCTTAAAAAAGGCGGAAGAGTTCATTAAGAAGAATTACGGTGAGTTTTCTTTTAGATGTGGCTCCTGCGGGCAGATGTTGGATAACTACGGTTTCCCTCATCACTTCTTTGAAGGGGATGATAAGTATTCAGTTTTCTCTAAAGAGCTCTGGGAACTCGTGATTCGCAAGTTAATACCCATAGAGTATATGGCGTTTGTGTTGCACACCTCAGTGGAGGGGATATTGAATACGGCTAAATTAAGAGAGGAACATTTACCGGAAATTAATATATTGACCGCTGAACAAGCACTCCGTGACTTAAGAGTAGGCTATGAAGCCTGAGCTATGTCTTCACTTTATCTGGCGTCATCCCGTTGCGTTTCGGGACTTTTTCATACCTCAAGCGTGGGGCAAGTCAGTGCCTTTTAAAACGAGATTATATCAAGTGCCACCTGCACTTGCCCCCACTAAAGTAATGAAGACTGGACGTGGATTGGGAAAATCAATAGAACTGGAGTTCTTCGTATTACAAAACGCTCTTTTAAAACCGAATGAGGAAACAATTATTTCGTCTTTTAGACGGCTCCATACGAAGGACCGCTGTGAGACTATCATTAAGTACTTACTCACGATTCCGTATTTAAGGAATATGGTGGATGTGCGTCATATCAACCGTACCCCAATATATACGATTCCCTTAATTAATGGTAATACGATATACGGAGCTTCTACTGGTGATGACCCGAACGCTACCGCTATTATCGGTAAACACCCTAGTACCCGTGCGATTGACGAAATGGAAGTTTATCCCAAAACTGCCTGGATTCAGTTCAACGAGGCCCGCTCTGAACAGGGGTCTAATGATATCTATGTAGGAGTACCTAACGGTCTTATCGGTATGCCCTTTACGGATATTCAGAAGGACCAGGAATTCAAGAACTGTTTCTTTAGAATCTCACGTACTATGAACCCTTTCTGGGACCAGGAACGTAAACATAAGGCTATTGCTATTTACGGGTCTGAAACAGCAGATGAATATAAACAGCAGATTCACGGGGAAGACGGTAACCCAGTACAAGGCGTCTGGCCTATTGAGACTATAATGAGATTAATGAAGAAGTCTATACCGTATTATGTAAGAACCGTGACCCCAGACGACTATGTAGGGCGTACCCCTGAAGAACTGTTATCTGACCTGCCATTCACGGTTAATCCCTGTGTACTAGGAATAGACGTTGGGTATACTGAACCTACCGTCATTTGCGTCTTTGAAAAAACAGATAAGTACCGCCTTATAGCTAGGGTCAACTTACAAGACAAAGTCATCTTCGACGACCAGGAAGAAATCATAGATTATATGTTCTCGTATTATAACGCTTATGGAGGAATAGACTGCACTGGCGGAGATGGAAGGGAAATAGAAGATGCCCTCAAGAACCCGAAAGGCAAGTATATACAAAAGAATTACCAAAACACTATTATCGGCGTTAACTTTGCTAAAAAGACCATTCGTGGCTATACCGTTGAAAAAGAAGAAATAGAAGAGGAAACCAAAGTCTTCTCTACCTTACAATTATTACAATTATTCGTAGACGGGAAAATAGAAATGCCCTATGATGAGGACATTCTGGAAGAGTTCTCCAATGAACGAAAGAAAAAGACCGAGTCAAACAGGACTATTTATACCAGTACCGCTACAGACCATATTATCAGTGCGTTCCGCTGTTTTGCTATTGCTCGTTTCTTAAAAGAAGAATTGCGACCTCCTGAGTCCAGTGTAGGCTATGCCCTACCAACTTGGGGTGAGGGGATAAGTTATGGAACACATACCCACAATTAAAGTAACTAATAAAATGAAAACAATCAATTTGCGGGGCACTAAGGGTGCTTTCCAGATAGCGATGTCCACTAATAACGTCTTTGGAGCCCAAAGAACGGATATGGGGTCTCCTTTTGATATGTCCCGTCCTGTTGGTGTTCGTGACCGACTTTCAACTATGTGGCAGGCGTATGACCTTGACTCTGGCTTTAAGTACTTAATAGACCGCTTCTCTCATTACGGTTCCAATGGCTATACGTTCTTCTCTAAGACCAAGAGTGAAGTTAAATTCTGGGAAGAATGGTCAAACAGGGTAAATGAAGGACTGCCTACGATTGTTCCTGGATTACGTGAAATAATCAAGTGGAATATGAAACATCTCTCTTTAGGTGCCTTTGCGTATAATAATTGGCTCTGGGGGAAGATGAGAATCGGGAAAAAGGACTACGAAGTACCAGTTATGTGGAATCTTCAGAATCAGAGGTCCGTAGTCTTGGTCCGTGAAGGGTCGGGGTTCTCCAGCGAACAAGTCGGTATACGCATAGAGAAAGAATGGCTCACTGAAGGTAATGCTAATTGGGCTGAAGCCTATACGATTACCCGTGCTGAGGATATGAACTCTAACTCACAAGTCGCTATCCCTAAAGACCCAACGTCTTATTTTATGCTTAAATTCAATATGTCGCAGGGAGACAATACAATAGACGACGCTAAGTTACAATCAGCCCAAGTAGCCCAGAGTCTTTACCCTACCCCTCCATTTTATTCATTATTACCCGTACTCTTAGAAAGACAGCAATTAAGAGCTATGGACTTGAATATAGTAGACGGGTTTATTAATAAGCTCGTTATCTGGAAAGTGGGAGATAAGGACTTCCCGCCAGTACCGGAGAAGAAAGACAAAGACGGTAATGTTATACAGGAAGGCACTATTGCTCAAGTACAAGCTATGATAACTAAAGATAATAAGAGTAACGTCTTACAGTTATTCGTTCCTTACTGGATAGACCTTGATATTAAGACTCCAGACATTAACCCGCTTATCAGTAAAGAGAAGTACTCGCAGCCGTGGATTGAAATGTTATGGGCATTTGGTATAATGGTCAATCCTGAAGCTGGTGATATGTTCGCTGATATCAATACCCAGAACTTCGAACAGATGATTGAGTTCTATAGAATAGAACATATTGAGCAAATGCTCGAAAATGTAGTATTTAGGGAAATCGCTAGGCGTAATAACTTAGATATCCCCGAAATACGGTTTAACCCGTTGAATACTATTAATAATGAATTCTTAAAGAACGTACGTGAAATAGCTGGACTTGGTAAGATTTCTACTGATACACTATTAAGATTACATAGATTAGACAAGAAATTCGAATTACCGATAATTACTGAAGAACTCAAGACTGGCGAAGAAGGCCAGTTTAACGAAATGAGCGAACAGGACATCTTCAATGCTAATACGCCTATTAAGTTCAAGCAGTCAGTGCAGTCTCCAGACGGAGAAGAAATAAAGGTAGGCAGTACAGCACCAGGAAGACCTGCGGGCAAACAAGACTCGAAGAAACGTAAGGCGAAAGGAGAATAAGATGATTCAAACCGGAACTACTAATTGGACTACCGCACTAGGGGTAGGGATAGGAAGCGGGACCAGTACAACCACCACCACTCCGATTGCCTTAAAAGAATTCAGTGTTGGGGCGATAGGCAATAGTATTGTGACTCTTATTGCAGGAACTGAGACAATCTGTAGAGTAGTCGTGGCAGCGAACACTACTATCACTAAAGACTTATATGATAAATGGGTTGATAAAGGAACTACTTTAACTGCATATGGTAATGGGAGCGTTGATTATATTACCCTTACCTATACGAAATTATAGGTGACTTATGCCGAATCCTACTAAAGACGAAACCAGGGAAGAGTATATTTCCAGATTTATGAGTTCTGAAGAAGCGAAGAAGAGTTATCCAAAAGAAGCACAGAGATTAGCTGTGGCCCATAGTATGTGGAAGAAAAAACACAGTAAGATGTCTGGTATGTCTATGGAAATACAGGGCTCTATCTGCGGTAATGAAGTAACCTCTGATATTGTAAGTGATTACGGTCTTAAACTTGAAGATATAGACCAGAATGGCTATCACTTAATAGAGTTTGACTTAATGTTGCTTGACGAACCATGTCACCCTATGGTTGAAGGTGACCTTGATGGTAAGGTAATGACCTTTGTTTTTGAGAGTGCAAAGGCTACTGAAATGCTGGCGAGTCTAAAAAACAAGCCTATACATATTAATAAGAATTTAGACGGTCATTACGATTTGACCGATACTAATGCCAAACAGCCGATGGTTGTCGGTTCTCTTTTGGGAGGGAGAATCACTACTAATGACGAAGGCCATAAGGTCGTCCGGTGTCTTGGCGGATTGTTTGATAAATCATTCCCTCACGAAGTTGAGACAATCAAGGCAGAAAAAAACACCTTGGGGGCTAGCTTTGAACTCAACCCAAAAGAAATGGAAATAGATGATGATAGTTTTAGTGCGAAAGTAAAATCGTGGGTCTATAGCGGGGCTGCTATCTTAAAGAAGCATCTCGCTGCGTTCCCACAAACAAGTTTGCTGTTCGCACAAGGTGCGAAAGTAAGTCCAGCAGAAGGGAGTAAGATTATGGATAAAATCTACACGCAAGAGGACTTGGATACAGCGAAAGCCACAGTGAAGAAAGAAATTGAAGATTCACTCACTGCTTCGCAGGCCACAGCCCTGAAAGCGAAAGAGGAAGAAATCACCACACTTAAAGCCCAATTGACCGCTAAAGACCAGGCGATTGCAGATAAGGACCAGGCACTTGTTTCCGTAACCAATAAGGTTAATGAAATCAGTGCTAAAATGCAGGAGACTGAGATTTCCGCTCAATTGAACGCTTGGTGGGAAGCAAACAAGACGTTCTACGACGAAAAGAGCAAAGATGTTCTTTTGTCCGCTCGCAGGGCACTCTTGAAGAAAGAAGCTACAACGGAACAGATAGACAGTCTGATTACCGCTCGGAAATCAGAATCTAAACCGAAAGACCTGCTTGGTTCAGGGGTTTTGCTCGAAGGTAAAGATTTTGATATGAAGCACGGTATACGCACGAAAGAAGGATGGAAGAGAAACTAACTAAAGAGAAAGGGGAATACTATGGGAACCTTGGCGAATCAATACGAACATTTTTCAGCCGAGTTGAACACCTCAGTGAGTTGCGGTGCCGGTACCCTGCTAGGAATCAATTCTAGCGGGAAAGCGGTACTTGCCACTATCACTTCAGGTACGTTTGTTCTCGCCCGTGGTATGGCTCTGACTTCTGGCACCGCTGGTGACAGAATCACTCTCTTCAGACAAGGTCGGGTCAATGGATTTGCAGGCTTAACCGTTGGTAGTTCTCTGTATAATGCCGGAACAGGTAATTATACACAGACCGCTCCAACCACTCCTGGACAGCTATTACAAACCGTAGGGTTTGCAATAAGTGCCAGCGAGATAGTGCTGCACATTGATGACGCTAGAGTCATTAAAGACGAAAGCGTCTAATCTAAAAGGAGAATACGATGAGTGGTTATTTAACAACTGATGGAGTAGACCTCAACGAAGTATATTACAATACTGTAGTTCCGTCTATCTCCAGGTATAACAACTATGACTTCTTCCCTTTTAGAGAGACCCTGTGCTCTGATGGAGATGAGTCATACATTAAATTCCCTCTAGACCGCATCACTTTTGATTCATTAGGTGAGGCAGAAGTACCGAGTGCGAAGAAGCTGAAATGGGGTAGATTCATAGGGACGACTTCTAAAACAGGAGCGGCCTTCGGCTATACGATGGATTTCTTGAAAGACGCTTCAAGCCGGATGATTAACGACGTGCAGGCAGAGATTTATGCTGCTGACCGCAATGCCGTTATGAATAAGGTTTTGAACGTTTGTCTTGATTCCGCATCATCGGATGGATTCTACAATACTTATTTTGACAGCGAATCCGATATGAAGGCGTATAGTAACGTAGGTGCACCACCCGCATATGGTCAGAATACATTCACCGCAGCCCATACTCATTACGTACCACTGAATTCAACGTCTATCGCTTTGACGGATATCACTTCAGCGAAGCATCATATCGCTGAACACGGTTCACCGTCCAAGCTCGTAGCGTTCATTAATTCAGAACAGGTTGAAGTATTTGAGAATTTGGCTGGCTGGAACTATTCAACCACAGCTACTTATCTGATTCCTAACCCTATTACAGATAAGACCGCAATAGACGGGTTCCAAACCCGTTGGCTCGGTATTGATTTCTTCCAAACGGAAGCAATCCCTGCTGGCTATGTATTAATTGTTGACGTCGGTACCGGAGGCGGGTACGACAAACCAGTAAAGTTCATCGAACCCAAAAATGCAAGTTTCCGTGGCTTACAACTATTGCCTGGTAATGCTATTAAAGATTACCCGATTATAGAAAGCTACTTCTTGCGTTGGATGGGGGCAAAGGTATGGAAACGGGCTGCCGGAATTGTGTTACAAGCAAAATCTGGCACTACCTATTCCGCACCTACGCTGGCGTAATTGAATGGGGTAGGGGAGACCTTACCCCATTTCTATAAATCTATAGGAGGATATATGTATAAGATAGTCGGTCCGTTCACGTGGTTTAAGGAGAAAGGCGGAGACGGGTATCGCAGGAATATAGGAGAACCTATACCGGAAAAGTTATTTGAAGATAAGGAATTAGTTAAAGAGTTAGTACGCAATAAGCGTATTGCGGAATTTGATGATAAAACAGGGAAAAGAATAGATTCGACATTCGACTATGTAACACTTTCAGATGGCGATATAGAGTATATGTCCAAGAACTTCCACTGGAACGCCTTGGTAGATGAAATCACTAATCGCAAGATAGATAAAGAGTCTTTACATAAACTACATATGGCCGTAAGTCTTAATGTTAATATGCACAACCGTGATTCAGTATTACAAGCCATAGAAAATAAACTCAAGATAGATAGCCCACAGGAGGGAAAGAATGTCGAGAAAAAGAATACTGGTAGTAAGTGACAGCCCCACACTTTATTCAGGTCTTGGTCGTTGGTGCAGGGAGGTTTCTGCTAGATTAGCACCTGACCATGACGTAGCAGTCGCTGGTTGGCATTATCAAGGCCAGAGACATGAGTATCCGTTCCATATTTACCCTTTAGAAAAACAATCGTGTATTTTCCCTTCACAGCAATCAATTAACCAATTAAACTCAATTATTGAGGACTTCCAGCCTGATTATATTTTAGGTCTTGGAGACTTGGACTATTTCAGTGATTTTCCTGAAATGAAGAGATATTTCTCCAAAGCACGGGCTCCTGAGATTATACTCTACTTAACCGTAGATGGACTTCCTTTATTTCCTGGGTGGGCACCTATCGCTCTTTGTGCTGATAAAGTATTTTCTTGTACTGAATTCGGCAAGAAGGTGCTTAAAAGCCTTGACTCTAGGATAGACGCAGAAGTACTTCCGCTAGGGTATAATCCTGATGTTTTTGGTATTTCAGGAACTCGCAAGCAACTGCGTGAAATGAATAACTTTAGTGATAATAAGTTCGTAATTATCGCTAATCAACAGAACACCCCACGGCATAACTTAAATGCTCTGGTTTGGGCGTATGCTGACTTTCTTAAAGAACGCCCTAACGCTGAGTCTTACTTATATATAAATACTGACCCGCAAGACCCCGCAGGTCCTAACCTGTTAGTAGAAGCTAAGAGAGCAGGCATAGAGAAGAAGATTTCCTTCGGGTTTAACCGTTCAGTATTAAAGGCAGTTGGTGATAATGAAGTTAACGGACTTTATAATATGGCTGAAGTTATCGTGCTTGCTTCATGTAATGAGGGCTTTGGACTGCCCGCACTGGAAGCGATGAGTGCTGGGACTATCCCGATAGTAACTAACTATTCCTCTCTTACTGAGTTAGCTTCAAAAACTGGCATATTGGTCCCGCCTTCGGGCTTTATGACCACTAACTTCGGTATTAGGCAAGCTATTATCAGTCATGACGGTCTTGTTAAGGCTCTTACTATAGCCTATGATGAGTTCGCTAATAAGAGAGATGACTTTAATAAACGCAGACTTACGTGTATTGAGTTTGCCCGTAATTTTACGTGGTCTAAGGTTACTAAGAGATTAAATGATTACTTCATAGAACGATTACCAACTGTTTCCTTTGGTAAAACTGGCAATATCGGAGTAATGACCTCGTGGAACGAACAATGCGGAATAGCGGAACATAACAAGAAATATGTTGATAAGTTACCCAATAAGACCGTCTTCGCCTGTTCTAAACGGTCACCATTGAATGAAGAGGTACAAGACGAAGATTATGTAGTCCGTTGCTGGACCCGTGACTTCAATGATTATAACACATTACTTGAAGCTATAAAGAAGAAAGAGATAGCGATACTCCATATTCATCATGAATTCTCTTTCTATGAGAATCAGGTAATGTTCAAGTCTTTCCTTAAGGAATTAAGGAAACTGGGTATTAAGACTATTTTGACTATGCACACGGTACTGAATATCAATAACCTTTTAGCCCAGTTTTCGGGGTTGGTTGATAAAGTAACTGTTTGCTTTAATGATGAAGTTGATTTCCTGAAAGAGGTAGACTTGGAGCACGTTAATAATGCTATTGAGTGGGTTGACCCAAGAGATAAAGAACTCGTAAGGAATAAGTTAAATATCACTTCAAAGCACGTTATTGTGTCTTCTGGTTTCTGGCAGATACATAAGGGTTATTATCAGGTAATCCAGACTATGCCTGAGTTACTGAAAGACTTCCCAGACTTGCTTTATATCATAGTCGGCGGACACGCTGAAGGTCTGCCGTATATGAAAAAGGTAAATAGTCTCATAGAAGAACTCAATCTTAAGGACCATGTACTTATTATAGATAAATACGTGCCTAGGGAAGAACTCTATGACTGGTTAAGTGCTGGGGACGTGTTAGTCTATAATTACGATATTAAGTTCCAATCCTCTTCGGCTGCGGTATTAACTGGGCTTTCTTCGCATAGACCAGTAGTTACTTCTGATTCTCCTATGTTTAGTATGTTGCGTAATGAAGCAATTAAGATTCCTACTAATGATTTAGGTAAATTACGCAGGGCTATTAAGGAATTATTTGAAGATACTGGTTATGGAGATATCTTAGTCTCCAGGGCTGATAGGCTACTTAAGAATCTCACTCCTGAGAAAATAGCTGAAAAATATGGGGTTCTTTATAAAGAACTTGAGCCTGCATATACTTTCGGTATTGATAGTCCTGAAGTGTTAATCGGGGTTCCTACATACAATAATTATGAACGGGTTGATACTTTGCTTACTTCTATAAAAGAGAATACAGAAGAAGGCAAATATCAATTAGTCTGTGTAGATGACGGGTCTTCCAATATGCGGATGCTTGCGGGATTACGGAGAGTCTGCAAGAAACATAACGTCCCACTTGTTGAACATCCTGTTAATAAGGGTATCCCGTCAGCGTGGAATACTTTAACCAAGTTCAATGAAAAGAGTAAATATGTAGTACTTTTCAATGATGATATTAAGGTTATTGATAAGTCTTGGCTGAAGAACACTATTTATTTCTTGGAGAATAACACCAATATAGGTATGGTTGGGTACCCATTAATACAAATAGACAAGACTACGGGTAAACCTAATGTGCAGTACGCCTTACCTGATAATTCAGTTGATATCGGAGTAGTAGGTGCTGCGGTTGGCTGTTGCTTCGCTTTCACTAGGGAGGCATATAATAAGACCCTTGGTTTCTGGGAAGACCTCGTATCATTCTATGAAGAAATAGATTTTGGGTTCCAGTTAAAGGCGTTAGGATATGAGAGTATCATGCTCCCCTGTCCTTCTATGGAACACTGGGGCTCCCAGACTTTCGGGAGTAACCAGAACCTAGCAGTGAGAGATATTGATGATAGGCTAGTTACTAAACTTGAGTATTTGAACGTCTTACAGACCTATCAGAAGAACCTCGCTATTGATATGCAATACCACGTTAATCTACTCAATGCTGGTAAAGCCTATAGAATGGACTTCGCTAGGGTATTGTTCTCTAAACGTTGGATGACACAGGATAAGTTCATTAATCCTCAAGTTGAGGTACATAATAGGCTCTTTAACGGACGTAAACCACGAGTATTTAAGTGGATTAATAAAGATGGTGCAGTAACAGAGAAGGAACTATGAACTATATCTTAAAACTTCCTAATAGCAACTTCCCTACTGGACATGAGTACTTATTACCTATGTACCCTGACTATGATTACCGTACTCCTAGCCAAAGCGGAAGGCACGATTATAGAAGTCCTGATAATTGGGTGGGTTATCAACAACGAGCGTTTATGGTCTGGTGGGCTATTGAAAGGTGCGGTAAAACCGGTAAAGTAGGTCTGGATATAGGGTCATACGGGATTATGACGCCATATTGCCTTTCTACTGATAAGTTTATGACCACTGCTCACCCAGACTATAACGGGGGTGAGTGCGTGCCACAGTTGAAAATGAGCGGAGAAGACATGAGCATAATTGGGGATGGTACTATTCCACTTATAATCGGTAACCATGTCTTAGAGCACTTAGAAGGTGATGTTACGCAGATACTTCGCCAACAGTGGCTACCTAAGCTGGAAAAGGGTGGAATCATAGCCCAAGTTATTCCTGATAATGCGTATGGAGACGTGCTTAAAATGGACGCTTCTCACAAGCAGGCGTGGTCTGCACAGGACTTTGAACTGGAAGTGCTTCGCCCCTTACGGGACCTAGTAGAAGTGATTGAATTTGACACGTTTTCTAACAACTTTTCATTTAACATTGTAGTGAGGAAGAAATGAAGAGAGTATGTATAGACCACGAATATTTCTGGGAAGATGGGTTAGGAGACTTGCACGCCTATAGTAATAAGTTGTTTGTGGAAGATATTATATTGCCAAAGGAGGATAGATATGTCCGTAAAAGAAGACACAAATAGGTTAGATTGTACGGGTACAGTAAGTTATGAAACAAATGGGTTGGTGTATAAAAATATGGCAGGTACCACGACAGGATGTTATGCTACCTATACTGATAATCAATGGTTTTGGTCATCGTACCCATATTATTATCCAGTACAGATTAAAAGTAGCATTGAGCAATCTTTTAAAATAGTAAGTAAATTAATGGAAAAGAAAGTCATCCCTAGGATGACCTTAAAGCAGTTCATAGAAACGGTAAATGCGGTAGCGGAGATACTGTGAAAATACTCTTTGTAACCTCATGGTATAGTTCTAATATTAATAGATGGTTAAGCGAAGCCTTTGTGGATGCTGGCTGTGAGGTTATACGTGTAGGACAGACTAATTTCAAGCATTATGGCATAGAATGGGATAATAACCCGAAAGTTACCGAAGAATTCAAGGAAACAGACCCGCTTAATTTGCCTCGACTCGTAGACAAATATAAACCAGATATCCTGCTTATGTGGGACTGGACAGGGGAGCCTCCTGCCTACCAGGTTGAGGATGTGGACTCCACAAGAAAACTAAAAGACAGGCTCCCCTTCATTTACGTGCAACATGAGGGGTGGGAAAATGCCCTTAAGAGAAAAGATATATTTAATCCTAGCCTTTGTTATACTGGTATGCCTTATGGTGTACGCAGTTCTCCTTGTAATGCACTTACCATGGGATATAAATATTTACCAGGAGCGTGCTATCCGCAGGTTCATAGGAAGCTAAATCCCTATGAAAAACGTGACTTGGAGTGCGTATTATTCGCTGGGATGTATTATCCTAGACCTGAAATATGCAAGGAGCTTATAGATATGGGCGTTAAGCTTAAATACGGCAACGTGCCTGTATTTGAATATGAGAAAGAAATGAATAGGTCTTTGACTACGTGGGAATTCAGCGGTGGTACTGACTATATAAAATGGCGTATTTTTGAGGCTATGAGTATGGGAACGGTAGTGCTTACTGATAGGTTCCACTTACTTGATAAATTAGGCTTTGAACCTAACGTTCATTATCTTGAGTATACTCCAGTCTACGGCAATAATGACGAGTTCATTCCCGAAGCACTTGACCTGTTCTTAATGATACAGGATGTTAAAGAACAAAGTAAATACGACTATATAAGTGAAAAAGCCTATGAGTTTGTGCGGGCTAACCACACTTATAGTCATCGTGTCCAACAAATTCTTTCTGCTATAGGTTCTATATGACAATGTTAAATCAGCACCATACAGAAGATGCTAGAAAAAGAATCAGCAATAAATTAATAGGTCGTAAACTTTCAGAAGATACTATAAAAAAGATGATAAAAAATCATGTTGGCAATACTGGTAAAACGGCATCAGAAGAAACAAGAAAAAAGATGAGTTTAGCACATTTAGGTAGAATAGTTATTATTTCTGAAGAAACAAAGGTAAAAATGTCAAATGCTCATAAAGGTAAAAAGTTATCTGATAAACACAAACAAGCAATAAGCCATTCTCTTAAGGGTAGACCTGGTAGAATACCATCAGCAGAAACACGGCTAAAATGGAGCATCCAAAGAAAAGGAAGAAAAGTAACAGAAGAAACCAAGAGAAAAATTAGTATAGCAACCAAAGGTGATAAGTGTTGTCATTGGAGGGGCGGTATTACACCAGAAAGTAAAAAAATTAGATATGGTATAGAATCTAGGTTATGGCGTGAAGCAGTTCTTGCAAGAGATAACTATACTTGTCAAAAATATAATATAAAAGGCGGTTGTTTAGTAGCACATCACATACAGAACTTCGCACAGTTTCCCGAACTTCGTTTTGCCATAAATAATGGTATAACTTTATCAGATAAAGCACATAGAGATTTCCATAGAAAATATGGACATAAAAATAATACAAAAGAACAGATAGAAGAATTTCTTGTTCATCGGGCGGATAGTATACTGAAAGACATAGAGGGTTTATGATAAACGATGATTTTAAAGAGTTTTTTGGTATGACCAAAGAAGAGTACCTTGAGCAATACGGTAAACTTGATTTGACCGAGTTGCGTAAGCAGATATACCAAGACAAGTCACCGACTAATGATATTGAAGCTAGGTCTATGTATTTAGATAAAA
>Ga0265297_10005264_pt1 | contig 19952 bp, 19 predicted proteins | sample Munlanlwell13791_FD_192502 | JGI IMG/M metagenome (GOLD analysis project Ga0265297, IMG submission 192502) | Leachate microbial communities from a municipal landfill in Southern Ontario, Canada - Leachate well 137-91 | ecosystem: Engineered > Solid waste > Landfill > Unclassified | place...
TGTTCAGTTCATAAGCCATCTGATCACCATTGTATTCATTTATATAATCGTACAGCGGTTTGTGATTTCCGGCTATGGATCGGCCAATAGAGGTGGCATGAGTAGTGAAAATAGTAGCTATAGCCGGTAGGTGTTCTTTAATATAGAATGCTCCAAATGTTGTCATCCATTCATTAAAATGAGCAATCACCTGTTGTTCGGGTTTCAGATTAAAGAAACGATAATAACTTTCAATAATCATTCCTGTAGCATAACCAAACATGGAAGATTCGTCATAATCGCCAAAAGCTGCCATTGAATTAACACCCACCTGTTCCCATATGTGGCCATAAATTTCGTTTTTTCGTACCATTAATGGTAAAAAATCAACAAGAACAGCTATTGGTTTTCCAGGAACATCCCAACGTCCGATTCGAATTTTTAAATGATATTCTTTATCTGTAAAGTCTTTCCAGTCTGCATATAAGTCATCCGATTCATCAAAATAGGGATTTTTTTTATCTGTCCAGACATCCGGTCCTATAAAAATCAATTTATCTGAGTAAATTTTCTGCAAAGTGGCTGCGCGTGTGGAAAGTACGGTATATATGCCTCCCACCATGTTGCATACTTCCCAGCTTGTTTCAAAAATATATTCTGGTTCCAACGTTTCCGGCATGTATTCCAATTTTAAAATGATTGCAAAGGTAATATTTTTTTCGTAGAAATACTGTTAACTTATCTCTTGAACTTAAATTGACAACCCTGTTTTTTTATAACTCATTTTCAATCCATAATGTTGATAAATAAAAGATTATTGTTTTAATTTGAAAATTAATCAAGCTGTATATCAAATATTTATATAATGATTTATTGTTTGCAAAATATAATCTTAAAAAAATGAGAAAAATGTATTGTTTTTGTAATAAATATCCATTATCTTTGCTGATACAAAAAATATTTATTCATTTAAAAAATAAAGAACATGAAGAAAATTACTCTATTATTATCTTTTATTGCTTGTGTCGGGTTTATGCAAGCACAATTTCTCGTGAACGAAAATTTTGACTATGCGGTAACAACGCCTATGGTTGGAACTGGTGACTGGGCAATAGTTGGTACTTCAACTACTAATCCATTGACTGTTACGGCTTCAACTATTACTTATGCAGGTTATCCTTCTTCTGGAATTGGTCAGGAACTGTCAGTAGCAAATACTGGTCAAGACATAACAAAGGCTTTTACAGCACAATTAACCGGAACTTTATATTTTTCTGTATTGGCTAAGATAACTGCTGCAGGATCTGTTGGAGATTATTTCATACATTTTGTTGAAACAGGTTCTACTTCAGCTTTTTTTAGTCGTCTTTATGTTAAGTTTGATGGTGCAAAAATTGCTTTTGGAATTCTTAATGCATCAGGTGGTACTTATTCTCCTACTTATACAGCTTCTTCATATGATTTAAATACAACATATTTGTTAGTTGTTAAGGTTGATGTTGCAACAGCTGCCTCTTCAATAATAGTTAACCCCGTAATGACTGCTGAACCTACTGCTGGTTGGGTTGTTAACACAACTGGTGGAACTTCTGTTCCTGCAGCAGCAAAAGGTATTGGTGGGATTAATATCAGACAAGGAAGTAGTTCTGCTGATACGGCACCTACTTTATTACTAGATGGTATTCATGTTGCAACTTCTTGGAATGCTTTATTTGGTATAACTGGTTTCTCAACTCCTTCAGCAAATGCATTTAGTGCAACTGTTGTCGGTAAAAAATTATTGGTAAAAAATGTTGCCAATGGTTCGACTGTAGAAATTTTCTCAACATTGGGAGCTAAGGTACAATCTTCAGAATTAGTTAATGGTTCTATTGAAATGAACAACTTGACAAAAGGCTTGTATATTGTTCGTGTAGGTAAAAATACTCAAAAAATTATGCTGTAATGCATAAGTGAATTTTATTATTCTGAAAACCGTTGATGTTATTTACATCAACGGTTTTTTTTATTAAAAATTAAAGTAATAATGGATGGTGAATTCAAATTTAGTTTGTAATTTTAGTGCCAGTTAAATTGTTAATTATTAAATATCCATTTTTAATTGTTTTTTAATATATGGGAGCCAAGAAAAATTTTGTTTTAGATACAAATGTTATCCTTCATGACTATAAATGCCTGCATAATTTTGAAGAAAATGATATTTATATTCCGATTGTTATATTGGAAGAGCTTGATCATTTCAAAAAGGGGAATGAACAGATAAATTTTAATGCCCGGGAATTTGCACGTGAACTTGATTTAATTGCCGATGACAAATTATTCTCCAAAGGGGCAGATATAGGAGAGGGCAAAGGAAAATTGTTTATTCTGACAGGAGGAGATTATCCTGATATTATTGCCAGATCATTTCTGGAAAGAACCTGCGATCATCGTATTCTGGCGGCAACATATGTGTTGAGAGAAGAAAAGAAAAAGCATAAAACAGTGCTGATTAGTAAGGATATTAACCTCCGAATGAAAGCACTTTCGTTGGGTTTGGATGCAGAGGATTATATCAACGATAAAGTGACCGATTTCAATGTTTTTGAAAAGAATCATGAGATTTATGAAAATGTAGCACCCGAATTAATTGACAAATTATATACAAACGGTGGTATTATTCCGCTCGAAGAACTGGATTTTGCTTCGGACATAGAGCCACAAGACTGTTTTGTTTTGAAAAGTGTTCGTTCGAGTGTTCTGGCTCGATACATTCCTCAGACAGGTATGGTAAAACGGATTGAAAAGGAGCGTTGTTTTGGGATTGAACCTCGTAATGCCGAGCAAACATTCGCGATGAATGTCCTGTTGGATGATGATGTCAAACTGGTGGCTTTGACAGGTAAATCAGGAACCGGAAAAACCTTATTGGCATTGGCAGCAGCCCTTCATAAAAACGAAGCCTATAAGCAAATCTTGCTCGCTCGTCCTATCGTGGCGTTAGGAAATAAAGATCTTGGCTTTTTGCCGGGTGACGAGAAGCAGAAAGTGGCTCCTTATATGCAGCCTTTATTTGACAACCTGAATGTGATCAAGCACAATTTCTCCTATCAGGGAAAAGAGATCAAATTAATTGATGATATGCAGCACAACGATCAACTGGTAATTGAAGCGCTGGCATATATAAGGGGACGAAGCTTAAGTGATACTTTCTTTATTGTCGATGAAGCCCAGAATCTGACACCGCACGAAGTGAAAACCATTATTACACGAGCCGGTGAAGGGACTAAAATTGTATTCACAGGTGATGTACAACAAATAGATTCACCTTATCTGGATATGTTTTCAAATGGACTGGTCTATATGATTGACCGCATGCACGGACAAAGTATTTTTGCACATGTCAATCTGATCAAAGGGGAAAGGAGCTATTTGTCGGAACTTGCAAGCGATTTACTTTAAAAACCGAAGTATGAGCTAAGAAAGTAAGTCGTAAGCATAAAAAAATCCCTTGTAACAAACTACAAGGGATTTTTTTATGCTTATGTCGGTTGGATTATTTTACTGAATCCATGTGAGCGATCAAATCCAACACTTTGTTAGAATAACCCCACTCATTGTCGTACCAGCTTACTAATTTTACAAAGTTACCGTTCAATGCGATACCTGCACCTGCATCAAATACAGATGTGCGGGTTTCATGAATAAAGTCAGAAGAAACAACAGAATCTTCAGTATAACCAAGAACACCTTTCATTGTAGTTTCAGAAGCCAGTTTCATGGCAGCTTTAATTTCTTCGTAAGTAGCAGCTTTTTCCAAACGTACTGTTAAGTCAACAACTGATACGTCAGCAGTTGGTACGCGGAAGGCCATACCTGTTAATTTGCCGTTCAAAGCAGGAATAACTTTACCAACAGCTTTAGCAGCTCCTGTAGAAGATGGGATAATATTTCCTAAAATAGAACGACCACCGCGCCAATCTTTAGCAGAAGGAGCATCAACGGTTTTTTGAGTGTTGGTAGCAGCATGAACTGTTGTCATAAGGCCTTCAACAATTCCAAAATTGTCGTTGATTACTTTAGCGATAGGAGCTAAACAGTTAGTTGTACAAGAAGCATTTGAAACGATATCCATATCTTTCGAATAAGAATCAAGATTTACTCCACAAACAAACATGGGAGCATCGTTAGAAGGAGCAGAGATAACAACTTTTTTAGCACCACCGGCTATGTGAGCTTTAGCTTTGTCGATAGTAGTGAAAACACCGGTTGATTCAACAACATAGTCAGCACCTGCAGCACCCCAGCCAATATTTGCAGGATCTTTTTCAGCAAAAAAGTGAATTTCTTTTCCGTTGATAACTAATTTACCATCTTTGTGTTCTGCGGTTCCTTGAAATCTACCGTGTACTGTGTCGTATTGCAACATGTAAACCATGTAGTCAATATCCATAAATGGGTCATTTACTGCAACGATTTGAACATCGTTTCTTTCTTGAGCGGCACGGAAAACTAAACGTCCGATGCGACCAAAACCATTGATACCTACTTTAATCATTTTATTTATAGTTTAAAATTGAGTTTTTCTTATTTTCGCCACAAAAGTACAAAATTCTGTCTGAATGACAAAATGCTGTCGGTATTAATTACACTTATTTTCTTTTTGTAAGACTGAGATGGCAAAATGTCAATTCTGAATTGAATATCATGGGTCTAAGCAATATCAGTCCCCCCTTTTAATTTGCTTAAAATTGAAATGATATACATAAAAAATTGTCCGTATGTTTTGCGTTACATGTGAAAAGATAAAAATAGCAATTCATTTTCCGGATGAAATGGATTGCTATTTTCCAAATCAGTTCTTAAACTAATTATTTTTTTTCTTTTTTGTCTGTACTTAAACCAAACAAAGTGTAAAGCGGGCAGAAGCTTATTAAACTGGTTACGGTGAAAACCAGCGCCAGAACTAATCCAATAATTCCCAGCGTTCCGGTAATAACTCCTGTGTAATAAAGAACTATTAAAACGATTGCAAGTACAAGTCGAATTAATTTGTCATAAGATCCCATGTTTTTTTTCATACTACATACATTTACTTAAATTGTTATTGTTTTCATGAATAATATAAAAAACAATACTAACTAAAATATGTTCAATTATTACAAATATAATCACGAATATAAAGATATCAAACGTTTTTATTTTTTAATTATCTATAAGTCAGATCGATTTGAAATAGTTCCATTTTTTTTCTTCCATTTCTTTTTTCTTCATTATCTTTGTCACTCTTATAGTAAATCAATAAACGAACTAGAAAATGGAAATTACAGGAAAAATTATTGCCGTTTTGCCTTTGGCAACCGGTGAGGGAAAAAACGGAACATGGCGTTCCCAGGATTATGTGTTGGAAACAGCCGATCAATATCCCAAAAAGGTATGTTTTAATCTTTTCAACGATAAAATTGATCAATTCCCTATGGGAATCGATGATCAGGTAAATGTAAGTTTCGATGTGGAAAGCCGTGAGTACAACGGCCGTTGGTACACCACCGTACGTGCATGGAAAGTTGATAAAAGTCCGGTTAGTGTAAGTCCGGCTTCTAGTGCTCCTGTTGCTTCGTTTGATGCTGCTCCCGGAGCAAGTGAAGGAAGTGATTTACCTTTTTGAGTTTAGTTGACTAGTTAATCAAATAATTGGTTAACTACTTATAATATAAGGCCAAACCAATAACTAATAACCAATCAACCCATCAACTAAAATATTACTCGGAATGAGTGGCGGCACCGACAGTTCGGTTGCTGCCATTCTTTTATTGGAACAGGGCTACGAAGTCGTGGGTATAACGTTTCGATTTTGGGAAGATGGCGAAAATACGCATTTGGAAGATGCCGTTTTGTTAGCGAAGCAATTGGGAATTAAACATATAATCTACGATGCAAGAAAGCTGTTTAAGGATACAATTATAAAATACTTTGTCGATGGATATCTTAGTGGGCGTACACCTTTTCCTTGTGTTAAATGCAATAATGAACTGAAATGGAAACTGATTCTGGAGGAAGCTGACCGACTGGGATGTGAAAAGGTAGCCATGGGACATTATGCACGCATTATAAATGAAAATGACCGGTATCTTGTTTCAGAAGGAGTGGATCCCGATAAAGATCAGTCTTTCTTTTTGTGGGGTCTGACCCAGAAACAATTGTCACGTATTGTTTTTCCATTGGGAGAATACCATAAAACAGAAATACGTAAAATAGCTGCAGAACGTGGTTTCAATTATGTCTCTGAGAAGAAAGACAGCCTTGGAGCTTGTTTTTGTTCGGGTGATTACCGACCGTTTCTGAAAATGCAACTGGATGAACCGGGAAAACAGATATTTCCGGGGAGTTTTTTGGATGAAAATGAAAAGGTGTTGGGTCGTCACAAGGGTTTTCCGTTATATACGGTGGGGCAGAGGCGTGGATTAATTCATTTGAATCGTAAGGTTTTTGTGAAGGAAATTCGACCTGAAACAAATGAGGTTATTCTGGCACCCCTTACTGGTATGTATAAATCTCAATTTATTATCCATGATGTAAATGTTGTTGATAAATCCCTTTTCAGCACAGAATTCGATATTTTTTGCCGTATTCGTTATCGAAAACAAAATAACTTATGCCGGGTCATTTTTCTTGAAAATAATACAGCTAAAGTAGAACTTGCCGAACCGCTCGAATCCATTGCTCCGGGACAAACTGCTGTTTTCTATAAAGATGGGAAAGTTTTGGGAGGAGGATTTATTCTTTAAAAGTAAAAAATCAGAACCCGGTAATAGGTTCTGATTTTTACGGTATTTCATGTTACATTGTTCGTAAGACACGTTCTATCACATTATTTTCGAATCCGCGACTTTGAGCGAAGCGAAATAGTTTCCCTTGTTTTTCATATTCATACTCATACTTTAAACCCACAAGTTTGGTTTTCAATATTGAAGCCAGCATTTCTTCATACTCACCGTCATCAATTGTTGTCAATGCGTTATTTATAAGATCATTGGCCAACTGTTTTTGTTTCATGGCAAACGAAATCTTTATTTTTCCCCATTTGTTGAAACGGAATTTATCTTTTACGAAATGGCTGCAAAATCGCTTTTCGTTTATAAAATCTTCCGAAATAAGCCGATCTATAATTTTTTGTTTATCCATATCCGATACACCCCAAGCTGTGAGCTTTTCTTTTACTTCGGTGGTGCAATGTTCTGAAATTGAACAATAGGAAGCGGCTTTGTGGAGCAATTCATCCAATGTATATTCTTTTTTCATACTGAAAATGTTTTCAAGGTATTCATTTTTTCAACTCACAAATGTAGTTATTTTTCTTGTTTTTAATCTGATAATTATGCAAGCAAAAAATATTTTTCAAATAAATAAAAACTTTGGGTAACAAAATATTGTTTTATAAATAAAAAATGTAACTTTGCGATTGAATTGTTTATATGAAACCTATGAAATTAACGAAGAAAGAACAGATTGAGCAAATAGCGACAGAGCTTTTTTGGAAGCATGGTTTTAAAAAGGTAACGATTGACGAAATTTGCAAAAAGGCTAATGTTAGTCGGAAAACTTTTTATACATTCTTTGAAAATAAAACTGCACTGGTGATATTTCTGATGAATAAACTCACAGAAGTGGCATTTGTCGAATCGCAGCAGATTATGAACGGAGACTATACATTTGAGGAAAAACTGGAAAAATCACTGCAACTCAAACTTCAACGAAATAAAGATATGTCCATGGAATTTGTTGCTGACTTTTACAATCCGGATGCTGCCGAAATTTTAAAATGTTTTAATGAGATAATGGGTAGATCAATGATTATGCTGGTTGATTTCCTTAAAAATGCACAACAGTCGGGTGAAATTAATCCAAATTTAAACCTGAATTATGTGCTCTGGCTTATGCAAAAGCAGGTTGAATTTTGCAGTTCACCTGAACTGATGCATATGTTTCCGGATGTGGATACCCTCACCAGGCAATTGACACAGACCTTGATTTACGGCATAATGCCGGTGAAGTAATATGCGAATTTTGTTTTTAAATTGTATAATAATGAGATTGAAAAAAATAATTCTTTTTTCTTTTTTGGTAATTGGATTTATTCTGAAAGCCCAAGAAACAGACTCAACGCATATCTCATTCAGTGGTCAGGTTACTGCCTGGGGAATCGGACAATATCAAAATCCGTTCGGAATTCAGTTTGGAGGACGTTTTGTGCCGACTTTGTTGGGAAATTTTAATCTGGCAACCAATTCCAAAATTGATTTTGAAGCTTCATTGAATATAAATGGTTCATTGAATTTTAACGGATTGCAATACGATAATGTTTTGGGGCAGTTCAAGCCTTACCGTGTTTGGGCGCGTTATTCCGGACAAAACTGGGAAATTCGTACCGGTTTGCAGAAAATAAATTTCGGTTCAGCCAAAATGTTTCGTCCGCTGATGTGGTTTGATGGCATGGATGTCCGCGATCCATTACAACTAACCGATGGAGTTTATGGCGCATTGGGACGATATTACTTTCAGAATAATGCCAATATCTGGTTGTGGGGATTGATTGGGAATAAAAATCCGAAAGGCTATGAAATATATGGCTCGGCGCAATGGAAACCCGAAATTGGTGGTCGTTTTCAACTACCGGCGGGACCGGGCCAACTTGCTGTAAGTACAAATTATAGAAAAGTTTTAGTGCCTAACCCCGCTTCAGGTACTCCTGATAATGATTATCAATTGAATGAAGAACGTGTAGGCTTGGATGGGAAATGGGACGTTGGCATAGGTTTGTGGTTTGAATCGAGCGTTACGTTGACCGATACCAGAAATGTTTATTCTCCAACATTATTCAGAATTCAGGATGCCTGGAATGTAGGTGCCGATTATACGTTTGGCATTGGGAACGGACTGGGAATGACGGTTGAATATTTCCGCTATCATGTGGGTAATCAGGTTTTGTTAAACGGAACAACAATGAATTTGATTGGCAGCATGTTTACCTATCCGGTTTCGATGATTGACAATCTTTCGGCTATGGTGTTTTATATTCCCGGACCAAATCTGTGGCTTAATTATGTAAACTGGAGCCGGACTTACGACAACTGGAGTTTGTATGCCATTGCTTACTGGAATCCGGATAATTTCCAGTTACTGAGTTCTCAATCGCAGGGGAAAAACTTATTTGCCGGAAAAGGCATACAACTGATGGTAAATTATAATTTCTAATGAAATACGAATTGCACGTATTAATACGAATTATACGAATTAATATCGCGAAACAAATAACAATTAATATCGCCGCAGGCTAATATAGCGAAGCAAATATCGCGAAGCTAATATCGCCGCAGGCTAATATCGCGAAGCAAATATCGCCGCAGGCTAATATAGCGAAGCAACTATCGCCTCAGGCTAATATCGCGAAGCTAATATCGCCGCAGGCTAATATCGCGAAGCAACTATCGCGAAGCAACTATCGCGAAGCTAATATCATAAGAAAATATCAATTAATATCAAAATAAGTTACATGAAAACAATCGTCGAAGTTAACAACCTCGTAAAGAAATTCCCTATCGGAACAGGATTTTTTACTGCATTAAAAGGTGTAAATCTACAGTTTTCTGAAGGAGAATTTGCCGGATTGGTGGGTCCGAGTGGATCAGGAAAAACCACCTTATTAAATATCATCGGTTCACTGGATATTCCTTCGGAAGGAGAAGTCGTTGTATTAAGCAAATCAGTCGGGAAACTGACCCTTAGGCAGGCCGCCCAACTCCGAAAAGAAGAACTTGGTTTTATTTTTCAGAATTACAACCTTTTACCCGTATATACGGTTTTCGAGAACGTCGAATTTCCATTATTACTGCTTAATATGAGTGCTGATGAACGGAAAAAACGGGTAATGGAAACGTTGGAATGGCTTGGATTAACAGATAAGGTGAAATCAAGACCGGCTCAACTTTCGGGAGGTGAGTGCCAACGCGTTGCCATAGCCCGTGCCATGGTAAAACGTCCTTCGCTCGTGTTGGCCGATGAACCGACAGCTAATCTTGATTCGGTTAATTCGCACAATATTTTGAAAACAATGGCAAAACTGAATAATGAATTAAAAACGAGTTTTATTTTTGCAACTCATGACGAAAAAGTCATCGGTTATTTGAAACGCATTATTCGTTTACAGGATGGAAAAGTGGTGGAGGATAAGATAATTGGTTGATTGGATAACCGGTTAATTAGTTTCAAAAGATTAAAATTATGAACTGATTTGACCATCCTTTCAATAGCAATTAAAACGAATCAACTAATCAACAATTTAACTAATTAACGAAGATGAAACTATTTAAAACAGCTTTCAGAAGCTTAATAGGCAATGGTCTGAAAACATGGCTTAATGTATTTGTCCTTTCCATATCCTTTGTGCTGATTATTCTTTTACAGGGAATATTGAAAGGTTGGAGTACGCAAGCCGTTGATGATACGGTAAAGTGGGAAATTGCCGATGGCCAGTATTGGCAGTCGAAATATGATCCGTTTGATCCGTTTTCACTGGATTCGAGTACAGTTGAAATTCCCTCGGTATTTCAAAAAGATATTAATAACCACTTAATTGAACCCGAATTAATTTCTATGGGAAGTATCTATCCGGAAGGGAGAATGCAAAGTGTTCTTTTAAAAGGAATTCGCCCCGATCAAAAATTATTGAAAATACCAACTGAAAAACTCATTAGTAAAACCGATGAGATTCCGGTAATTCTGGGAGCTTTTATGGCTAAACAGACCAAACTCCGAATGAATGATGTAGTAACATTGCGTTGGCGGGATAAGAACGGAACATTCGAAGCAGCCGATATTCGCGTTGTTGGAATTTTCAAAACGTCCATCCCTACTGTTGATAATGGTATTTTGTGGATTCCACTGGATCGGTTACAGCGAATGACCATGCAACCGAATTGTGCCAATTTACTTATAAAATCACCTCTTGCATCTGTTCAAAATGTAAAAGGATGGGATTTTAAAGATGTAACCAATCTGACAGCTTCAACAATGTTGTTGGTGAAAACAAAATCCATTGGAACCAGTTTTTTGTATATATTATTCCTTTTGCTGGCCATGCTGGCTATTTTCGATACTCAGACTCTGGCTATTTTCCGTCGCCAACGCGAAATAGGTACCATGGTGGCTTTGGGTATGACTCAAAAACAAGTCATGTGGCATTTTACACTCGAAGGAACCATAAATGCGATTTTAGCATTCGGATTAGGGACTATTTGGGGAACGCCTATCCTGTTTTATGCAGTAAAATACGGCTATTCTTTTAATATGGATGCCAGTGAAATGGGAGTTCCAATGGCTGACACTATGTATGCAACCATTACACCCGGTTTGGTTATCGGAACAATGATTTTTATACTCATTTTAACAGCCGCAGTCAGTTATTTGCCGGCACGAAAAATTGCAAAGATGAATCCGACGGATGCTATTCGTGGAAAAGTAAAATAGTTAAGAAGTTAATTGGTTGATTCGTTAATTAGGTCGATTCCCATCTGACTACTATCGAATTAACCAATTAACTAATCAACAAATTAACCAGTTAACCAATAAACAAATCAACAAAATGATAAAGTTTTTATTAAAAGGATTATTACGGGACAAAAGCCGAAGTCTGCTCCCTATAATAGTGGTTTCCTTAGGAGTAATGATGACCGTTTTTTTGCAATCGTACATGAGCGGCATTTTTGCCGACAGTATTGAAACGACGGCTAAATTTTCGTCGGGACATGTGAAGGTTATGACTGAAGCGTATAAAGAAAATCAAACGCAAATTCCGAATGATTATGCGATCATGGGTATAGCCGGTGTAATGAAAAATCTGAAAACAACCTATCCTGACATGGCCTGGATAGACCGGATTCAGTTTGGTGGATTGTTGGATGCACCCGACTCGGCCGGAATGACCCGTTCGCAGGGAAATGTGATGGGTATGGGTATTCATTTGTTAGGCAATCAGGATGAAATCACCCGAATGGATTTGAAATCAAAATTGCTTACAGGACGTTTCCCCGTGAAAAAAGGAGAAGTTCTGATTACCGATGAATTATTCAGGAAAATGAATTTAAAATTAGGCGATAAAGTCACACTCATTTCAAATTCGATGTATGGTGATATGGCGATGTATAATTTTAAGGTATGTGGTACCCTTCATTTTGGTACGGCTGCTTTGGATAAAGGAATGATTATGGCCGATATCGAAGATGTTCGTGTAGCGTTGAACATGGAAAATGCAGCCGGTGAAGTACTGGGTTTCTTCAACGATTCACCCTATGTCGATTCAAAAGCTAAAGAATTGTCTTCTGAGTTTAATAAGGATAATTCAAAGAAATCCGATCAGTTTTCATTAACCATGTTACCCATGAGTGGTATCGGTGGAATGGATTTTATAATAGCCTATTCTGAAAATGCGCAATACATTATTATCTTTATTTTCGTTTTTGCCATGTCGATTGTGCTTTGGAATGCCGGTTTGGTGGGCGGATTGCGCCGTTACGGTGAATTTGGGTTACGTTTGGCTATTGGTGAAAACAAACATGAAATTTACCGCTCTCTCATTGGAGAATCAATTTTAGTGGGATTGATCGGATCTTTTATTGGGATTAGTATTGGTTTGGTTTTTGCATGGTTAATGCAACACTATGGACTTGATACCAGTGGCATGATGAAAAATTCTAATATGATGCTGCCGAGTATTATCCGGGCGCAAATTACCACTACCACTTACTTCATTGGTTTTATTCCGGGCGTACTTTCCACCGTAATCGGAGCCATGTTGGCCGGAATCGGAGTTTACAAACGCCAAACAGCTAATTTATTTAAGGAGTTAGAGGGATAAAATACATTTACAATTTATTTATTTACAATTTAAAAAATATGAAAACATTAAAAATATCAATATTGCTATTATTTATAATGGCGGTAGGCAATGCGCAGAATTATCCAACCGGTAAATCTTTACTCGACAAAGTGGATAATAATATGTCCGCGAAGACACGAATTCTTACTGCAAAAATGGAAATTGCCGATTTGCGGGCGACAAGAACCATGATATCGAAGTCGTATACAATTGGTGATAAAAAAGCCTATACCGAATATCTGGCTCCGGCACGTGAAAAAGGAACCAAAATGTTGAAACTTGAAGACCGCTTATGGATTTATTCCCCATCAACCGATCGTACCATACAGATATCCGGTCATATGATGCGTCAATCGGTGATGGGTAGCGATATGTCGTACGAAGATATGATGAACGACAAGCCTTTACTGGAGCAATACAAAGCCGATGTAACAGGTGAAGAAACCGTCGATGGACGGAAATGTTGGGTCGTATTACTAACAGCCATCATTCCCGACGTGAGTTATTTCACCCAGAAAATGTGGATCGATCAGGAGAAATTTGTACCGTTAAAAATTGAGGCTTATGCCAAAGGAGGAAAATTGTTGAAACGAACAACGCTAACCAATGTTCAACGAATTCAGGGACGCTGGTTCCCCATGTCGATGGTGTACAAAGATATGTTGAAACAAGGCGAGGGAACCAAGATGACCATCCAGGAAGTTCAACTGGATGCCAATATCCCGGCAAACTATTTTAATTTAGGGAATTTGAAATAAATATTCCAATTAGATGATTGGAAACAAAAACAAGTAATATGGTAAAATTGAGTTTATAAGATATTTGAAATCAACAACATGGTTAATAACTGTTTTTTTATATTTCAATTTGTTTTATAGATGAGTTTTTGCTAAAACTTGTCCTACTATTTTAAGCGTTGGACTGGTATTGCAAAAAGATGTTTTGAAGTTAACAAAATACATTTTGAAGATAAGCTGGGATATTGTGAAGATTAGGTGGGATACTCTAAAGTTAACAGAAGATATTGTTGAGACGGGGTCCGCAATGACAGAGTAGCCAACCGATTTATTTGAGTCAATAAACTCCGGAAATCAGTTGCATTTGTTTGATTATTGTTTATCTTTGCATAAACGAAAAAATGAATAATCATTAAATAATTATACCAATGGAACAAATAATCAAACGCATTTCGTTATTGCGCGAAGCGATGAAAAAGGCAGGCATATCGGCTTGCATTATTCCCGGAACCGATCCTCATGCAGGCGAATATATAGCAGAATACTGGAAAGAACGTGAGTGGATTTCGGGCTTTGATGGTTCGGCGGGAACAGCAGTCTTTACCTTGGATAAGGCGGGTCTCTGGACGGATTCACGGTATTTTTTGCATGCCGCGGATCAACTGGAAGGAACAGGCATTGAATTGATGAAACAAGGACTACCCGATACATTGGAGATTTTACCCTGGTTAGCCACTCAATTGAAACCCGGAGAAAACGTGGGTGTTAACGCGCAAATGTTTTCATTAAACGCTTATGCTTCGATGAAAACCGAATTGAAAATGAGCGATCTTGAACTTGTTTCCATCGACCTGTTGGCTGCGGTTTGGACCGATCGTCCGGCTTTACCATTGAAGCCGTTATTTTTTTTCGATACCAAATTTGCCGGAAGATCGACCCTCGAAAAATTGACGGACGTTCGCGCCGAAATGAAAAAAGCACATGCCGATGTATTTGTTATTTCCGCTTTGGACGATATTGCCTGGCTGTTTAATATCCGTGGCAACGATGTGGATTACAATCCGGTGGTGATTGCTTATGCATTGATTGAAAAAGAAAAAGCAACTTTGTGCGTCGCCAAAGAAAAACTGACTACGGAAACAACCGGCTATCTTCACAGCCAGGGTGTGACCGTTGAGCCTTATCTGGCTATTTATAATAACCTGAAGAGCATTTCGACGTCGGAAGCCGTTTTGGTGGATGGTGGAAAGTTAAATCAATCCTTGTTCGAGGCCATTCCGGACGGCTGTGCCATTCGAAATAGCATGTCTCCTGTTTTTAAACTGAAAAGCATTAAGAATGAAGTGGAAATGAATGGTGTAAGGCTCGCCATGGTGAAAGATGGTGTGGCATTAACCCGCTTTTTTATTTGGTTGGAGAATAACCTGGCAACCGGAGATCTTACCGAACTTTCGATTGATAAAAAATTATATGAATTCCGAAGTGAGCAGGAAAATTTCATGGGCGAAAGTTTTGGAACCATTGCCGGATATGCCGCGCATGGAGCCATCGTGCATTACAGCGCCACCGAAGAAAGTGCTTCGACCCTGAAACCGGAGAATATCTTTTTACTCGATTCGGGTGGGCAATATTTAAACGGAACCACCGATATTACACGTACTGTAGCCCTTGGATCGCCAACAGCGCAACAGAAAACCGACAATACACTGGTATTGAAAGGCCATATTGCGTTAGCCATGGCTCAGTTTCCTGCAGGAACGCGAGGGACTCAACTTGATATTCTGGCCCGCAAAGCACTCTGGGATCTGGGAATGAATTACGGGCATGGAACGGGTCACGGCATCGGTCATTTTCTGAATGTACACGAAGGTCCGCAAAGCATACGGATGGATGAAAACCCGACAGTATTGCAACCGGGCATGATGATTTCCAACGAACCGGGCATGTATCGTGCCAATGAATACGGTATCCGCATCGAGAACCTGGTGCATGTTATTCCGGCTCAAAAAACCGAATTCGGTCAATTTCTTCAGTTTGAGACACTGACTTTGTTCCCGATTGACCAGCATTTGATTAACTTTGATTTGTTGGGTGCGGCTGAAATTGATTGGCTAAATAATTATCACAATAAAGTTTATAATCTTATTTCTCCATTATTAAACGCAGATGAACGGGATTGGTTAAGTAAAAAATGCAGTCCGTATATTCCACTTCCTGTTTAATAATTTTGAAGAAATTTCAATAGATCATGTCTGATTTTAATTTGAAGGATTCCATACTTGGTAGAGAAGCATCTACGCCCGAAAGCTACGATGCTTCCTTACTTTTTCGCATACCACGTGCCGAAAACAGGGTTCATTACGAAATTGATGATGCCAACCTGCCATTTGTCGGTTATGATGTGTGGAATTGCTACGAAGTTTCGTTCCTTACCAACCATGGTTTGCCGGTTTCGCGGGTTTTGAAATTGATTTATCCGGCTCAAAGTAACTATCTTGTTGAATCAAAATCCCTGAAATTGTATCTGAATTCGTTTAATATGGACCGGTTTGGGAATACTGTGGCAGATGCCGAAAAGCGGGTTGCTGAAATGATACGGAACGATCTGAATCGTTTGCTCGAAACCGAAGTTACGGTTGTTTTATTTAATGATGAAAGTAAAGCGAAACAACCTTTTCCGGCCTTTTATTCTGTTTCATTGACTGACTTAATTCCAAAGGAAATACAGGAGTCCATTCAGTTTTCACGCTTTAAGGAATCGCCGGAGTTACTTCGTAGTAAGCCGGTTGATGCTCTCCGGCACTACGCATTTCACACTGATTTATTGCGTTCCAATTGCCGGGTAACCAATCAGCCCGACTGGGGTGATTTGTTTGTTGAATTGTCCGTCCATAAGGAAATTGATTTGTCATCCCTTCTCGAATACCTGGTTTCGTTCCGCAGGGAAAATCACTTTCACGAAGAAGTAGTGGAGATGATTTACAAGCGTTTTTATGATATCTTTGAACCGGAAACCCTTATGGTTGCCGCCATGTATACCCGGCGGGGTGGTATAGACATTAATCCCATTCGTGCATCTCATGCCCGATTGCTGGACGAAGCGTTTTTAAGTTCCGAATTCAGACTTGGGAAAACGTTGAGGCAGTAAAAACAGAAACGTTAGATATTCCGTAATTCTTTTGTGTTTGAGCATGACCGGGTGAGGTGACCAGATACTTCCCGGCATCAAAATTTCCAACATACAGCATTATAATTGTTTGTATATACAAAAAAAGAGTGTATCTTTGCACCCGCAAACGCGCAGTATGCGGCTGTGGCGTAATTGGTAGCCGCGCCAGACTTAGGATCTGGTGCCGAGAGGCGTGGGGGTTCGAGTCCCTTCAGCCGTACTGGAAATCCCGATAATCTAACGATTGTCGGGATTTTTTTGTTTCATTCCGCAATCCCTTCTCGTTTTGATTCTGTTCGTTAAATTCTTTCTGTTTGGTCAATCGTTTTGATAAATGATTATTTATCCTGTCCTTTTTTATATGTTTTGATAAAAAAACATAGCGATATAATCTTGTATTATCACAATTCTTGTATCTTTGTGTCCAAAATTTTATTCAAAATTATGGCTTTAATAAAATCGGTTCGGGGTTTTACTCCGAAAATGGGTGAAAATTGTTTTTTAGCTGAAAATGCTACCGTGGTGGGTGATGTGGTGATGGGTGATGGTTGCAGTATCTGGTTTAATGCCGTGCTGCGGGGTGATGTAAATTCTATTCGTATCGGTAATCATGTGAATATTCAGGATGGTTCCGTATTGCATACTTTATACGAAAAGTCGACGGTTGAAATTGGTGATTATGTTTCTATCGGACACAATGTAACCGTTCATGGAGCGAAAATTGAAAATTACGCGTTGATAGGTATGGGAGCAACTTTGCTTGATCATGCCGTGATAGGTGAGGGTGCAATTGTTGCTGCAGGAGCCCTGGTATTAAGCAATACAATAGTTCCGCCTTTCACTCTTTGGGCGGGCGTGCCGGCTAAATTTGTGAAAAATGTAGAACCGGAACAGGCGAACGAAATAAACCGTAAAATTGCCCATCAATATGCCATGTACGCCGGTTGGTTTATGGACGAAGAAAATAAATAATTTCCGGTAAACAATTACTTATTGGAATGATATGAAAAAAAATGTAACTATTAATTTAGTTGCAAAGTTAGATTGGATTTTACTAAATAATTACTGACTTGGTCTTCAAGTCCCCTTCTGGGGGATTCAGGGGGCTACAAATAATTTACAATCAGTTTATGCTAATAAAAGATTTATTAAGCCACGAATGGAAAAAAAGTACCAGAGCTAAAGGCTTCTATAAAAACCTGACGGTAAATATCCTGTTGGGTTTTGTGGGCTTGTATTTTGCTACCATATTGCTTTTACTGGGTTTTAAACTGGATGAAATTCTTGAAAAAGCCCACAAAACGCTTAACCCAATGGAGCTCTTCAACGGAGCAATGCTGTACATCCTGCTTATCGGACTTGCCTTTCGCTTCTTCATGCAGCAGTTGAATACTTTCAATTTGCCACCCTACCAGGTTTTGCCGATAAAACGTTCATCCCTGATTAATTTTCTGCTGCTGAAACCGTTGTTTAGCCCGGTGAATTACATTTTACTGTTAATGGTTATTCCTTTTGCCGTTCAGTCGGTAGTCGGGTACTACAGCGCCGCTGTAGCTGTACGGTTTGTATTAAGCTTTGTTTTACTGGTCTGGTTCAATTCTTTAACAGCGGCATTTCTGAAACGTAAATACGGTTCGGGTCTGTTTTCATTTTTAATTGTGATAGCAGTTCTTGCCGGTATTGCAGCACTTGAGTATTTTAAGGTTTTCTCTTTGTTTGATTTGTCGAGAGCACTTTACGGTTTTATTGTACTGAAACTCCTTGGGTTGCTTCTGCCTCTTGGTGCTGTCGCCCTTGCCTTTTCCCTGAATAAATGGTTTTTCGCACAGAATTATTATCCCGAGCGGTTTAATGTAAAACTCAAAGGGGATAAAGTACGTACCACCCAATTATCTTTTCTCAACCGGTTTGGTATTATAGGAGAACTTATTTCTGTTGAAATAAAGCTGATTTTACGCCATAAACGGACGAAAAGTATTCTCTATATGTCCGGTTTCTTTCTGCTTTACGGTTTAATGTTTTATACTCAACCTGTTTATGCAAAAAGCAACGGCATGTTATTTTTCGTGGCTATGTTTATAACCGGTCTGTTGATGTTTATGTATGGACAATGGGTGGTAAGTTGGGACAGTTCGCATTTCGACAGTCTGATGACACGTAATATTCCGATTCGTACCTATTTGAATGCCAATTATTATTTGTTGGTGGCTTTTAATTTAATTTGTTTTGTGCTTACAACGCCTTATTTTTATTTTGGAATGAAAATCGTGTATATGCATGTGGCGGCATTTATATTTAATATTGGAGTAAATGTATTTTTACTCTTGTTTCTAGCTACATTTAATACCAAACGTATTGATTTGTCGAAAGCCCAGGTAATGAATTATCAGGGAACCACCTTTAAGAGTTTTCTGATTGTATTGCCGATTATGTTTATACCCATGATCATTGTAGCTGCTCTATCGGCTTTAACTTCAATAACCGTTGCTTTGTGGACACTTACTTTATTAGGAATTGCCGGTATTGTTTTTCGTAAATATCTGATCACTGTTTGTGTCAATCAGTTTAACCGGAGGAAATATAAACTGGCTGAGGGATTCCGGGAAGGTGAATAATGTGACACAAACCGGAATTTAAATTATAAATTTTCAAACTTAATAACCAACCAATCAACATAGTTATGATACAAGTAACCAATCTTCAAAAAGCATACAACGGAGTAACCGTATTAAATATTCAGGGACTAAAAATTCCACAAGGTGAAAGCTTTGGTTTAGTGGGAAATAACGGAGCCGGAAAAACGACCTTTTTTCGTTTGATTCTTGATTTGATTGAACCTTCCAACGGGGAAGTTCAGATTGATGATCATACGGTCATGCGCAATGATGAATGGAAAAAAAAGACCGGTTCTTTTTTGGATGAAGGATTTTTGATTGATTTTTTAATTCCGGAGGAATATTTCAATTTTGTGGGAAAACTTTATCATAAAACCGATGGCGACATAACTGAATTTCTGGAAACAATGAAAGACTTTTTCAACGGTGAAGTACTTGGTTCTAAAAAGCTGATTCGTGATTTTTCAAAAGGAAATCAAAAGAAAATCGGTATTGTTGCCGCTTTACTTGGGGACCCGAAAATATTAATTCTGGATGAA
>Ga0265297_10005265_pt1 | contig 19948 bp, 17 predicted proteins | sample Munlanlwell13791_FD_192502 | JGI IMG/M metagenome (GOLD analysis project Ga0265297, IMG submission 192502) | Leachate microbial communities from a municipal landfill in Southern Ontario, Canada - Leachate well 137-91 | ecosystem: Engineered > Solid waste > Landfill > Unclassified | place...
TGTACGAATGTAGAATTGAGGACGGTAACGGTTATGGAATGGGGTATGACGTCCACCTTCTTCTTTTTTCAAGATATAAACTGCTGCCTTGAAAGTAGTATGAGGTGTTACTTTTCCGGGGTGTGTAATAACCATACCACGTTTGATGCTTTCTTTATCGATACCGCGAAGCAATAAACCTACATTATCACCAGCCTGACCATCATCCAAAATTTTACGGAACATTTCAACTCCGGTTACAACTGATTTAAGTGCACTGGAACCTAATCCAATGATTTGAACTTCTTCACCAGTTTTGATCTTACCTGTTTCGATACGTCCTGTAGCAACTGTACCACGACCTGTAATCGAGAATACATCTTCAACTGGCATCAAGAATGGTTTATCAACTGCACGCTCTGGCAATAAAATCCAGGTATCTACAGCATCCATTAATTCCATTACTTTATCTTCCCATTGAGGTTCGCCGTTCAATGCTCCAAGAGCTGAACCTTGAATAACAGGAGTATTGTCACCATCAAAATCATAGAATGAAAGCAATTCGCGCATTTCCATTTCTACTAATTCCAACATCTCAGGATCATCAACCATGTCACATTTGTTCATGAAGATAACCAGACGAGGAACGTTTACCTGACGTGCCAACAAGATATGTTCGCGTGTTTGTGGCATAGGACCATCAGTAGCAGCAACTACAATGATAGCACCGTCCATTTGAGCAGCACCAGTTACCATGTTCTTAACGTAATCGGCGTGACCCGGACAGTCAACGTGCGCATAGTGACGTAACGCTGTTTGGTATTCAACGTGGGCCGTGTTGATAGTAATACCACGTTCTTTTTCTTCTGGGGCGTTATCGATAGAATCGAAAGAACGCATTTCAGAAAGTCCTTTCTTTGCAAGTACCATGGTAATTGCAGCGGTCAAGGTAGTTTTACCGTGGTCAACGTGTCCAATGGTACCTACGTTAACGTGGGGTTTTGACCTGTCAAATTTTTCTTTTGCCATAATTCAAAGATTATTTAATAATTAATTATATGTTTTATAAAAGCTTACAAAGTTGAGCTGTTGATGAGAATTGAACTCGCGACCTCTTCCTTACCAAGGAAGTGCTCTACCACTGAGCTACAACAGCAATGGAGCGAAAGAAGGGATTTCCCGACTTCGTCAGGATAACTTCTTGTCCCGACAGACTTTTGTCTCGCATTTTAAAGAGCGAAAGACGGGACTCAAACCCGCGACCCTCAGCTTGGAAGGCTAATGCTCTATCAACTGAGCTACTTTCGCAAAATAATTTACAATTTAATAATTTACGATTTACAATTGCTTTTTCAAGTGCCAAAGCACAAATTATTTCAATTGTAAATTTTAAAATCAATAAATCGTAAATGTCAGTGGGCAGTGAAGGATTCGAACCTCCGAAGTCGAAAGACAGCTGAGTTACAGTCAGCCCCAGTTGGCCACTTTGGTAACTACCCATTATTTTCCATTTGGTAATCAAATAAAGATCGTTGAGCCTCTTGTCGGATTCGAACCAACGACCCCGAGATTACAAATCACGTGCTCTGGCCAACTGAGCTAAAGAGGCAAAGTGCTATTTTATAAGACTTTTACCGGTGAAAAAGCCGTTTAAATACTGCTATTCAAACGGCTTGCAAATGTACTATAATTTTTTGGACTACAAAACATTTACTGCATTATTTTATTTATTAGTAGTTTTTTCCTTATATTTACGCATTTGTTTTTCCAAAGCATCGAGGGTTAGGTCAACTGCTTCTTCAAATGAATCACAGGTTTTGGAAGCAAAAAAGTCTACATTCGGGATTGAAACCTTGATTTCGGCTTCTTTATTGGTAGCGGACTCGGGTTTTACAACCTTTAGATAAACTTCTACATTCAATATTTCATCAAAAAACTTTTCTAACTTCAACGATTTTTTGTTGATGTAAGATTCCAGACCGGCAGTTGCATCAAAATTGATGGATTGAATCCTTAGTTTCATATTTCCTCCTTTTTTATTTTGCTCGTGGATGAGCATGTTTATATATATTGTATAACTCCTCGAAACTTGTATGTGTGTAAACTTGTGTTGCAGCTAAACTGCTATGGCCAAGCAGTTCTTTTACGGCATTAATATCAGCTCCTCCATTAAGCAGGCTGGTGGCGAAAGTATGACGGAGCACATGCGGGCTTTTTTTATGTAGACTACTTACCTCCGACATGGTATTGTGAACCAAATTATAGATCATTTTCGGATACATTTTCTTCCCGTTAATCCTGATAAATAAATTGGGTGAAAGGCTTTCAATGGTTTTGTTTCTCAATTGTATGTAATCTTCTATATCCTGACATAAAATCCTGCTGATTGGTATCATTCGTTGTTTGTTGCGCTTACCGATTACCTTTAAATTACCATCCGCCAAATCAACATCTTTGTCTTCAATATTTAATAGCTCAGCAAGTCGAATTCCGGTGAGATAGAAAACTGTCAATATCAGTTGATCGCGAACGGATTCAAAATTATCGGGTAGAAACATTTTATCTAAAACAATTTCCATTTCGCTGTCTTTAAAAAACGCAGGAATAGGCTTTTTTGTTTTCGGCAAAATAATTTTTAACGTGGGGTTTTGATTTACATATCCACGTGTAAGCAAGAAACGCCAAAACGATTTGAGAGTAGATATTTTGCGGGATAATGTCCGGGCAGCTATTTTCTCCGACATAAGTGAGAGTACCCATTGCTGAATTTGCTGTGAACTGACTTGTGCCGGTTCGAATTGGTCAGCGTTAATTTCTAAAAAATCACAAAACTGACGAAGGTCGGTATGATATGACAAAACAGTATGAGAGGAATAATTCTTCTCATACTGTAAATATTGCAGGAACTCGTTCATCATAACCATAGGTACAATTCTGCAACGAAGGTAGAATAAATAAATAAGGAAAACAAGTTTTCCCGGGGATATTTCCTATTCTTCGCGAAGATTTTTCTTCTCAATGTAAACCGCGTGAATTAACTCATCACGTTTTACAATGGATGGCTTGTCAAAACATTGACGGCGACGTAGTTCTTTGACTACACCTGTTTTTTCAAATTTACGTTTGAATTTTTTTAATGCTCTTTCAATGTTTTCGCCTTCTTTGACTGGGACTACGATCATAATTACTAAGTATTTATTGTATAATTTTGTTATGTTTATTTTGGACTGCAAAAATAGACAATCATTTTTGAATGACAAACTATTTTTGAAACTATTTTTTAAAAATTAAAGCCATGTCGCAATATTTATTCCCGGATAGTTCTTTTTTTGTCCATAGATATCTTGCGCTGGTTAAAGTCTAAGATATTTATAAGGAATAAAAAACTGACTGATTAATCATCATCCTTAAAGCGCTGTACAAAATAGGGAGTATTTCCCATAGTTGAAAACCAGAGGATGCGGTTAAATAAATCATCATTGCCTGAATCGATTCCATCGAACTGGGGTTCGAGGCTTAACTTTGCATAATGCAGGGCTTTGTCTGACAATGCAGTAAGTGGTGGATTCATTTCATCCAGTGGAATTTGATTTTTTACTGAAATATATGGATTATAGTCAGGCGTATTTGTAAAACAATCGAACATGGGGGTGGCAATGGCATCCTGAATATTCATTGGGGGCAATCCCAGTATTTGTTCGATAGTTCGAACCATCGCTGGCTGATTGTAGGCTGTATGTATTGCATTTGTAAATTTAGAATAGGGACTTATGACCATAGCTGCAGTCCGGTATGCCGAAACATGATCCCATCCATCCTGTGAATCATCCTCCACAACAAAAACGACGGTGTTTTTCCAGAATTTACTGTGTGTAACAGCCTCAATAATTTGTCCGAGAGCCAGATCATTATCGGCAACCATGGCTCGTGGAGTCGGGAAGCCGGGTCTTGTGCCGGAGGTATGGTCGTTTGGAAGTGCCATGACCATTAATTGAGGCAAGCTATCACCTTCCATTGATTCATATTGCTGTAATTCTTTGATAAATGTATTTGCCCGTAAAATATCGGGTATTTTATGTCCGTCATATCCCGGATAATTGTCGGATAATAAATCTTTGACAGTATTTAAAGTGGTTTTGTTGTTAAAATTAAAAGGTTTGCCGGCAATGAATCCTGAATAGACATCATTCCATGTTAGTGCATTATCAAAAACAGGAATTGCAGCTTCACCGTAAATACGGCAACTAACCCCGTGTTTGCGGGCATTATCCCATATAAATCCTGACGGCGGATAAACCAGGGCATCATTCAATACATGCGGATAACTACGAAACCAGGCCCGGACATTTTTCTCAATATAATCGGTAACAATCGATGCATCGGTCCAACTGTGACCTTCTGCAGAACATTTTCCGGAAACAAAAAAATTATCCATTAGTTGAAACTGTTCTACCAGACGATGTGTGTTTGGCGTAACATTCTTCCCGAAAACACATAACGAAGAGTCGCCGTTCCCTTTGGCTACATCGCCTAATAGTTGGTCGTAAGTACGGTTTTCTTTGATAATATACAATACATGTTTGAAAACCGAAGGTTCTCCGATGCGCTCAGGCACAGGTTTCGGTAATACATTCGTTCTGGGTGGTAGTTGTGCGGATTTCAAACGTTCCAGTTGGTTACATGCGATAACTGTTTTAGTATAATCTGCAAGTTGCTTTTTCCCGGGAACGGCTATTGCCGAGACTGAAGCCAGCATATGATGGGAATTAAATACCGGTGAATGATTTGGTACAAAATCAAAGGCTAAGTTTGCTCCAAGTGATTCAAGATTGGTGACATATAAAGTTTTGTTATTTAAAATGCTAATGGATGATGGGAAAGCTCCGGTAGGGATAAATCCCTGAATGACACTTTGTTCATCCGAACCTTTTGTTGCAGCTTTTTTACCGAGTGTAATTACTGCAAGTGCATTGTCCATGCCATTTGCGACATACAATGTTTTTCCATCGGGTGTTATTGTCAAGCTATTGGGCATATCTCCAAAATAGTTATTGAAATTTTTCTGAAGATGCAACGATATAGATTCTGAAACAACGTCTGTTTTCGTTTCAATCACACTTACCATGTCGCTGTTGGAATTGGTCAGATAAACATAATTTTCATCGGGTGAGGCTATTATTTTATTGGGATGAAGGCCCACTACCAGTTCTTTCAGCAGATTTCCTGTATGAGGATCATACACACTAACGCTTCCTTCTCGGCTAGCTGCTGTGGTAGTGTCAATTTTTGCCATTCCCCAGGGAACACCGGCAATGTCTTTGTCATTTTGATCGGGAATCCGCCCGGCCCAATTCGTTACATAGATTTTATTTTGAGCGATAGTTAACCCGTAAGGTGCAACACCGGTGTTTTTTGTCCAAACGGTTTCGCCTGTGATCAAGTCTTTTTTTATTAATTGATTGTTCCCGTTAAGTATTACATATAAATAATCACGTCCGTTCTCGTGCCGGATTAACAATTCGTTGGGAATAGCAAGTTTTGAGGGTGGCACGGCCTTGAAATTGAATAGTTTGGATACACTGGCATTGTTCCCATTCCATTTTAATTGTACAACATATGATTCCGAATTGCTCAACGAAGTGCTGAAAAGTATATAATCCACATTATTTTTCCTGTACCAGCAAACTCCGGAGTAAGTATTCATGGCACTTTTTAGTTCAGGGATATTTTCCATACGAAATGTATGTGTTACTTCATTCTTACCGGTATTTATAATTACGACACTGTATCTTTCCTCTACTGCCAGCCATTTTTTGTCGGGCGACAAGGCACAATCCAACGCGTGGTTTTCTTTGGTTGAATCACCCATGATAATCAGTTTCCCTGCCGGTTGAATCATCCTGTCATAAGGCAACTGAATGGGTTTATCCGGTTTTTTATTTCCGGAATGGGCCTGAATATTCACTAACCCGCCTGAGATTAGTATCCCCAGAAAAAATAATATATGCTTCATATCTGAATTTGTAATAAGATACTTGTGTTGATAATGAGTTTTTTAATTGCTTAATGGAAGAAGATTTTTCTTTCATACAAACATAAGCATTCTTTTAAATCTTCCCAACTTATAAGTGATATAAAATTGATGCAGGTAAAAAATGTCACATCTTTGAGTCATTGCAGTAATACAATTGTCAAACATCTGGATTTGTAAGAAAAGTTTGTTTGTATGATTACAGAATATACGGGAAAACTGCTTTCCGTCTGGCAGGATAATCGGCAAACCGAAGTTTATACCATTTGTGATGTGAAAGTGCACGTGGTATGAGGTTAGCAGCCGTCCACACCAAAAACGAAAGGGCTGGCAGGTTCCAGCATAAGATGGCAAAACCGGTCCATTCAACGATTTCACCAAGAAGATTTGGACAACTCACAAAATTAAATAATCCGCCAACCGGTATGACATAATTAGTATCGCCGGGTTGTCGGAGGTGAATCAACTTGTTGTCGTATTCCCAGTTGATGTACATTCCCGCAGAAAATAACAAAGCACCGACAATGAAATTAGCTTGTGTGAAATAACTGCCGGTATAATGGGCAAAGTGTCCAAAATAATATCCGAGCAAAAAACCGGTTACGAGATTAAAACAAACTGCCATACAAGTAATGACTAAAGGCATCTTTTTTCCTCTGGTGTGGATGCGGAACGGAAAAATGAATGTACGGTTTATATAATGAAATATATAGAACGACACCAATATATAAGTTACAGCGTTTTGTACAGGTAGGTTTGTCAAAACAAAAAATATTACAACGGTCATGCCCGGAATTTCCATAAGTACCCAGCCTAACCTGTTGCTTATTTGCGGCCCCCAATGGGTTGTTGTATGTCTGCCGTATGGAGCTGTGACTTTTATCAATACTGTAAATATAATGACTGCTACAGCCATCCATAAGTAATTCAGTTGTTGAAAGGTATCGTAAGTCATTGTATTTTTCCAATTATATATTTGTTGTTCTGTTCAATTCTTTTACAAATGTACATATATATTTCAATAAAATTAAACTGACCTCAGATTCCTCCTAAATATCTTCGATCATTACTCAGTTTGGACAACTTTTTAAATGAGAAACTTATTTTTAAGGAAAAATGAATCTTTCACTGCTTATTTGTTCAAAAATCTTATTCTTTAAGTGTTTAATAATTTATATTCAGTTTTACTTTTTAATTATCCGGCACTCTCCTTATTGAAGAATTCTCAGACCAAAACGAATCTTCGATAAGTATAAATTATAATATTATTTATCCTTTTGTCCACCCAAAGTATTAATTTATCCACTTTGACATCATATCTTCTTAATAATTTTGTATTAATAATTTAAAGTGGCCGAAACAACCGGAATGCCTGATTTTGAAACATTGTTCTGTTATTACGGTTGAATTCAGGGATACAAATTTAACGCATAACTAAAATTTAAGAAATCATGAAAAAAATTTACTCTTTCGCAATTGCATTACTAGTGACGTGTTCAATGAACGCACATACGCTTCTCTATTCAAACAACTTCGAAAGTGGAGTTGGAACCTCAACAATTGTAGGTAACGGTCAAATTGAAGTCTCTCAAACGCCGGGATTCGGATCCGTATTTCACAATGCAGCCGGTGGTCAGGGAGTGAGATCAAATTATTTATTGTTGCCAACTGATATTTTTGCTAATTTACAGACATCGGGTGTCAAAGAGTTATCCATCGCTTTTTGGGTAAACAAGAGCACGGCAGTAGATAACTTTTGGACACCAATGTTTTCCGCATATGGTGCAGCTCCTGCCGGTGGTATTAATACCTGGCCCATGATGATCCTTCAATCCCGTTTGGTAGCACAGGTTAATTGTAGTGGCTGGACTGATTTGGTTGATGCGGATAATGTTAATGCTCTAAATCTTGTATCAACTACCTGGTTGGATGATGCAGCCTGGCATTATTATGCTGCAACATTTACCGAGACTGCGGTAAAAATATATGTTGATGGGATTCTACAAAATGCATGGACACTTAACGGCACCGATGGTCATACGGTTGCAGGTCTGTTTTCAGGAGGATCCGGTCTGACATACATTTGTCTGGGTGGAAATCAGGCATGGAACTGGAATGACCCTGATCCGGCTTATATGTATGATGATTTGTCCATTTATTCAAGCGCACTTACTCCTGAGCAAATCACAGCCACAATGGATGCCAAAGTGGTAACCGATATTAAAACAATTTCCAATGGAAATGCTGTACCGTTAAGTGAAGAATTCTTCAACATTACCGGTGCAAAGGTTGGATACGAGTATACTAAGCTTCCAAAAGGTATTTATATCAAAAAAGCGATTTACAGCAATGGAGTTATTTTAAATACTAAAATAGAAAAAGTTGTAGCTCAGTAATATTTTTTATTGATTAAAACTCAGAATAAAACTGAGGATATCTCCTGATTGCAAGCGGGATATCCTCCGTTTTTTTATATATTATGTCCAAGGAAATCAATCAAAAAGAATTTGAATTCCTGTGTAGGAAGTCCCTTTTTGTTGTCTCATAATTTTATCCATAAGCGTTCTTTAAATTTTCAAAAATTTTTTCAAATCCTCCAACCCTTCCGAGGCTCCTTTTTGAATTAATGTAATTTGTGCAGGAAGGTACTCAATTTCATGCGGATCGATAAGATAAACAGGTGTCCCTGACTTTACATAGTTTATCAGGCTTGCAGCAGGATATACCTGCATGGAAGTACCAATCACCACAAAAATATCCGCCTGCTCCGTAATTTGGATCGCATTTTCTATTTCAGGAACTGCTTCGCCGAACCAAACGATATGCGGACGAAGCTGAAATCCTTTTGGACATAAGTTTCCTAAGTTTATTTCCGGATTTTTAAGGTCCACATCAAATACTTCTTGTCCGGGACCGGTGGAACGAACCTTTAATAATTCACCATGCAAATGTAATACTTTGGTGCTACCTGCCAGTTCGTGCAAATTATCCACATTTTGTGTGATGATCCGGATATCAAAGTATTTTTCCAATCCGGCAAGTGTTTTATGTCCTGCATTGGGCACGCTGGCAAGCAATTGTTTCCGGCGTTGATTGTAAAAATCAAGTACTAATGCCGGATTTTTATACCATGCTTCCGGGGTTGCGACATCTTCAACCTTGTATTTTTCCCAGAGTCCGCCGGAATCCCGAAAAGTGCTGATACCACTTTCGGCACTCATACCGGCCCCGGTAAGTACAACTAATTTTTTCATATTTTCTAATTCATTGGTTGTCGCAAAGATATTGAATTTTAAGATGAAACTACCTGATTTTTCCATCGATTTTAAAATGAACCCTGAGTTTTTTTTGATATTTTCTTTCTACATTTGTCCTTCGTAAAATGCAATTAATAATGAACACTATGGAACATAAAAAAATAAAATGGGGTATTATAGGCACTGGAAGAATTGCAAAAGTTTTTGCTACCGCACTTCAGGTTGTGGAAAATTCAGAACTTCACGCAGTAGGTTCGCGTAATATTGAAAGTGCCCGGCAGTTTTCTTCAACATTTAATCCTGCCAAAGCCTATGGTAGTTATGAAGAGTTAGTGAATGATCCTGAAATTGATGTTGTTTATGTTGCTACACCGCATAATCTTCATTTGGAAAATGCATTGCTTGCTCTCGATCATAATAAACACGTGCTTTGTGAAAAACCAATGGGTGTCAATCTGAAAGAGGCGACAATATTGATTGAGAAAGCCAAAGAGAAAAATTTATTTCTAATGGAGGCATTATGGAGTCGTTTTTTGCCGAATATTATCAAAACAAAAGAACTAATCGATGCAGGAGAGATTGGTGACGTAAAATTAATGACGGTCTTTTTCTCATTCAAATCCAATAACGGACCGGAGCACCGGCATTTTAATCCGGATTTATGTGGCGGAACGATTTTAGATATTGGAATATATAATATCTTTTTGGCATTGTATCTTTTTGGAAAACCTCAACAAATTTCAGCTATTGCCGGATTAAGTGAGCAAGGTGTCGACACGACCAGCAGTTATACCTTTAAATATAAAGATGATAAACTTGCTGTGATGTATTCTTCTTTTCAGGCAAATTCACCGGTTGTTGCCGAAATACACGGGACAAAAGGGAAAATATCACTCGAAGACCGGTGGTTTTGTCCGGGTAAAGTTCGGTTGAATTATCCTGATGAAACGGAGAAAATATTCGATTTTGAAGTAAAGGGAAATGGATATGAATGCGAAGCGGAAGAAGTAGCTAACTGCATTCGGGTCGGAAAAACACAAAGTGATTTGTGGAGTTGGTACAATAATCTGGAATTATTTTCTGTTATGGATGCCATCAGAAATGAATGTGGAGTAGTTTACCCGGCTCACGATTAATTTAAATCGATAAAAAACTGTGTGGTAAAATTAAAAACCCTTCCTGAGTTTTTAAATAAATACATGAAAAATACAATTATGTACTTACAGTTTCTAATATAAAGTTTGAACTGTTTCCCTTCATTTTTATGAAAAATCTGTATCTTTGTGGCTTATTTATTTAGATATGAGAAAAATATTTATTCTTTTGCTTACAGTTCTTCCGCTTACGGCCTGTAATCATGTAACCAAAAGTGCAAAAACTGAAGTAAAACCGGTTAATGTTCCCGGCTTTTCTCCCGATTCGGCTTATTTTTTCACCCAAAAGCAGGTTGATTTCGGTCCGCGTGTTCCCAATACAGCGGCGCAAATTGCCTGTGCCGGTTATCTTTCATCTACCCTCAAACGTTTTGGTGCTGTGGTGATCGAACAAAAAACCAATGTTCAGGCTTTTGATGGAACAACCTTACGATCTATTAATATTATCGGTTCATACAATCCCAAAGCAGAATCACGCGTTTTACTCTTTTCACATTGGGATTCCCGTCCCTGGGCCGATAACGATCCGAATCCGGCAAACCGTAAAAAACCGGTGATGGGAGCCAATGATGGTGCCAGTGGGGTAGGAATTTTGCTCGAAATGGCACGCCAGTTTCAACTGCAGCAACCAAATATCGGAGTGGATATCATTTTTTTTGACACGGAAGATTATGGAGCTACAGAAAGTTCAAAAATACCAAACAGTGAAGATTCATGGTGTCTGGGAACACAATATTGGGCACACCATCCGCATGTGCCGGGTTATACGGCTCGATTTGGAATATTGTTGGACATGGTAGGTGGAAAACAAGCCACATTTTTAAGAGAACAATCTTCTGATTATTATGCGTCGGATGTAGTCAGTAAAGTGTGGTCTCAAGCAAATAGTCTGGGATTTAGTCAATATTTTATTAACCAGCCCGGAGGTGCCGTTACCGATGATCATATCTATGTAAATAAAATTACAGGTATCCCGAGCATCGATATTATTCAGTATGATGCAAACTCAGGTACCGGTTTCGCCGGTTATTGGCACACGGTGGATGACACGATGAAAAATGTGGATAAAAACACGCTTCAGGCTGTTGGTTTGACACTTATGCATGTGGTTTACACCGAAAAGTAAATTTCCATTATTTACTTCCAGTTCGTAATTCTGAATTGAGAATTAAAAATTATGAATGATTTATGTCAATACGATTCAAAAAAATAGCGGTAAAAATCGGAAGCAATGTGCTGACCCGTGCCGATGGAACATTGGACATCACTCGTATGTCGGCATTAGTGGATCAGATCTCGCAATTACACAAAAAAGGAGTTGAAATTGTAATGATCTCTTCCGGTGCAGTTGCTTCGGGACGAAGCATTATGGGCATCAACAAAAAAATGGATGTGGTGGATCAACGTCAACTATTTTCGGCAGTGGGGCAGGCTAAACTGATCAATCATTATTACGACTTGTTTCGTGAACATGGGATAATAGTGGGACAGGTACTGACGACCAAAGAGAATTTTAGTAGCCGCCGACATTATCTGAATCAGCGCAATTGCATGCAAATCATGATCGAAAACAAGGTTATTCCCGTTGTGAATGAGAACGATGCTGTTTCTGTTTCGGAATTAATGTTTACAGATAACGACGAACTTTCGGGATTAATTGCTTCGATGATGGATATGGAAGCACTTATAATCCTCAGCAATATTGATGGTATTTTTAATGGAAATCCCGCTGATCCGGAATCAAAAGTAATTCGCCGCATTGAAAAAGGCCAGGACATCTCGGATTATATCCAAATATCAAAATCGACTTTTGGGCGTGGTGGCATGAACACGAAAACCACTATTGCCCGTAAGATTGCCGATCAGGGAATTAATGTGTTCATTGCCAACGGAAAAACAGACGATATGTTGTTAGAACTACTTGACTCCAAATCCGATGTGGTTTGTACACAGTTTGTTGCATCGAGCGGAGACGTCTCCAGTGTGAAAAAATGGATAGCACACAGCGAAGGTTTTGCTAAAGGTGAAATCCATGTCAATGAAAATGCAGCCATTGCACTGACCGGCGAAAAAGTTGTCAGCCTGTTACCTATTGGTGCTACAAAAATTGTAGGCGATTTTGAAAAAGATGATATTGTCCGGATTTTCAATCACAAGGGAACATCACTTGGCGTTGGAAAAGTGCAATACGACAGTGATAAAGCGCGCGAAATACTCGGCAAAAAGAACCAAAAACCTTTGGTGCATTGCGATTATTTGTATTTGGAATAATCATTTTATCATGATTATTTAATAGTTAACTGACTCTTATATAATGACACAAAATAATATAAACTGGAAACAATCCGCAGTTCTTGCTTCCCGCTCACTGAATTTAGTGAGTGACGAAACAATTAATCAGGTTTTACTTGCTCTTGCTGATACAGCTGTAGTAAAAACCTCAATTATTATGACTGAAAATGCAAAAGATCTGGCTGCTATGGATAAATCGAATCCAGTGTACGACAGGCTTTTACTGAGTAAAGAAAGAATTGAGGGTATAGCTGCCGATATTCGCAATGTTGCTTCTTTGACTTCGCCACTAGGTAAAACATTGATGGAAACCGAACGTCCGAACGGGATGAAAATCACGAAAATCACTGTTCCTTTTGGGGTGGTTGGCATTATTTATGAAGCCCGCCCGAATGTGAGTTTCGATGTGTTTTCACTTTGTCTGAAATCCGGAAATGCCTGTGTGCTGAAGGGAGGAACAGATGCTTATCATTCCAACACGGCCATTGTACAAGTTATTCAATCGGTGTTGGAGCAGTTTGGATTAGATAAAAATATCGTGACTTTGCTCCCTGCCGGTCGTGAGGCTACTGCAGAATTGATGAACGCTGTTGGAACGGTGGATGTCATTATTCCACGCGGTGGAAAAGGATTAATTGATTTTGTGCGCGACAATTCCCGCATTCCGGTTATAGAAACTGGTGCCGGAATCTGCCATACATACTTCGATGAATTTGGAGATTTGAAAAAAGGGAAAGAAATTGTTTTCAATGCCAAAACCCGCAGAGTAAGTGTTTGTAATTCTTTGGACTGCCTGGTGATTCATGAAAAGCGATTGGCCGATTTACCCGAGCTTTGTGAAAAATTAGCTACAAAAAATGTGATCATTTATGCCGACCCGAAAGCCTACACTTTCCTGAATGCCCGCTATCCTGCTGCATTGTTGCAAAAAGCCAATGAAGAAAGTTATGGGACCGAATTTTTAGATTACAAAATGGCTGTGAAAACGGTTGCTTCCCTTCGGGATGCAGTGGATCATATTTCAAAATTCAGTTCCAAACATAGTGAATGCATTGTAAGTGAGAATAGTAATAGTGTGTTGTTTTTTGATAAAATGGTGGATGCTGCTTGTGTTTATACAAATGTTTCGACCGCATTTACTGATGGAGCTCAATTTGGATTGGGTGCTGAAATTGGAATCAGTACGCAAAAATTACATGCCCGAGGTCCAATGGGATTGGGTGAATTGTGTTCTTATAAGTGGATCATAAAAGGAGATGGACTCGTACGTAGCTAGGAATTAAAATCATAAGTGTTTTCGGATTAAATAATTGCATTTCACCTGATACAATTCTCATCGGAATTCAAAAAATGTGATGAACATATTTGTTAATATTCGCATGTAAATTCGCTGAATAATCGATTTATTTACTAATTTGTAACGTATAACCCCTGATATATCCGCATAATTCACTAAATTTCAATTATTTTTACAAAATTTCTTGTGAATTTGAAATTAAATGATTTCCTTTGCATCTGAAAAGAAAGTGTATTTTCTCGTCATGGTTATTTTCAACTATCCATTTCCTGGACAGATATTTCTAACTACGTTTGTTTGCACTGTTCTTGAATCACAATTTTATCAATTTTTTATTCTATTTTATGAACATTTACGTAGGTAACCTAAGTTACAAAGTTAGGGAAAATGACCTTCAAGGGGTTATTGAAGAGTATGGTCAAGTTGAATCTTGCAAAATTATTAAAGATCGCGAAACAGGTAAATCTAAAGGATTTGCATTTGTTGAAATGACAGACGACGCAGCAGCTTCAAAGGTCATTGAAGAATTAAACGGCGCAGAATTCGATGGTCGTTCTATGGTTGTTAAAGAAGCCAGACCAAGAGCTTAAGACTTAATTTCTAAGAAACAAAAGAACTTCTGTTATCGAAAGGTGGCAGGAGTTTTTTTATAAAAAAAGTTACACTCCGCGGATTTGTGAAAGACCGCATTTTGAATTTCTAAATTGAAGAATATGATTAAATTTAAAGGAATACTTGAAAATAATGGAATTTTCTCCAACCTGCTTCTGATCGTTGGAACTGCCAGTTTTTTTGCATTATTCGGCGTTCTTTTATGGACCACAACGGGAGGAAATGCCAATGATATTGACTCGATTAAATTGCTGCAATTAATTCAATCGCTGGGTATGTTTGTCATTCCACCCTTTTTTTTGGCCTATTTCTGGAGTAAGAAACCTCTCGTTTATCTTCATTTGGATAAGAAATTAAACCTGACAAATGCCGGATTACTTATTCTATTTATGCTGTTGATTATCCCGTTTATCAACCTGCTGGGAGAAATAAATCAACAATTAGTTCTTCCCAATGCATTTGCCGGTATAGAGGCATGGATGAAGGCTGCTCAGGAACAAAGTGATCTGATTACCGGAAAGTTACTTGATGTACATAATTTGGGTGGCTTATCCCTGAATATTTTATTAATAGCCATGGTTCCCGCTTTGGGAGAAGAGTTATTTTTCAGGGCTGCATTGCAGGGAGTAATTCAAAAATGGAAAGGGGCAACCATTGCCATCTGGATAAGTGCTTTTATTTTCAGTGCCATTCATTTGCAATTTTACGGATTTGTACCGCGTTTGCTTTTGGGTGCGTTTTTTGGCTATATGTTAGTTTGGAGTGGAAATTTATGGTTGCCAATTTTGGCTCATTTTGTAAATAATGCCACGGCAGTCATTTTCTATTATTTTAAAAATAACGGGTACAATCTTCCGGATATCGATAAGCTGGGCACAGGCAATACTTTATGGATAGGAATATTAAGCGGTTTCGTGGCAATTGCAGGAATCATCTGGTTCAAAAAACGAATGCAAAAAGTAAATCTTCCGTGAACTGCCGGTTATCCCGCTCTTCGTTCGCTTACGATCAACAGCGCCTGTTCGCGTAACTCCTGGGGTAATTGAATCCGCCTCATTTGTAAGCTGCGCAACCAACCGGCAACATCGCTTTCTTTCAGTGTGTAGAATACAACTGAAAGTTGATTCAATTGTTCTTCGGTATAGTTATTTGGTGACACATCCGATAATGCATCTAATTCTTCGTCATCGAAATAAATGATTATATTATCAGCGCTTAAAAGCGTGTCGTGTTCACAAACTGCATGCGCTCCACAACATTCTCCTTCCGGTTCCAGATATATTTCCGGTTCTTCTGTTTTATTCCTCCGTTGGAAATAGGTTGTAATTAGCAATATTAAACCAAGTGCGACAACAGATAATAATAGGATTAGCATAAAATAATGTTCTTGTTCGTTTTCTTAATTCAACATAATTTTCGCTGCAAAGTTAGATATTAATGCCCGAAATTATGTATTTTTGTAAGTTAAAATACAATAGAAAGCACTTTTTGAAGTTTGTATTTCGGTATCTTCTTTTTCAACCATAGCGTTTTTATGAAAAAGCAAGCTTAAAGTTGTATTCATTTTGTTTGGTTTTAAATATCAGCACTTTTAATTTAATTTCTTCAGCCTAAAATCTTTTGAAAAAACAGTTCATATATAAAATTTCATTTTTGTTGATAATAATCTTTATCAACGGTTGCTCAACAAAAAAGAATACCTGGATTTCAAGGTTTTATCAAGCAACAAATACACGGTTTAACGTGTTTTTTAATGGTATGAATAGCTATGAAGATGGTTTGAAAAATATTGAGAAAGCCAATCAGGAAGATTATTCGACAATTATTCCCATGTATCCGATAAGCCGGCATTCGAATGCAAAAGCTGCGACAGCAAACATGGACCGAACCATCGAAAAGTGCAGAAAAGCCATTAAATTACACTCCATTAAAGTTAAGCCGAAAAAAAATTATAAAAAGGCTAATTCACCTGAATATAAGCTTTTTTATAACCAGCAAGAGTTCAACCCGGCTCTCAAGGATGCCTGGTTGTTGTTGGCCAAAGCCGAATTCCACAAGGCTGATTTTTTAGGTTCAGCCGCAACGTTTTCGTATATCGCGCGCCATTATACCAATGATAAGGACGTGGAAACAGTTTGTCAACTTTGGAAAGCCCGTGCTTATGCCGAAATGAGCTGGATATTCGAAGCAGAACAAGTCCTTTCCAAATTAGATCAAAACAATTTGAAACCGGAGGATATTGGACTTTTTGCATCGGTTAATGCCGATTTGTTGCTTAAAAAGCGTCAATATAAAGAAGCAATCCCTTTTTTGGCATTAGCTCTATCGAAAGAAAAAGATAAGGATTTGAAACAACGCTTTAGTTTTTTACTGGCTCAACTTTATCAGAAAACAGGAAATGACAAAGCCGCTTTTGAGGCTTATACGAGTGTCATCAAAATGAATCCTCCTTATGAAATGGATTTTAATGCCCGGATCAGTCGTGCTCAAATTGATAAAGGAAACGTGCAGAGTGTACGGAAAGATTTAAAGAAAATGCTTAAGAATCCAAATAATAAAGATTACCTGGATCAACTTTATTTTGCATTGGCAAAAACGTACCTGAATCATTCCGACACCGTAAGAGCAATTGAAAACTATAAGCTATCCATTGAAAAAAGTACACGGAATGGTATTGACAAAGCCGTTACTTTAATTACGTTAGGTGATTTGTATTATTCAAAAAGGAAATATATTCTGGCACAACCATGCTATGACGATGCATCCAAAATAATTACCAATGAACAAAATGATTATGACCGCGTAACAAACCGGGCCGAAACTTTGGCCGAATTGGTGACACAAAACAACGTTGTGGAACTGCAGGATAGTTTGCAACGACTGGCAGCTATGCCCGAAAATAAAAGGTTGGAAGTAGTAACCAAGTTGATAGAGAAGTTGGAAGCAGATGAAAAAGCAGCTGCTCAAAAACAGTTGGAAAAAGCAGCAAATCCGAATTCGGATGAGGATTTTGCAAATCAACCGCCGATAGGTGGAAATTTGCCCGGTTCTGCAGGCGACTGGTATTTTTATAATCCGAATCTCATGCGGAGCGGTAAGTCCGATTTTTTGAAGAAATGGGGTAATCGTAAATTGGAGGATAACTGGAGACGAACGAATAAGGCTACCTCGCTCTTTGCCGATGATGCAACTGCATCTATATCCAGTACTGACTCCACCGATACTATTGCAAAGACTGCTGCTTCGTCCGATTTTAAGGATCCGCAATTTTACCTGAAACAAATACCGGTTACAGCTGCTCAAATAGCCGGTTCGAATGCTGAAATTGCAACGGCACTCTATAATATGGGACTCATTTTTAAAGATAAAATTGAAGATATACCAATGGCAATCTCTACTTTTGAAGCGTTTATCCGCAGATTTGGTTCTGATGAAAGAGTTCCTGATGCTTATTATCAGCTCTATGTCATGGAGACGATGCAGAATAATGCCGGCGGTGCGGACCTTTACCGAACAAAATTGATGACTGAGTTTCCGGATTCAAAGTATCAGAAAATACTTTCTCAACCTGACTATGCAGCAAGGCAGGAACGCATGTATAAAGAACAGGATTCTATTTATAGCATTACATATAAGGCTTTCAGTGAGAGTAAGTTTGATACGGTTTTCAATAATGTTGCTTATATTCAACATAATTATCCATTATCGACTCTGATGCCTAAGTTTTTGTTCTTAAACGCATTGAGTATTGGAAAAAGAGATCCATCGGAAAAGTTTGAGACGGCATTGTCCGATTTGATCAAGAGTTATCCGGAAAGCGATGTAAGCGCCATGTCGAAAGACATTCTGGCACTTATGAAACAGGGTCGTGAAACGCAATTGGGAACTTCGAGCGGTACCTTGCTTGCCCGACGGGATTCGGACATGAAATCGGAAGAAACGAATAAGAATCCGGAATTGCAATTTTCTACCGAGCGGCAATCTAAACACCGTCTTTTGCTGATTACTCCGACTAATCAGGATCACCTGAATAAGTTGCTTTATAATATCGCATCGTTTAATTTTTCCCGATTTATGATAAAGGACTTTGATTTGGTAATAAGTAAATTAGATACTGTTCGAAGCACTTTGTCTGTTACAAATTTTGAATCGTACGACGAGGTTGACTGGTATGCTAAATCATTAGCTACCGATCCTACCATCATGAAATTATTGAACGATTATCAGGTTCAGGAAGTTATTATATCGGAAGATAACTATGCACTATTAAAAACATCGTTTAGTCTGAACGATTATTTGGCTTTTCAGTCCAGACCTGTTGATGCTAAACAAATCGAAATGGCTGCTGTAACAAAATCCGGAAAGAAAAACGATGTCATCGTAGTTCAAAAAGATAAATTGCCTAAAAATGAGGTAGGTACTGTAACCAAAACGACGGAAAAAGCATCGCAGATAGAAAAGGTTGAAAAACCGGTTGAAAATCCTGTGAAAACTAATCCTGCGAAAGCTACAAATGAAGTAAAAACGGATAAAACAACAGCCGATGTTAGTGCTTTGACAAAAGAAGAACCTGCGATAAAACCAGTTGAACCTGTTGTAACACAGCCAAAGGATGAAGCTCCTTTATTCAAAGGATTATTTACCTATCGATCGAATGAGCCTCATTATATAGCTATATACATTTTGTCCGGAACCATTGATTTTGAGAAAACAAAAGCTGCTTTCGATGCCTATAATGCTAAAAATTATGGAGTTATGAATCTGAAAGTTTCACTTGAAACGGTAGATAAACAGCAAATAATTATTATTGGAAGTCTGAGCGATGCTTACGTGGCAAAATCGTATCTGATGCATATGGTAAAAGAGAAAAGTCTGTTTGAAGGGCTGAAAAATGCAAATTACAGAAACATACTTGGCTCTCATCAGAACCTGAATATTTTGATGCAACAAAATGCATTGAAGACCTATTTTGAATTTATGCAGGAATATTATTTGAAATAAAAGCCCCCTAAATCCCCCAGGGGGGACTTAGGAGAGCGATTTGAAGTATTAATATTAATAGAATAGTTTTAAGCCTTTTAGGGGTTTGGGAACTAAATTGAGGAAGCTAATTATGAGAAGAGACCGCATACTTTGGGCTGATGATGAAATGGATTTATTACGTCCGTATATTCTGTTTTTAGAAGAAAAAGGGTACGAGGTTATCACTGCTACTAATGGGAAAGACGCTGTGGAACTCTGTCAGAAGGAAAGTTTTGATATTATCTTTCTGGACGAAAATATGCCGGGATTAAGTGGTTTGGAAACTTTAGCCCTGATAAAGGAT
>Ga0265297_10005266_pt1 | contig 19937 bp, 15 predicted proteins | sample Munlanlwell13791_FD_192502 | JGI IMG/M metagenome (GOLD analysis project Ga0265297, IMG submission 192502) | Leachate microbial communities from a municipal landfill in Southern Ontario, Canada - Leachate well 137-91 | ecosystem: Engineered > Solid waste > Landfill > Unclassified | place...
GCTTGTGAAACTCCCCGTCGAGCCGTAGCGCTTGTCGGTGTACGATGATAGCCTGTTGTTGGTATCGTATGCCTCGCTTGAGCGGTAGAGCGTCTGCGTGACGTTGCCCGATCCGTCGAGGTAATCGAGTTTGTAGGAGGTGTGCTGGTTGCTGCTGTTGTACGCGTAATCGGAGTACTGATAGCCGTTTGTCGGAGTTCCTCCCGAATAGAGCATCTGGGTTCGTCCGCTCAGCAAGCCGTTGTCGGAATAGGCGTACTGGTTCGTCGAAGTGACGTCTCCGTTTCCATCCTTGTCGGTCCTGGTGTAGGCCGCAGTTGTGCCGTTGGGATGATAGGAGTAGCCCCTGTACTCGTACGCCGTAGTTATGTTGCCGCCTGCGTCTCGGGAGGTCCTGTCATATTGAGTCACCCTGTTCTCAGCATCGTAAGAGTAATTCGCATACGTGCTGGAGCCGGTGACGCCGCCCTGGCTGTCGTAGCTCGTCATGACGCGGCTGGTGGTGAGCCCCGAGTCATTGAATGCGTAGACGTTCTGCGCGGTCATCGTGCCTTGAGCGTTGTAATCCACGCGCTCGTAGCCGGCCGTGCGCCCATTTGCGTGATACGAAATCTGAGAATAATCGTAAGATTGAAGGACGTTTCCGCTGCCGTCCATGTCTGTCCTGTGGTATCCGCTTGCCTTGCCCTGGCTGTCGTAAGTGTAAGCATCATAATCGGTGATGGCAGTGGGGTTGCCCTGGACGTCGAAGCGCGTGGAGCGGTATGCGGAGAGGACGCCTTCCTCATAGATGTAATCGTATCTGTTGGTCAATATCCCTGCAGCGTCGTAATCCTCCCTCGTGTAGCCGATCAGCCTGCCGCTGCTGTCGTAGGTGTAGTTGCCGAGGACTCGGGTTCGGACAAGGTTGCCCTGCGAGTCGTAATCTTCGATGATCCTGCTTATGAGCTTTCCATCCGGTCCGTACATGCGGTCGCCTATGCGCGTGACGCCACCCAGCACCCCGAATGTCCCGTTGTCCGGATTGTATTGATAAACTTTTGTCGTGGGGCCTTCGTACAGGGTCTCCGCCAGTTTGAACCAGTCTCCGTCGGTCACCGGCTCTGTCAGGACGGTCGTAAAGAGCGGGTTCTGCTTGGATGCGGGACCAAGCTGTGCCTCATCGAGCGTCGGCGGATAAGCGATCGCGGGTGCGGCCGTTGACAGCATCAGCGCTGAAACGAGAGCGACGAGCAGGCTCAGTGGCGTTGTCTTCATCTTGCTTTCTCCTCATGATGCGCAGTTATTAGCACAAGCGCCGTGTTATTACAGCCTATTTCCCTTCGCCGAATACTATCGCCTGAAACCTGTAAAGCTTCGCGCGTTTGTACGCGTCGGGCGGGAGATTCGCCTTCTGAGAGATAGCCTGTAAGTATTGCATCTTGTCCCAGCCTTGCTCAATCGGGACCTGCGGCAGGAGCACGCCCCTCGAAAACCCCTGCTCGATGATGAGTCCGTCCGTGCCCACCCTTACTGCGAGCGGGTCGGAGAGCTCCTCAGGCGGGGTGAGAACTGAAATCTCGATGGAGATGTCTTTTTCTTCTTCCGGTTTTACCGGAGGGAACCTCGGATCTTCAGAGGCTGCGGCGATGGTCATCTCCTGCACGGTGCGATTCAGAGGACCCATCGCCTCGATCATCCCGATGCAGCCGCGGAGTTCGCCCCTCTTTTTGAGCGTCACGAACGCGGCGCCGTCCTTGGCGAGGATCGGATCCTGGGGCAGTGGCGGAAGCGAAGCTCCCGCCAGGTGGGCGGCGAGCGTATTCTTCGCGAGGGCGAGCAGCTCCTCTTTCTGTTTTGCGGCCAGCTCATCCTGGACGACGACGGCGATCGCGGCATAGCCCACGACCCTGGACTTATCGCCCGTGACGTCCCCTGAGTTGGCGTACTCCAACAGGGTGAACTTGGCCCCGCGCTGTTCGGCGATCCTCTTCATCATATAGACCGGCGCAAAACCGCAGAGCTCCGCAGAATCCTTCTCGACCGCAGAGAGGAAATTGTCCGGCGTCTCGGTGCAGATCATCCCTACGGTGAGGCTGTCCTTCTCCTGGGCCTCTTCATAGTTGTGGAAGTGGGAGAGATCGCTCGATGCTACGAATACCGTCGAGCCGTCGCCGAGCTCTTTGTCGAGCGCCAGGGCGATGTCGTCCATCTCCTGTTTGGTGACCTGCCCTACCATTATCGGGATTAGCTTGAAATAGCCGAGCGCAACCTGGAGGAACGGCAGCTCCACCTCGGCGGCATGTTCGCCTTCAAAGGATTTGGCGTCGAGCTTTGCCCACGCGTGATTCTTCGTGAGTGCCGCCGAAGCCTTGGCGTCTATCGGGATGTCGCCCAGGGGAGTGCGATAAGAATCGAACGGAGAGAGTGCGACCCCGCGGAAGCCGGACCTGTGTGCGGGTGCAATCACCACGGCTCGGGTGAACCCCTTCCGGGAGAGCTGCTTGAACGCAGCTGCGGCGATCCTGCCGGAATATTGGTAGCCTGCGTGCGGCACGATGACGCCGATGAGTCTTCCGTCCAACTTCTTGAACGCCGCGCGTTCTATCATGCCTTGCACTTCGCTGCTCAGCGTCTTTGCGTCGGCCGGATAGAAGGTCCCGGCCACCGTTGGCTGCTGCACCGATCGCACAGGGGCAACCTCGCCCGCCTTTTTGCACGCCGCGTTCGCTGATACGAAGACGATGGCGATGAGCGCCAGCGACATCGCTCCGAGTCTCTTCATAAGATCTCCTAGCCGGCCAGTTTGTCGCCGCTTCGCCAGAACATGGCCCTTGTCGGCGTTGCGTTTGTGTGCCTCAGGAACCCCAGCGCATTTGCGATCCTGAACAGGAAGATGGAGCCGAGGCCCAAGAGCATCGAGATGCCGAACTGTTTTCGAGTCAAAAGCATATCTTACCTCCATACCCCGGGTATCGCGTTCGAGCATTTGGGGCATTTGCCGTCGATGAGCTTCACCTCAGGCTGAGTATAGCCGCGCCTCACTATGACCGTCTCATTACACTTTGGGCAGCGCGTATTCTGCAGCTCGCCCGAAGGGATGTTGCCCACGTAGACGTAACGCATCCCCAGGTCGTATGCTGCGTGCGCGGCATCCATGAGGATCTCGGAAGGGGTCGGATAGAGGTTGGTGAGCTTGTACATGGGGAAGAATCGCGAGAAGTGGAGCGGCACGTCAGGGCCGCAGTTGTCCAGTATCCACTTTATCAGCCAGTCCGTGTCCGCCTTCGAGTCGTTGAGCGTGGGCACCACCAGGTTCGTGATCTCCACGTGGACGCGCTCCTCGAGCGCAATCCTTATGTAGTCCTGCACTGGTTTCAGCTCCGCCTTCACGTATTTTTTGTAGAACTCGGCATTGCCCTTGAGATCCACGTTTGCCGCGTCGGAATATATCGCCAGCTCCCTCAGTGGTTTCTCGTTGAGGAACCCTGCGGTGACCATCACGTTTTTTATGCCCGCCTTGCGTGCCAGTATGGAGGTGTCATACGCGTATTCGTAGAATATGTTGGGGTCGGTGTAGGTGTATGCGATGGAGCGCGATTCGCTGTCTTTCGCGCCTTGAACTACTTTATCCGGCGGGAGATCGATGCTGTGCACGTCCTCGGGATTGCTCTGGCTGATCTCCCAGTTTTGGCAGAAGACGCAATGTCCGTTGCAGCCCGCCGTCGCGATGGAAAAGGCCTTGGACCCTGGGAGGAAATGGAAAAGCGGTTTTTTCTCAATCGGGTCCACGTGCACGGCGCATGGCTTTCCGTAGACCAGGCTCACCAGCTCGCCCTTCAAATTGTATCTCGCCCTGCAGTTGCCGCGCTCGCCCGGTTTCATGGTGCATAGGCGAAAGCAGAGCTCGCATGTGACCGCACCTGTGCTCACGGCGTTTCCTTGCTCCAGAATCTGGCCCGCTCCTTCGAGAGCGCGCCCTGTTCGATCATGCGCTCCGTGTTTCCTTTGACCTGCGGGTCGGCGGGCAGCGGCTCCTCAAGAGCCGCCGGCGTCTGAATTTCGAAATGCGTCCGGCCATAGCCCCTCTCCGAGATCGACCACGCGGTCGCGCTGAGCACGATGCCCACGATTGCGGCAAACAGCGCGTTGTGAACCCCGGGTTTATTCATGGGCCCTCCGGCGCATCGCCTTGAAGGCATGGCGCGCCTTGGCGCCCAGCTCTGCGACGATGTCGATGATGAGCCCGGTGGGGCAGAAGAATCGGCACCAGACCCTTCGCACGAAGAGCGCGGCCGTTAGCGCGACGCCCGCCTGGATCAGGGTGACCGCGTTCGGATAGCGCATGAAGAGGAGCGAGAAGGGCTCTATCGAGCGGAACGCGTCGCTCCCTTCGAATGCGATCGCGTATAGCGCGAGTATCGTCACGATCCATCGGAGCCACCTGAATGAGCGTTCGACCCCGCTGGACGGGCAGACTTTTTTAGGCATGATCTTCGCCGCCCCTTCCTGGAGCGCGCCGAAGGGGCAGACATAGGAGCAGTAGAGATTCCCGCGAACGAGCGCAGCCAGGAGCGCGAACAGCATGAGGACCGCGAGCGGCAGGTTGTATCTCAAGGGGAGGCCGAAGAAACGCAGATCCACGATGTTTCCTATCGTGACGGGCGTGCCCAGCCATATCCCCACCACTGCTACGGAGGCGGCGAGCGTAATTTGCCTGAGTCTCCTTGAACCTGGCCTGGCCACGCAGATGCATGCGAGCGCTGCGATCGAGAGCGCGGCCAGCCCCTTGATCAATTGCGTCGTCTCCACGAGGTTGCCGGAGCTGGCGGTTGGTTTTTCCCCGGACATCACATAATCGTATACTGCCTTGGAAGAGCTCTTCACGTCGTCGATGATCGCCTGGGAAGAGATAGTGGCGCCGGTCACGGCCTCGATGCCAAAGGATTCGTTGCTCGCGAACTTGCCGATGAACTTCGCAAGAAAACCTGAGCCTGTGATCCTGTCGATGTGCTCCTGCGACTCGTTGTGGCCTATGATCTTGGTGCCTGTGATCTTTCCGCTCAAGTCCATGCCCACCAGCACGTCTATCTCGCCGCTGTAGCCGCCGACCTCAGGAGGGACGGAGCTGGTAAGAAAGACCAGCCCCATCGTTTGGCCCTGGGCATTTTGCATCTCGTAGTATTCAAAGGGTTTTTGTCTGCGCTCGAATGTGACCCATCCTGGGATCGCTTCCCGAAGGTCTCTTGGCGAGGGGATCGTTGCGGCGCTGACAGGAATGGGCGCTAGAATGACGGCTAAGATGAAAAGGGAAAAAGAGAGCCTGCGCATCCCCCATGGCATGAAAGGACTATGCGCAGGCTTTGCAACAGTGTCAAGTTTCCCCTACTGCAGATTGCGTTGATCGCCGGAGGAGAGCAGCATTTTGAGCTTGGCGATCTGGGCTTGATATTCCCTCACCTTTTCCTCCATCGCCGAGATGGCTGCGCTCTTCTCGTATATCAGCTCATCGATCGCCTTCGTGTCCTCTGATACTCGCATCACGCTTTTCTTGGCCTCGAGCTCTTTTATCTCGGCCTTCATGGCGTCGATCTGGGAGCTGAGCTTCGCGATCTCTTCGCTGAGCCCCTTGATCTTTGCCTCCGCCGCAGCCTGGTCGATCGAAGGTTGTTCCTGTGCGCTCCTTTTTGCCGCGGACAGCATGGATACGAATCCTTCGTAATCGGCTGCGATCGATCCGGACCTGAATATCATGGATTCGCCTTCAAGGACCGCCACGCCGGCCGAAAAGAGCGAGAAGTCGAGCGCGCCTATGAGGTGCCTCTTGGCCAATGCCTCCGCATCGGACATGAATACCTGCACAGCCGCCGGCATAGCCGCCCTCAGTATCGAAAGCATGGGATTGTTCAGCACCGACTCCGCGTTGGCGCCCTGTACCGAGAGCGCGAAACTCGCGGGCGAGAATGTGGCAATTTGCCTGCTGAAGGCGCTTTCCGCAGGCGCTACGCCGAGGGAGACGGCTTTCTTGACCTCATCTGCAGAGCCGAAGACAATGATGTTGGACGCCATCTGGAACAACACTGACTTTTCCGATACTTTGTAGAATCCGGCGTCGTCCATCGGCATCGATGCGGGCATCACATTCGCCAGCAGGAAATCTTCGTTGAACACATCAACCGCGATGAGCTTTTCGCACTGTTTGGGGGACCAGGCCGAACCGGCTGCTGCATCCACGGGGTTTATTTGGCAAGCGAGGCATACGGAATCGAGCTTCGCCAGCAAATCGGCCGGGTCGATATTGAGCGGGAGCGCGTTCTTCAGGGCCTCTTCGAATTTCGGGAATATGTTCGGGTCGGACATCACGTTTTCGAGCCTGGTCGCATCCAACGCGATTCTGAGCGTAAAGTCGTTGGGCATGTACCGCGAGCAGTCGCCGGCCTCATCAGGTTCCCCACTATCTTGCGGCACGTTATTCCCTGTCATTATATTGGCCGGCCCGTCGTTGCCTCCTTCGCCGCCATCTCCCAAATCAGCGGTAGCGGTATCGACCATGGGTTCGACTTGGGCCTGAGCATCGACCGCGACTTCGGCCGACTCTTCGCCGGGCATCTCTATCGCGCCGCCTGCGCAGCCCTTCTGGCCCTGTATGAACGGCAGGGATATGGCCAGGATGAAGAGCACGATCAGATGTTTCTTCATAATGATTCCTCCTGATAAAGTTGGACCATACAGATATGAGAGCAAGAAACGTGCCCTGTTTTCATGAGAGTAACCAATTGAATTATAGGGGGTTATTTGTCAGGGGTGGGTTATAAAAATGATAAAAGGGCGATCTGCGTCAACAATTTGGCAAGGGGCGGAAAAATTTTGGCTTCCATTTGGGGCATGATTGGGGTTAGCCAAGCGGCCATGACTTGGGAGAGGCAAAAACTGGGATCCCTGCCTTGCAAGGACCGTATCATCCCTGCGGGAGACATGCGCATCGAGAGCTATTGCGAGGATACGATGATGCGCGGCGAGCCAGATGCGGTGCTGGTGGCGCGCGATTCGGCCGAGATCGCGGAGGCGCTGACCTATTGCAACGCATGCGGCATCCCCGTGACCTTCTGCGCGTCTCAGACCTCCATGACAGGGGCCTCTGTCGCCACAGAGGGGCTCCTCATATCCACAGAGAGGATCGAGGGGGTCATCGACATAAGGGATGAGGAGGGCTCCCCTGTCGCGAAGGTGAAGTCCGGGACCGTGACAGCGGCACTGCAGGCTGAGGTCGAAAAGACCGGTTTCTTCTTTCCCGTAGCCCCCACCTCGCGCGACGACTGCCGCATCGGCGGCAATGTGGCCACGAACGCCACCGGAGAGGACTCCTACAAGTACGGGCCGCTGCGCGGTTACGTGAAGCGCCTCGATATCATATTGCCGGACGGCTCAAAGAAAACGCTCGAGAGGGGTAAGGGCGAGCTCCCGACAGCTGAGCGGAACCGCGGCGGATATTACACCGGCTGGAAGGATGAGATCGATCTCATCATCGGCTCAGAGGGCACACTCGCATATGTCTCTGATGTCACTCTGAAATTGATTCCAGGAAGGCCTCCCAGGTTCTTTTCGGCGCTCATCCCCCTGGAATCTAACGCGCGGGCGCTCGACCTTGTGCTTGCGCTCGCATCGGGCGAGGCGGGGCTTTCGGCCAGGGCCCTGGAGCTCATCGATTCAAGCGCGCTGGCGCTGATGAAAACTGCCCAGGGGTTCCCGCAGATCCCGGATTCGATCAGGGCATTCATCTACGTGAAGCAGGAGTATGCGGATGAAGCTGAGCGCGACAGGCACCTTACGCGCTGGTACGAGGCCATGCTGCCGTTTTCAGGCCAGGAGCTCATCGATCACCTGATCGTGGGCCTTACGCGCGACGAGCAGGAGCGAATAAGGCTATGGAGGCATCGCATCCCAGAGGCTGCCAACGAGATCGGGAGAAAATACTGGCCTGCGGGCGGCGGAAAGATCGGCAGCGACTGGTGGGTCCCGATCGCTAAACTAAGGGAGATGATAGAATATTTCTACGCCAGGGCCGAATCAACGAGGCTCCCCTATATGCGCTACGCGCACATCGGAGCCGGCCATCCACACACGAATTTCATGGCACAGGGCCCGAAGGAGAAGGAGATCGCGCACCAGGCCCTGCTCGCATGCTGTCGCAAGGCAGTGGAACTGGGCGGAGGAGTGGCCGGCGAGCACGGCCTGGGCAAGCTGCACACGGATCTTCTGCCGATTCAGCATAGCGCAGAAGTGATTGATAAGATGAAGGAGTGGAAGCGCACCTACGACCCCAACTGGATCCTCGGCCGCGGAAACATCTTCGCGTGAGTCGATGCGCTCTTCTCGCCCCAGTTGCTTCGCCTGACGGGCAGGGGCTCTCCTTGCTGCTGGGGCAATCGCTACGTTACTCGTCGTGAAAATGCCTCTGGTTTCTTCTGCATTATAGCTTTTCATTAAAGGAAGCGAATTGGATGTCTTCCTCGCGTCAGCCTCCAATTCGCGAAACCAGCGGCATTTTCACTTTCTCATACACTCCGCTCAAAACGCCCCTTAAGGCAGCTGCGAAGAGTCCCTGCCCGTCAGGCGTATTTAGACGCCGCTCAAGAAACACCTCAGACCTGTCACGTCAAATCGGCACCCAACGCCTCATTCAACGACCAGTACGAAGTGGCTTCCTACTGGTCAAAAAACTACCAATAGGAAGCCACTTCCTGGTGGTCATGAGTATAATTACTTGATATATATAGTTAATTCGCCATTGGGGAACGGGGCAACTTTTGCCTCTCTTGCTGCCGATAATATACCTGAGGGCGTAGCTCCATGTTTCTGCCCTCTTATGGACGAGGACTGAATGTCAGACAAGATAGGCGACGCAAAATTGGCGCAGAGGGTGATCGACGCCTACGCGCACGATCCCGAGGGGCTCACGCGCGAGGAGTGCAAAGGGCTTGGCCTGTCTACGGAACAAGCAAATTTGCTCTCGGAATGCCTGGGTTATGGGGAAAAGGGCGAGATTACCTCTGAGGAGAGAGAGAGGCTCGCTGCCGCTGGATTCAACTATTACTCATTCACAAGGGAGATAGATGGCTGGGATGGAAAGGGTGCCCTGCAAGAGCGCGCCAAGTGGCTCGGCAAGCACGTCCTCAGAAGGCCTCGGCAAAGGGATTACAGCAACAAAACGAGGGAGGGGTTTGTAAGGGAGCTCGGCGACATGGGCCGTGTAGCCAAAGATGCAGTGCCTGAGCTGATCATTCAGATGGGTCGGGGAAACTGCGAAGCTGCGAAGGCGCTCGTCAAGATCGGGATTGCGGCAGTCCCCCAGCTTGTCGAGGCGCTGAAGGACAGGGACAAAGATGTCCGCACGGCAGCCGCTGAAGTCCTCGATAATATCCGCGATGCGATAAATGAGGACGTCCCATCACTCCTCGCTGCTCTGAAGGATGAAAAGGAAGATATAGAAGATATAGATGTTTGTAGAAGCGCTATCGATGCGTTTGGATGGATCGGCCCTGTGACTCCTGAAGTTGTGCCTGCGCTGATCGCAGTGCTGAAGGACAATGCTGTACATTCCTCAGCTGTACATTCCTCAGCCATTCGTGCGCTCGGCAAGATGGGTCCTGCGGCAAAGCCTGCAGTCCCGGCGCTCATCGAGCTGTGGAATAACAAGGAGGACTTGTTTCTTAGTGAGTTAGCCACCAAGGCGCTCATCGAGATCGGTCCTGCCGCAGAAGACGCAGCTCCCGTATTCATCAAGGCGCTTAAGGACGATGACGAATATGTCCGCAGGGTAGCCGCCATCATGCTGGTCAGGATCGGCTATGTCTCGGATCCCGCTCTGCTTGCTGCAAATGAGGCCAGCAATAAGGAAATACAGGCAGAACTAGAAGCAAGCACTAAAGGTTCATTTGAGTACAGAGCGCTATCCGCACGCCTTGAAGCAATGCAGGAGATTTCCTACAGATTTTTCATGGGCGTGGATTTCGAATTCATGGCCGATGAGGGCGGTGGCTATTATGATGGGGGCTACTACATGGTCGTCATTCGCAAGGATTCGATCGGTCTGGGAACTTTTGCACACGAGCTCGCCCATCACTGGGGCTCTACTCTTGCTCCGGAGCGGAGCGAGCTCTTCGACAGGATCAGCTGGCAAGATATACCTAAATACAGATACCTTTCCAGTAGCGCATATGATCCTTTCAGCTTGCACCTGACACAAAACGTTATGTATTTCCCCGAGAATGACTTTGCCAGAGATTATGGCATGTCCCATCCGCATGAAGACCTCGCCACCGTGGTGGGGGCTTATGTTGGCAGTGGCGAATCATTGAGGAGCACGGTCAGAAAACAGATGGACCGCGGCAACTTCGAGCTCGCGGCCAAGTACCTCTTCGTCAAGCACGTGATGCCGTTTGCAGGCAGGGAGTATAATAATCTGGAAGGCGATTCCCTCACCATCGAAGAGGTGAAGCAGAAGTACCAAGCAGCAAAGGATAGATCAAAGACCAACCCCGGCACCTACGATATAATCCTCGAGATAGAGAAGGAATATCCCTTAAAGACCGAACCTGGAAAATAAAGCCATGCCAGCAATGGGAAACCCTTTGGCGTCTTAGCAGCGTTTCAGACCACCCGGAGGAGACCTAAAGGTGCTCCTCCCGAGCACTCGTGGATTCGAGTGCTCGGGATGCGAGAACGAGCGTATGAGAAGGGTAAAAGGCCGACTGTCATCGCGACTTGGAGGCTGACGAGAGGAAGACATCCAAGCCGCATGATGACAGCGGCCTTTTGCCGACGAGTAGCGAGGCGAGCGCGCCAGTCGACGGAGGGGTGGTCTGAAACGCTGCGGAGAAACGGATAATGATATCAAATAGATGTTTTTGATTGAGGCGGGCCGACGAAAAATTCGATCGAGTTGATGAGCACGTCCATATCTATGTGCGTGTTCTTGCAGGGGCCTTCGGGACGTTGATTGGTGATGCCTATCACGGAGAATGATGTGCCCACGTCGCGTATGCCGCTGACCAGGTCGCGCTCGCACGCAACACCGATGACGGCGGTGGGCCGCACCTCCTTCACCTTCTTGCGCGCCAGCTCCCCGCCCGAGACCGTGTGCACCGTCAGGGGATAGATCTCCTTGAGGGCATTTATCTTAAGCAACTGCTCCTTCGTGAGGCAGCGCGGCAGCAATATCAAGAGATTCTCTTTGCGATTCCTGGGCTTCAGCGCGCGCGAGATCGAGTTCGACACTGTTATGAACGAATGCCCGATCCGATCGCGTGATACGCCGATTGCATCCGCGAGCCTGAACGCGCCTGCGAAGGTCATGTCGTAGAGCGGCTTTAGTCTGAGAGGGGAGAAAAATATCCTTCTGCCAATCAGGGCTGTGATGATGAGCTGCGCATACCAGAGCGTCGCGATCGCCGTGAAGCCTATGGCGAAGATCCATGCAAATAGAGGGATGACAGAATGCCACAGCGCAAGCCTAGGGGTGATGAGATAGACGAATACCAAGGCGGAGGCGCACATGATGATGGTGAAGAGGGCGCTTGCTATTATGAAGAGCGATTTGCCTTCATCGATTGCGCTGGAATCAGAGCCATCCCAGTCGAGCCACTCGTCACCGAGGTTTCTGTCCGCAGCCCCCGAGAGACCTCCTTGGTATTGCTTGAAGTGGCTCATGTCGTCTTTGAGTCCTTGCAGCCTGCGGTTTTGGTGATGCGAAGTCCGTCAAATACAGGCCGAATAACGTTTGACGGCGTCGAAAGCAGCCAGTCGCCTTTCAGGGCCGATCTGCCGTGAGATGCGTGGGTAGTGCGTGCTGCCCGCTCCTCGCTCGCCCTGAGAGAGAAATGCCCTATATCGGCAAGTTACGCGTCTGGGCAAGTTAAAAGAATTTTTTTCTCCTTTTTAGTTTGACGCCACAATATGTAGTGGCTTAGAAAGTCTTGTACACACAACATATTGTGGATAAATCGGTGGATAACTGGTGGAAATTGAAGTTAACTATTTGATAATAAACAATAATAAAGCGGCAAGAACGCTTTTAAGGTCTTCTGAATGCGCCAGGGCATCCAATTAAAAATTATCCGACATCATTTTCGGGTATGATTCTGTATCTGGACTGAACTGCCTTTGATCTCAGGAGGATCGATGGTCACCAAAGCAGCGCCGAAAACGACACGTTCGAACCCGACAAGGGCCAGGTCGCACCTCGCCCCCGCCCAGAGCGGGATGGAGATCCAGAGGCGCTTCACCAGGCGCGGCGCAAATCCTCTCGACGAGCTCAAATATGAAAAGCGAGCGAGTCTGATCACCGATCCCGACGGCTCGGTCGTCTTCCGTATGGATGACGCAGAGATCCCCGAGCCGTGGTCGCAGCTCGCCACCGACATACTCGTCTCCAAGTATTTCCGAAAACGCGGTGTGCCTGGCGTGGGATTCGAGACGAGCGCGCGTCAGGTCGTGGAGCGTATCACGAAGACGATCGCGAACGGCGGCGTCGAGCAGGGCGGGTACTTCGCCTCGACCGAAGACGCGGAGGCGTTCGAGGCCGAGCTGTCCTACATGCTCATCAACCAGATCGGCGCGTTCAATTCGCCGGTATGGTTCAACTGCGGCCTCTATCACTCGTACGGAATAGAGGGCAGCGGCGGCAACTGGTACTGGGATCCGAAGGAGAAGAAGTTCAGGCAGACCCTCAATTCCTATCAGCAGCCGCAGTGCTCCGCGTGTTTCATACAGTCGGTCTCCGACGACCTCATGTCCATATTCAACCTCGCCGGCAACGAGGCGAAACTCTTCAAATATGGTTCCGGCACGGGCACCAACTTCTCCGCGCTGCGCTCGAAGTACGAGAGGCTCTCCGGCGGCGGCACGAGCTCCGGGCTCATGAGTTTCCTGGAGGTGCTCGACAGGGGCGCCGGCGCCACGAAGTCAGGCGGGACGACCAGGCGCGCGGCGAAGATGGTCTGTCTCGACGCCGACCATCCTGAGATAACCGATTTTGTGGATTGGAAAGTCAACGAAGAGAAAAAGGTCGCGGCCCTCATAGAGGCCGGATATACGGCCGACTTCAACGGCGAGGCGTACAAGACTGTGTCCGGCCAGAACTCCAACAACTCCGTGCGTGCGAGCGACGACTTCATGTACGCCGCGATCAACGACGAGCAGTGGGAGACCCGCTATCGCACCACCGGCGAGGTGCACGAGAAGCTCTCGGCCAGGGACCTGATGCACAGAATATCTTACGCGACGTGGGCATGCGCCGACCCGGGGCTGCAGTTCGATACGACGATAAACAAGTGGCACACCTGCAAGGCCTCGGGCCGCATCAACTCCTCCAACCCGTGCTCGGAGTTCATGTTCGTGGACGACTCGGCATGCAACTTGGCCTCCATCAACCTGATGAAGTTCTACGACGAGGAGAGCGGCGTCTTCGACGTGGAGGGTTTTGAGCACGCCTGCCGGATATTCACCACGGCGCAGGAGATACTGGTCGACTTCTCCTCGTATCCGACCGAGGCGATCGCGCGCAACAGCCACCTGTTCAGGCCTCTGGGCCTGGGCTACGCGAACCTCGGCACGCTGCTGATGGTCAACGGATTCCCGTACGACTCGGACGAGGGCAGGGCGCTGTGCGCCACCATCACCGCGATAATGACAGGAGTCGCGTACAGGACTTCCTCCGAGATCGCCTCCAGGATCGGCGCGTTCGACGAGTACGCAAAGAACCGCGAGTCCATGCTCGACGTCATACGCATGCATCGCGATGCGGCCTACGCGATCCCGCCGCAGGGTTGCCCGCGATATCTGCTCGACGCGGCGCGCGAGCAGTGGGACCGCTGCCTCGCCGATGGCGAGAGGCAGGGCTTCCGCAACGCGCAGGTAACGGTGCTGGCCCCCACGGGAACGATAGGGCTGCTCATGGACTGCGACACCACCGGCATCGAGCCCGACTTCACGCTCGTGAAGTTCAAAAAGCTCGCCGGCGGCGGGTACTTCAAGATCGTCAACCGCTCCGTGCAGATGGCGCTGAGAAAGTTGGGCTACGCGAAACACGAGATAGACGAGATGATCGCCTACATGCAGGGGACCGCAAACCTCACCGATTCGCCGCACATCAACGAGCACAGCCTGCGCGACAAGGGCTTCAACGAGGAGGATCTGGCCAGGGTCGTGCGCGCGCTGCCGGGCATCTACAGCCTGCCGTACGCGTTCAACGCGAACGTGTTGGGCAAGGAGGCGATGGCGCGCTTCGGATTCACCGAAGAACAGTACGATGCAAAGGACTTCAACCTTCTCCGCTCGCTGGGGTTTTCTGAGGCGCAGATTGACGAGGCGGGATTGCACATCTGCGGCTGCATGACGATCGAGGGCGCGCCCCATCTCAAGCCAGAGCATCTGGCTGTCTTCGATTGCGCCAACAAGTGCGGCGCCAGCGGCGAGAGGTTCATAGCGCCGATGGCGCACATAAAGATGATGGCCGCCGCGCAGAAGTTCATCTCGGGCGCAATATCGAAGACGGTCAACCTCACCAGGGAGACGACTGCGGAAGAGGTGGAGAAGATCTACATAGAGGCATGGAGGCAGGGGCTCAAGGCCGTGGCGCTTTACCGCGACGGTTCGAAGATGGCACAACCCCTCTCAGCGACAGCGAAAGAGCTCAAAAAAAAACTGGATACGAGTCCCGCGGAGGATGGCCTCGCTGCTGCGGCCCAGACCCAACCTGTTCTTAAGCGCAGCAGGCTGCCCAAGAAACGCCGCGGCTTCACCCAGGAGGCGCGCCTCGGCGGCCACAAGGTCTATCTCCGCACCGGCGAGTACGAGGACGGCACGCTCGGCGAGCTCTTCATAGACATGCACAAGGAGGGCGCCGCCTTCCGAAGCCTGATGAACTGCTTCGCAATCGCGATATCGCTGGGGCTTCAGTACGGCGTGCCGCTCGAGGAATATGTGGACTGCTTCACCTTCACCCGCTTCGAGCCGCAGGGGGTCTGCGACCATCCGAACATCAAGATGGCCACGTCGGTCATCGACTACATCTTCCGCGTTCTCGGCATGGAATACCTGGGGCGGACGGACTTCGTTCAGGTGAAGCCCACCAGGGACGAGGACCTCAAGATGCAGATGGAGAGCAGCACGGCGATAGACCGCAACGAGAAGAGCGAAAAGAAGGGCTGCTGCGAGGAGAAGAAGCAGCGTGCCGCGGTCGCGGTTACGAAGCCCGCGCTCGCCTCTTCATCGGACGGCCTGCAGACAACCGCGTCACAGGCGGTGGTCGTGAGCATAGCGGACGCAAAACGCGCTTCTCTCGGCGTAACCTCACAGCTCACAAGCATGATGGGCGACGCCCCCTTCTGCGATCAGTGCGGGCATGTCACCGTGCGCAACGGCGCATGCTACAAGTGCATGAATTGCGGGAGCTCGATGGGGTGCTCGTGATATGGGCAAAAACAATATCATCACAGAAGCAAGGGTATATCTAGTCGGTCGCCAGAGCGTGGACCAAAAGATGCTCACCGCATTCCTCGACGACGAGGGGCTCCTCTTCGAGACCGACACTGAGGTGCCTGCCGAGGTCCTGGCCGAGGCCGCAGGCCGTACCTGCTACATGTCCTTTGGCAAGGGCCGAAAGACCAACGCCGATTATCTCGAGCGTATAATTTCCAGCCACCACGGCTCGGTCCTCGAGCATGCTGTGTGGAATTTTCTTGTGACCGGGATCTCACGTTCTCTGACCCACGAGCTCATCAGGCACAGGGCCGGGTGGGGATATTCGCAGCTCTCTCAGAGATATGTGGATGAGTCCGAAGCTTGCTACGTCTGTCCGCCGTTCTACAGGGAGAACCCGGATCTCTACGCGAAATGGCTTGCCGCGGTCGAGGGCGCGCACAAGGCCTATATCGACCTCGTCGAGGCGACCGAGCCGTTCGTCGCGGAGGAGAACCCGGATCTTGCGCCCACCGAGCGCCGCAAGATCGTAAGGCAGTCCGCGCGCTCGGTCCTCCCCAACGCCTGCGAGACCAAGATATTCATCTCTGCAAACGCGCGCGCGCTGAGGCACTTCTTCGAGATGCGCGGCTCCTCCCACGCCGACGCCGAGATCCGCGAGCTAGCGGTGACGATGTGTCGCATCATGAAGGATGAGGCGCCGAACATCTTCGCAGACCTGGACATCGTGATCGAGGACGGTCTCGAGACCATCGCAGTCAAATATTCAAAAGTCTGATTGGAAGCTTGAAATTCCCTAGCGGATGAGGGAGCAGCCGCCGAGGCTGCCTTCGAATTTCATGCCCGGCGTCTCCGCTGCCTCTGTTGTCGTAGTTGAGTCTAAAACCGGGGCTGCGGCATCGATCTGTGCGGCGGTCTCAGGCGTCTTCTCGGCCAACTTGTCCTCGCACTCCTGCGCCGCCTGGCAGGCGTCGCCCACGCCGTTTCCGTCCGAATCCTCCTGCGAGAAGTTGGGGGTCTTGGGACAGTTGTCCTTATCGTCCGGGACGCGGTCTTTGTCTTCGTCCGCGGTCCTCTTAGCCAGGTCGCCCACCTGCTCGATCGGGGCCGGGCATTCCACGTTTACTCCGCTTATGCGCAGCACTGCCTGCATCTCCTCGGCCTGCTTCATGAGTTCATCCGGCGAACCCTCGACCGCCATGTTATATATGCAGCGGAACGCGTCGCCCTGTCCCTCTTCCTTCCGCGCATTCAAGATTTCGCAGTTCGGCTTGAAGAGGAAGGACTGCATGAGCCCTGTGGTCAGAAGATCGCCGGAGAAGTCCTTTGGCAGGAACCAGACGAAGAACCTGTCGTCCCCGATCTGGGTGTTCCACAAGGCGTTGTCCTCGACGAAATCGTAATCATTCGCTGATTTTAAAGATTTGGCATCGACACCCGCCGCCAGCCTTCCGTACACGACAGGCAGGCTCTCTGTGCCGTCCTCAGTTCTCACGAAGGTCAGCGAATAATCTTCGGCCTTGTCGCTGAGCACCCTCTTGTCGGACGAGGAACAATCGGCGATCATGGGGACCGCGTTCGCTGGTATGTTCATGTTCTTCATCAGGGTGTCGGTCTTCATGCCGAACATGGTATTTGCCGCAGGTTTGGAATCGGTCGGCTTCACCTGGGCGCTGTCCGTCCGTTTTTCCGCTGCGATTGATCGTGTGTAAGACACTGCGGCTATGGCCGCTGTGGCGACGACGATGGCTATCGCAAGAATCGAGATCCTCTTCATAGATCCTCCTTTTTATCAGCTCACCGGAAGCGTTTCATAGCAGGATTAATACCGCAATCCGACCAAAATGGGTATTGAAAACAAAGCCGGGGAAGGCTAATACCGCGCTCATGGAGATCAGGCGCAAGAAGATGCTTATAACAGGGTGTACCGGCTCCATTGGTCGGGAGGTGGCCATGGCCATGGCCCTGCCCGGCGTTGCGATGTGCCTTTGTTTTAGGGAGCAGGAGGAACAGGCCAGGGGGCTCGGCTTGAGGCTCTCGGAGATATGCGAGACGCACCTCATCCGATCGGATCTCTCACTCGCCGGCGCGCCCGAGAAAACGGTGGAGGAGTGCTGCGAGAGGATGGGCGGCATGGATCTGATGGTGCATTGCGCGGCGATACTCGAGAAGACGCCGTTTGGGACCGTTACCCCGGACCAATGGGAGAGGATATTGAACACGAATCTCAGGGCGTCGTTTTTCTTGGCCCAGGCGGCAGGGATGAGGATGCAGGCCGAGGCCGACGGCGGCTCCATGGTGTTCATATCGGATGTCGCTGCGAGGAGGCCCTACGGGGGTTATTTACCTTACTCGATATCAAAGGCCGGGATCGATTCCCTCGTCACGGGGCTTGCTCGATCGCTTGCGCCCAAGGTCACGGCGAACGCGATCGCGCCCTACGCCGTCGCGAAGCACGCGGGGATGACCGACGCTGAGTGGGGCGAAATACTTGAGAGGACGCCGATGCGCCGCGCGACCGACGCCTCGGAGATCGCATCGATCGTCAAGGCCGTCGCCCAATCTGAGACGATGACGGGCCAGGTGATAGCGGTGGACGGAGGGAGGCTGCTCAGGTGAAAAATACGCACACGGTTTCCAAGACGTTTTCTTTTTGCTACGGCCACAGGCTCATGGACGATCCGGGCCGCTGTCGGCACCTCCACGGGCACACCGCCAAAGTCGCGTTCACCCTCGAACGCGGGGAGCTCGATGAAAACGGGATGGTCGTGCACTTCGACAGACTGAAGGAGACGATAGGCTGCTGGATAGACGAGAACCTGGACCATCGCATGTTGCTCTGCGATCGCGATCCGATCGCGGCTACGCTCAAAAACGCCGGCGAGAGGCTGTTCGAGATGAAGGAGAACCCGACGGCTGAGAATATAGCAATGATGCTCTATGAGCTGGCAAAAAAATTCAACCTGCCGATCGCAAAAGTCGAAGTGTGGGAATCCGAAACGTCTAAGGCTTCGTTCTCTTCGGAAGGCGCTCTTTAACCCGTCACCACTTCTTTGATTTCAGGGAACTGGCGCTTGAGTTCCGCCTCCACGCCTGCCTTGAGGGTCATCATGGAGAACGGGCAGCAGCCGCATGCGCCGGTGAGCTTTACCACCACGGTGTTGTCCTTCTTCACCTCGACGAGCTCGATCCCGCCGCCGTCGGCCGCGAGCTTGGGGCTTATCTTTTCCTTGATCACCTTCTCTATCGATGCCTTGTCCATGAATTCCTCCTCAATTTTGGAATGCCCTTTGAGCATATAATCCAAACATGGGCAACAGCCATTTTTTTGACGGTATTATCATACTTAGAGAGGTGGCGCGTCTATACCCTATTGATATTTCAAGGTTTTTAATGGTCGAGTTGCTGGCATGTTCCTTGCTTTATTATGGATACGCCAGCAAATACAGATTTGAGCGGGGTCTGAAGGGGAGGACGTGCGAAGGCGGCTGGATGCGGTTTTGAGGGAGGCATGGATTAATAACTGTGGAAAACAACGGGTTTTGATAGTAAGGTTATCGGCACAACGCAGGGGGAAGACAGGAGGCAGGCAATGAAGAGATTCTTGGCAACAGCAACGGTTTTTGTCGCAGTGCTGGCGTTTGCCTCGACGGCTATGGCGGTGGCAGCGCCTGTATTCTCGAGCAACATCACCGATGAGTACGGCGGGGCAATTGAATTCGATGGCACCGATTCGACGATCAAGGTCGAATTCAGGCTCAAGGCAGGCGTGACGTATGAAGGCTTGCCCAAGTTCGGCGACTCTTATACGGCCGCTCCCACTTGGTCGTCGGACTGGACTACGACATCGGCAGAGAAATTTGACATGATCCTGATGACCCTCGTGCCGCTTCCTGTGAAATTCAAAGAAGTCCCCGTCACGTGCGTGAGCATTGAGGCCGGCACCACCGACCTCGGCGAGAAGATAAGGTGCACGCAGAAGACGGCCACATCCATCGGCACTCTCACTCAAAATCAGGTCATCGCGTGGGCGGGATATATGTACATATTCCTGGCCGACGCATACACCGATCCTGCGCTTCATCAAATGTTTAGTTTTCCGCTCAGCCTCGCATCCCTCATCTCCAAGGGGATAACCGTGGAGGCCACCGAGACCATAGTTGACGATGATCTTGACGCGATTGCGAATGATGTCGACGTATGCCCCAGCACGGCTGAAGCCGCTACGGTGGATGCGTCAGGGGATTATATGGGCTGTTCGGCTGAGCAGAAGCTCTGCTATAAAGACGGAACGTTAGATTGCGATGCGGATGGAGTCCTGAACGCCGACGATACCTGCCCTGAAGAGGCTGGCACTGCGGAGAACCTGGGTTGCGCTGCGGCATCGACCGCCGAGACCTCTGCTACGGTGGGCGACGGAGGCGGATGCTCCACGATCGCGCCGGTCGCAACGCCCAACATCTCCGGCATCCTGATGC
>Ga0265297_10005267_pt1 | contig 19931 bp, 17 predicted proteins | sample Munlanlwell13791_FD_192502 | JGI IMG/M metagenome (GOLD analysis project Ga0265297, IMG submission 192502) | Leachate microbial communities from a municipal landfill in Southern Ontario, Canada - Leachate well 137-91 | ecosystem: Engineered > Solid waste > Landfill > Unclassified | place...
TGGGCTCCAATGATCCTGCTGATTGCATTACGATTATGGGCATTTTTACTCTTTGACTCTGTATTTAAACGGATCTTTTCATCAGAAATTCGGATTACGTTTATGATACTGTATTGGCTTAACCCATGGTTTTTATTCGAAACGCTCCTCTATAATCCATCCTATCTCTTTTTCTTCAGTGCACTTCATTTCTGGTCAGCGTACCATATGCGTGAAAGACACTCTTTTCTTTTGACCGCTATTCATGTTATCTCCATTGCATTGGCGATGCAAATGCACTATTCATGGATCATTTTAGCAATTATTTCATTTTATCTATTCGTGCGAAACATGATCCGTATCAGCTGGAGCGGTGTTGCTATCGCACTCATTTTAATCGTGTTATCTCTTATTCCTTATCTACAGGAATATTTTGCCAACGAAGCGATCCGAACGAATCTGGGAAATAAAGAGGACGAACGCTATATCGGATGGGGCGGAATACATGTATATCCGGTACTCAAAGCAATAAGCTACTGGTTCCGCTATGGTACGTTCTTATTTAGTCATAAATTGGTTTTAAGCACCCATTTTGAATGGCTTTCCGTTATTCCTCTAATCCAAAAAATAGCTACATACCTCTATATGTTAATCGTCTATACCGCTGGCATTGCATCACTTTGGATAGTATGGCTAGCACACAAATACAGTTGGTACCAAATTCGCCCTTTGCTGACACTTCATCGCTTCACAGAGGCTCCAGATTCCAGAGACTGGGTACTACTCTACAGTACCGGAGCTTTTATCGCCGTTGTTATCAGCGCTATCCTCTCACCTATCATTTTTAGCTACTGGCATTTAATTATTGTATTTGCTTTTACTTTGTTCCCCCTACTCATTTTTATCAACCATACTCTCTCTATCAATCCCAAGCGGGTTATTACGTACGTAATGATGACCTTCTTTTATTTTATTTTTGTCAATCTCATTGCTTTAACCGACAGTAGAAAATTTTCACATAAAGTCAGCTATGTAAATCAGACATACCAATATGTTTCACAGACACTGAAACTACAACATTAACTAATCTATCATGCGGTACAATTCGCTCAACTATTGATAAAGGATTAAAGTATGCGCAAACGTATTTTGGTAACAGGGGGAGCCGGTTTTCTAGGTTCTCATCTCTGTGAAAGACTCCTGAATGAAGGTAATGAGATTATCTGTGCCGACAACTTTTTTACAGGAGACAAAGCCAATATTGCTCACCTGCTTAACAATCCTTATTTTGAATTAATCCGTCATGACGTTACTTTTCCTCTCTATCTCGAAGTAGATGAGATTTATAATTTAGCCTGCCCTGCTTCTCCGCCGCATTATCAATTTGATCCTGTTCAAACCACCAAAACCTCTGTCATGGGCGCCATCAATATGCTCGGCCTCGCCAAGCGAATCAAAGCAAAGGTTCTACAGGCTTCTACATCCGAAGTGTACGGTGATCCCGAAGTCCATCCCCAACCTGAAAGCTACCGAGGATCAGTTAATACAATCGGAATTCGTGCTTGCTATGATGAGGGGAAACGATGTGCCGAAACCCTCTTTTTCGACTATTATCGCCAGCATAACGTCGCTATCAAAGTAATGCGAATTTTCAATACCTACGGTCCTCGAATGAATCCCTATGACGGACGGGTTGTGAGCAACTTTATCGTCCAAGCACTCAAAGGGGAAGATATTACGATTTATGGTAACGGAATGCAAACCCGCAGCTTTTGTTACGTCGATGATCTGATCGAGGGGATGATCCGTCTTATGAATTCGCGCGATGGCTTTACCGGCCCGGTTAACATAGGAAATCCTGGAGAGTTTACGATGATACAACTAGCCGAAGCAGTAATCCGGTTAACAGCATCACAAAGCAAACTCATATTTATGCCCCTTCCGCAAGATGATCCTCTACAGCGACAACCTGATATTACACTGGCGAAAAAAGAGTTAAATTGGGAACCTACCATTACGCTCGATGAAGGATTAAAGAAAACAATCGATTATTTTAAAAAGATTTTATAGGAGCTTCATAGTATGTTATTCAATAGTTATGAATTTATATTTTTATTTTTACCGATTACATTTTTTATCTATTTTTGGCTCAATAAGAAACGGCTAACGCAAGCTTCCAAAGCATGGATGGTATTCGCATCCCTCTTTTTTTATTCCTGGTGGAATATCATTTATCTCCCATTGATTTTGGGATCTATCCTTTTTAACTTTGCCTTCGGTTCTACGATTACCAAGATAGGGGATGCTTCTTCGCCGAAGAAAGGCTTTTCTCGTAAATCTCTCTTAACCTTTGGTATCATCTCCAATATCCTTTTACTTGCCTATTTCAAATATATGGACTTTTTTATTGCCAATACCAATACCGTATTAGGGTCGCAATGGGATCTGATGCATATCGTCTTACCTTTGGGAATCAGCTTTTTTACTTTCACTCAGATTGCTTATTTAGTCGATGCCTACCGTAATGAAGTCAAAGAGATGGATTATCTCAACTATACTCTCTTTGTTACCTTCTTTCCACATCTCCTCGCAGGACCGATTCTCCATCACAAAGAGATGATGCCTCAATTCGATTCACTCAAGAGCAAGGTGATCAATTACAAAAATATCGCCGCCGGCCTCTTTCTCTTTTCGGTGGGACTCTTTAAAAAAGTCGTTATCGCCGATACTTTTGCTCAATGGGCTAATGCAGGATTTGATACGGCGCAAACTCTAAACATGATTGAAGCATGGGCGACCAGTCTGAGTTATACCTTTCAGCTTTATTTTGATTTCAGCGGCTATACGGATATGGCACTTGGGGTTGCCTTATTATTTAATATCCGCCTTCCAATCAACTTCAATAGCCCGTATAAGGCTCTTAATATCCAAGACTTCTGGAGACGCTGGCATATCACCCTCTCACGTTTCTTACGAGACTATATTTATATACCGCTTGGTGGAAACCGAAATGGAGAACTCCGTACCTATGCTAATCTATTTAGTGTCTTTTTAATCGGTGGACTTTGGCATGGTGCCAGTTGGATGTTCGTTATGTGGGGAGCGCTACACGGTATTGCCATCGTCCTGCATCGCGCATGGCAACAAATGGGGCTAAAAATGAATGCCCTACTCGCTTGGTTCATTACTTTTAATTTCATTAACATAACTTGGATTTTCTTTCGTGCCAAAGAATGGGATGATGCCCTTAAAGTTCTTGAAGCAATGTTTTCAGGACCATTAGTTGTTACCTATAAATTTGCAGATAGATTCCCTATATTACTATCTTTTGTTACACCGGGAAAAGTTTACTTTGACATTGATGGGAGAGATGAAACTACTTTTTGGCTCATAGGAGCTTTTCTAACTACTTTGCTCATTAAAAATAGTATGGAAACTATCAAATACTTTCAGCCAAATTGGCGCTATTCGCTTCTATTTTTGTTTTTTTCACTTACAGGAATTTTAAATCTTGTTCATGTTAGTGAATTCTTATATTTTAATTTTTAAACTTATGTACAATCAAATGAAAAAATGGCTAAAAATAAATACTACCTTTCTGATATCTAGTTTATTGATATTAGGAAGTTTTAATTATTTCATGGATCCATTGTGGTGTTTTCAACATAAAAATTTTTTACAATCAAAAAGAGAAGGATTTAATGAGCGACAACAAAAAATTAATTTGCTTCACTTTAATAATCAAAACTATCAAGGATTAATACTAGGAAGTAGTCGTGTAACAGTACATCAAGGTAGAACTTTTTATCCTCTTAAAATATTAAACTTAGCTGCAGATGGGATGCAACCATATGAGTTTGAAGGATACATACAATATGCCAAAATGATTCATAAATCAGACTTGGACTATATCATTCTTGGACTAGATCTCTTACCCGCAGGCATTAGTGATGATGATTACAATATAACTACCTACATCAACAACAGTAATGCATATTTTTATCGCTATAAAATGTTACTTAGCAATGACGCTACTGAAATAAGTGTTAAAAATTTTCGTAATAGCTTTTTTCATCGCTATAAAAAAAGATTTAAAACATATGATGAAGACCATATAGCTGCAACATATTCAAAAGCACCCGCAGAAGTAGAAAAAATTGTTAAAAATTATGTCGCAATCATTAAAAATGAAAAAATGTCCTATAAACGCGATAAATATATTCAAATTCTAACTCAATTGAAAAAAAACAATCCAAATACAAAATTTATTATTTTTACAACTCCTTTGCCCGAACCTATTCTAAATACATTATTGCAAGACCAAAACAACAAAGATCTTTATGATCAATGGCTCTATGATATAACTAAAATTTTTGGAAGTGTATACCATTTTTGCTATTCCAATGATATAACTAAAGATTATCAAAATACTTTTGTTGATGAAGGTCATTACACAACTGAAGTGGGAAATTGTATTAATAATAAAATTTTCAATCTCCCCTGTAAACTAAATGGAAGTGACGATTTTGGCAAGTTACTTACAATAGAAAAATTTAATTTAATGGTAGAAAAATGACAAAAAATAGCGTAAAAAATAATTTGTTAATACTATTTGTCTTACTTTTAGTGATAGGATCCATCAATTTTTTTATGGATCCATTCTGGTGTTTTGAACATAGTCATCGATATAATAGTGTACAAAAAGCCACAAATGAACGTCAGCAAAAGGCTAATTACATTTATTTTACTTCCAATCAATACGATACGCTCTTACTGGGAAGCAGCAGGACAACATATATGAATCGGCATGCTTTTAAGAGGATGAATGTTTATAATTTTTCAGCACCTGCTATGCGCCCTCAAGAATACATTACTTATATTGACTTTACAATTAATGATGCAAAACAGCCCATCCAAAGAATTATCATAGGTACTGATTTTTTTGGTTACTTAGACTATGGATCATTTATGTTTAAGAATGCACCGAATATTGTCAAAACTACACAATCTCCATACTATCGATGGAAAGTGCTTTTTAGTTTTGATGCTTTAGAAAATAGTTTTAAAAACGTACGAGATTATTTAAACCCAACTAAACATACAGATAGATACGATCGGGATAATGTCAAAAGCAGAATTAAAATTATACAATACGGAAGTAAAAAAGAACAATTATTTGCATTACAGCAAGATGCACTCGCATACGCGAGAGGTGAATACTCCAGTCAACCCAATAAAAATTATTATAATATTATGAAAACCATTAAAAATAATTATAAAAATAAAGAATTTATCATTTATACAACTCCAGTAACTGAAGTATTGCTACAATTATTGATTGAAAAAGGTCACTATAACAATTATGAGAACTGGTTAAGAACTCTTGTCAATATATATGGAACTGTTTATCATTTTATGTATATAAATCCTATGTCTAAAGACTATATTAACAATTTTGCTGATTGTAACCATGCCTATCCTGAACTCAATGCTATCGTTGCACAAAAGATAACTACAAAGTGTCAATCTGAACCAAAAGATTTCGGTGTTATTTTAACGTCCTCAAATATCGAATATGAGCTTAAAAAGCTCAGAATAATCAATGGGATAAAATAAATTTATGTATTATGATAGGTTAATTCAACATCACCTTGTAGCTGTAACGCTGACAGAATAGTTCCACTATTAGGATGAACTTAGGTTTTGTATACTATTATTTAATATCTGTAATCACAAAAAAGGAAGGAAAATAATGAAAATCATATTGTTGGCCGGAGGATACGGCACCCGTCTTTCCGAAGAGACAGATATTCGACCAAAGCCAATGGTAGAGATCGGGGGGAAGCCGATTCTTTGGCATATTATGAAAATATATTCTTCGTATGGGTTCAATGATTTCGTTATCTTGCTTGGTTATAAAGGATACTACATAAAAGAGTATTTTGCCAACTATTTTCTTCACCAAAGTGATGTGACTATAGATATGTCAAATGGAAAAATGGAAATTCTGAATAATTCAAGTGAGCCATGGAAAGTAACACTACTGGATACCGGGCTTGAAACAATGACAGGGGGACGTGTCAAACGTGCACAAAGTTTTATAGGAGATAACCCGTTTATGCTTACCTATGGAGATGGTGTCAGTGATGTCAATATTGCCGAACTTGTAAAATTTCATCAGTCTCACGGTAAAGCAATGACCATGACTTCAGCGCAACCAGAAGGAAGATTTGGAGCCTTAAATATAGAAGAGGACAATCAAGTAACACACTTTCTTGAAAAACCAAAAGGTGATGGAGGCTGGATTAATGCCGGTTTCTTTATCTGTGAACCAAAAGTATTTGATTATATCACCGAAGGGGACAGCACGATATTTGAACAGGCTCCACTTCAAAACCTCGCACGCGATGGCGAAATTTTTACCTATAAGCACGAAGGATTTTGGAAACCAATGGACAGCTTAAAAGACAAAAATGACCTCAATAAACTATGGGATACCAATAAAGCTCCTTGGAAAGTCTGGTAATGAACAATCTTTTTGGCGGTATCTACAAAGGGAAAACAGTCCTAATCACAGGTCATACTGGATTTAAAGGTTCATGGCTTACCTATTGGCTTGATCAAATGGGGGCAAATGTCATCGGGTATTCATTGGAAGCACCGACCCAACCAAATCATATCGAACTTTTAAATCTCGACATGACCTCCATCATCGGAGACATCCGAGATCTGGAGAAACTAAACGAAACATTTCAAACATACCAACCGGATATTGTATTTCACTTAGCCGCTCAACCGCTTGTAAGACTCTCCTATGAAAATCCGATCGAAACCTATGAGACAAATGTTATCGGAACCCTCAAGGTTTTCGAAGCATGCCGGGCCAACGGTGTCAAGGCAATCGTCAATATCACCAGTGATAAAGCCTATGAAAACAAAGAGTGGATATGGGGATATAGAGAAAACGATCCGATGGGGGGATATGATCCGTACAGCTCCTCCAAGGGATGTGCCGATATTCTCGCCAACTCGTATCGAAGCTCTTACTTCAATCCTGCCGAGTATAAAAAATCGCATAATACCCTCTTGGCATCCTGCCGTGCGGGTAATGTGATCGGCGGAGGCGACTGGGCAAAAGATCGTCTGATGACGGATATTATGCTCTCAGTCTCGCAAGGTAAAAAAGTGAGTATTCGCAATCCGTATGCCACACGCCCATGGCAACATGTCCTTGAGCCGCTTAGCGGCTATCTTGCGATCGGACAAAAATTATTGGAAGAAAAAGTCGAATTCGGTGAGGCGTGGAACTTCGGCCCGAGTGATGAGGGGAGTATTACCGTCGAAGAGGTTGTGCACCATGTCAAAAAGCATTGGGATAAAATCGATTATGAAATCAATCGTGATCCCAATCAACTGCATGAAGCCAATCTCCTCAAACTTGATTGTTCCAAAGCCCATATCCGTCTCAAATGGAAAGATGTGTGGGAAAGCGCCACAACCTTTGAAAAAACGGTTGGTTGGTACAAAGCTTTTTATGAAGAGAATAAAAAAATATTGACTTCACAAGATTTAGAAAATTATGTAGCTGATGCGAAACGCAAAAATATAGAGTGGGCACAGTAAAATATGACCATTTTACTAACAGGTTCTACAGGATTTTTAGGAAGTTATCTTTTAAAAGCCTTTGTAAATAATGGAGATAAAGTCATAGCCATAAAACGAAGCACTTCAAATACTTATAGAATCGAGAAGTATTTAAGTAATATAGTTTCTTATGATATTGACAAAACTGAACTATCAGATATTTTTCAAAATCATAAAATAGATTTAGTTGTCAATACAGTTACAAACTATGGCAGAAAAGATTCTAAAATATCTTCAATAGTTGATGCCAATGTAATCTTTGGACTTAAACTTTTAGAAGAATCTGTTAATCATAAGGTACAAGCCTTTATTAATACCGATACGTTGCTAGATAGAAACCTTAATGCGTATGCACTCTCTAAAGGGCAGCTTGTGGATTGGATGCACTTCTTATCCAATCACAGTACCAAGATGATCAATATAAAAATAGAGCATATGTATGGTCCATTGGATGATGAGAATAAATTTATTTATTGGGTTATCAATCAGCTCAAACAAAATGTAGAAAAAATAGATTTAACCAGCGGTCAACAAAAAAGAGATTTTATCTATATCGATGATATTGTGAGTGCTTATGAAACCATCATTCAAAACATCAACACTCTTTCAAGCTTTGAAGAGTTTGAATTAGGGAGAGGTGAGTCTATCGAAGTTAAAGTTTTTATTGAGCGTATATGCAGAGAATTATCGCAACAGCACTCCATAGATACACTATTGAACTTTGGAGCTATCCCCTATAGAGACAACGAAAACATGTGTATGGCAGCAGATATTTCAAAATTGAAAGAACTTGGATGGAATCCAATAGTTTCTATCGAAGATGGAATCAAAAAAATCATAAATGGAGAAGATTGATATGACAAAAGAGCAACAGCTAAAACAAGAGATTTTAGACAAAACGAAAGAATACTACGAACTCGTCCATAAACCGCAACAAGATAAAGTATTTGTATCAGGCAAAAGCCGTGTTAACTATGCAGGGCGTGTATTCGATGAAAAAGAGATGATCAATCTCGTCGATAGTAGCCTCGATTTTTGGCTTACGTATGGTGATTATTCGAAACAATTTGAGAAAAAACTAGCCGACTATCTCGGAGTACGCTGGACATTTTTGGTCAACAGTGGCAGTTCCGCAAATCTTCTCGCCTTTTATGCCCTCACATCACCGTTACTAGGTGATCGTCAGGTCAAACGGGGAGATGAAGTGATCACCGTTGCGGCAGGTTTCCCAACCACGGTTGCTCCGGTTGTCCAATACGGTGCCGTTCCAGTCTTCGTCGATATGGAATTAAGTCATTTTAATATCGATGTCACTCAGCTCGAAGCAGCACTAAGCCCAAAAACAAAAGCTATCATGATCGCCCATACCCTCGGCAATCCGTTTAACCTCCGCGCAGTCAAAGAGTTCTGTGATAAACATAACCTCTGGCTCATCGAAGATAACTGCGATGCACTCGGTTCTACCTATGAGGGGAAACCGACAGGAACATGGGGAGACATCGGTACATCGAGTTTTTACCCTCCACACCATATGACGATGGGCGAGGGAGGAGCAACCTATACCGACAATCCACTCCTTAAAAAAATCATGCTCTCTATGCGTGACTGGGGACGAGACTGCTGGTGTGAAAGTGGTATTGATAACACTTGCGGATGCCGTTTCTCTCAAAGCTTTGGAACCTTGCCAAAAGGGTACGATCATAAATACGTCTACAGCCATTTCGGGTTCAATCTCAAAGTCTCCGATATGCAAGCGGCTATCGGTGTCGCACAACTCGAAAAATTCCCGACGTTTGTCGAAAAGCGTAAAGAGAACTTCACAAAACTCTACAATGGACTTAAAGGCTTAGAGGCATTAACACTCAATGCAGCTACCCCGAACAGTGATCCAAGCTGGTTCGGTTTTATGATCACCCTCAAAGACGGCGTACCATTTAGCCGTAATGAACTCGTCGAACATCTCGAAAACGCCAATATCCAAACCCGTAACCTCTTCGCCGGAAATATGCTCCGCCATCCGATGTTTGACAGCATGGTACGTGATACTGACTACCGTGTTGTTGGGGATTTACCGAATACCGATAAAATCATGAATGACAGTTTCTGGATTGGGCTCTATCCGGGGATGGGCGATGATGCTATCAATTATATGATTGAAAAAATCAGTACATTTGTAAAGGCCAACGGATGAAATATTTGATTACCGGCGGATGCGGATTTTTAGGTTCCAACATAGCAAGCGAGATACTAAAGCAAGGAGATGAGCTCATAGTATTTGACAGCCTTTACCGATTTGGCTCTTATCAAAACCTAGAGTGGCTTAAAACTCAGGGGCAATTTGAATTTGTTCACGGTGATATCCGAAACACTAATGATGTAGAACGGACCATTAAAACACATAAGCCCGATGTTATCTATCATCTTGCCGGCCAAGTGGCTATGACAACATCCATTGCCGATCCGAGAATGGATTTCGAGGTCAATGTCGGCGGAAGTTTCAATCTGCTCAATGCCGTAAGACTTTATTCTCCTGAGTCAACTATCATTTATTCATCTACCAATAAAGTCTATGGGGATTTAGAACAGTTCACCTATGAAGAAACAGCTACAAGATACAAATGTATAGAAAAGCCAAACGGATTTGATGAGAATGTTAATCTCGACTTTCATTCCCCTTATGGTACATCCAAGGGAAGCGCGGATCAGTATATGCTCGATTTTGCACGAATATACGGGCTAAAAACGGTCGTTTTTAGACATTCATCCATGTTTGGCGGAAGACAATTTGCCACCTACGATCAGGGATGGATCGGTTGGTTCACTCAGCAAGCCATAAACATCAAAAACAAAACGCTGAAAGAGCCTTTTACGATCTCAGGCAATGGTAAGCAAGTAAGAGATATAGCGCATGCTGAGGATATGGTAGCTCTCTACTTAAAAGCCTCAACAAAGATAGATAGTATAAAAGGTCAAGCGTTTAATGTCGGGGGCGGTATAGAAAATTCTTCCTCACTTCTCGAACTATTTCATTTTTTAGAAAATGAACTTGACGTAAAAATGGACTATATCCAGCTTCCGGTCAGAGAATCAGATCAAAAGATTTTTGTCGCAGATTTAACAAAAGCGAAAAAACTGATAGAATGGGAACCAAAAATTTCCAAAGAAGAAGGTATTCGCAAAATGATTGAATGGGTGAGTGGACGTTAATGAAAAAGTTGACTATTGCCATTCCAACATATAATCGTCAAGTTTTATTGGAAAAACTCGTTAATTCAATTCCATCACATTTAGAGATTTCTATTAGTGATAATGGAAAATATCTTACAAATGAATTTACAAATAAATATCAAAATGTTTATTTAATTCAACACGAAATTATAATTGACATTTTTTATAATTGGAATTCTTCAATTAAAAACATAAAGGATTCTGATTACATTGCTATCCCATCAGATGATGATTTATACGCAACTGATTCATTTCGATTTATTCAGGATACTATTGATTCTAATGAAAACATAGATCTTTTTATCTTTGGAAATAATTTTATTGATGGAAATGATGAAATCATAGGTCAATATTGTCCCGAGGAATACAAAATTTATGAAGCACCTTTTGGATTGAAGGAGTTTTTATACAGTGTTGATGCGAGAATGCCGAGTGTTTTTTTTAGGAAATCTTTTTTGGATAAAATTGGCTATTTCGATGAAGAAAAATTCACTTTAACTGCAGCTGATAGTGAACTAATTCAAAGAGCGCTTTTGCTAGGTAAGGTGGCTTTTATTCCTAAAATAGTCTCTTCTTACAGAGTATGGCCAGGAAGTCTAACCGATCAAAAGATTGCAACAAAACATTGGATGGATGAAATCGATATTTGGACAGATAAAATTACTACAATAGCAAATGATACACTAACAAAATTGCAAAATACTTTTGATTGGGATAAATACAAAGATGAGATTTTTGCAAGAAATTTACTAGCAGGGATGAATAATCTTTATAAAAATAAGTACTATAAAAAAGTAGGCGAGCATTTTTTTACAACTAGATATCCTAGAAATGCTATGATTATGACAAAATTAAGAATTTTAAAGATATTAATGTTTGCAAAAATAAAGGCTTTTTTTGCTGCTTAAAAACTTTTCTTATTCCATTATATATAAAATTTTAGGAATGATAGTATCTCTTGTAATGGTTCCAATATTAATAGGTTTACTAGGTGTTGAACAATATGGATTATGGGTTACACTAACCTCTTTATTGGTATGGATAACACTTTTTGATTTTGGATTGGGCTATGCATTAAAAAATACGGTTTCAAAATCACTTGCAAATAGCAATATAAAAGAAGCCAATATAGAAACACAACAAATTTTAAAAGTAACTATTTTTGTATCCATTACTCTATTGTTAATATTTGTAGGAATGTTATTTTTGTTTGACATTTTTAAGCAAAACTTTTTTTTGGCATCGATTTTATTTATTCCATTTATCATAACTTTTCCTTTTAAAACAGGAAGTCCTATTTTACAAGGTGCTAGAAAAATAGCACTAGAATCCGGATTATTATTTATAAATACATTTTTATTTTTTTTATCAGTTTCTATAGTGAATTTGTTAGATTTTAACATAAATCTTACATTTTTAGCACTGCTGTTTGTAATAAGTTATGTTTTGTCTTTGTTTCTTGTTTGGATCAATGCTATGAAAATTATTCAAATGAAAATTCAAGACTTTACAACAATATTTGATTATTCAATAGAGTTTAAAAGAATAAAAGTTGGTTTAAAGTTTTTTGGATTACAACTTTCATCATTAGTTTTATACTCTATAGGAACAGTGATAGTGTTTACCTATTTGAATTCAGTTAGTGCAGCACATTATGATGTATTAAATAAAATTTTTATTTTTGGATTAAGTGTCTTTAATATTGGAATAGCTGTATTTTGGCCGGAAATATCTCATCATCTAGAAAATAAAAATTTTCCTAGTATTAGAAAATTGTATTTCATTATGTTAGGATTATCGATTGTTTTTTCAATTGCAAGTTTTATTTTCACATTTTTTGCTTCAGATGTGATTTTTATATGGACTAATAGTAATATTAATATTGAACAAGAGCAGGCAATTTATTTTGCATTTTTAGTTTCTATTCAGGCAATAGCATATAGTGGTGCGGTGGTTTTAAATGCTTATGAAAAGATTACATATCAATTAATAATATCTATAGCATCAACAATTTTAATGATTCCACTAGCCGTGTATTTAATCAAGATGGATTTTGGAATTTCTTCTATTCCATTAGCTGCCGGAATATTGACATTGCTTCCAGCTTTATATTGCAATGTTCATGCTTTCAAACTTATTCAAAAAGGATTATTAAATGCTAAAACAAATAATCAATAAATTATTTTACAATCCATATAAATTTGCTGCAAAGTGTATAAATATACAATATGATGAAAGTGCAATTTTGTTGAAAAGTTGTACTTTTAGATTTGACGGTATACAAAAAAATAACACTGTACGAATAGGTAAAAATTCTATGTTAGGTTGCTCTATTATTTTTGAATCAGATAATGGCACGGTTGAAATTGGAGACAACACTTTTATTAATGCTGGAACATCAATAATATCAAAAGAATTAGTAAAAGTAGGCAATAATGTAACTATTGCATGGGGATGTACACTGTATGACCATAATTCTCACTCTTTGGATTATAAGGAGAGACAAAAAGATATTAGCAGACAAAATGATGATTACAGAAATGGAAGAAGCTTTATAGTTTCAAAAGATTGGAGTGTAGTAAAATCAAAGCCCATCGTTATTGAAGATAATGTTTGGATGGGATTTGATAGTGTGATTTTGTCGGGGGTTACGATTGGCGAAGGTGCGATTGTTGGAGCAAGAAGTGTGGTGCGAGAAAATGTAGAACCATGGACGGTTGTAGTAGGCAATCCAGCAGTAGTAGTCAAAAGATTAAATCATGAATAAAAAATTATTAATCACAGGTGCCAAAGGCTTTTTGGGTAGTAATACGGCAAAATATTTTTCACAAATTGGCTGTGAAACTTATGGGATTGGTCATGGTGATTTATTTGTCGATGAGTGTAAAACAATAGGTCTTGATTACTGGATTAAAGCCGATATTACGGTACAAAACCTACTAGATATTCACCAAACTTTTGATGTGATTATTCACTGTGGTGGTAGTGGTTCAGTAGGCTTTTCAATCGAAAATCCTTACGAAGATTTTCGTAAAACTGTTGATGGGACGCTTGAAGTACTCGAATATATGCGTCTTTATAATCCAAAAGCACAACTCATTTATCCATCCAGTCCAGCAGTGCAAGGTGAACATCCCGATAGTCCGATAAAAGAAGATTATATCGGGAAACCAGCATCACCATACGGTTATCATAAAAAGATAGCTGAAGATTTATGTCAAAGTTATTCGGATAAGTATGGAATAACAGTAAAAATAATTCGCCTTTTTTCCGTCTATGGAAATGGTCTTCAAAAACAGCTTTTATGGGATGCTTCGCAAAAACTACGTGACTGTCAAGATACGGTAGTATTTTGGGGTACAGGTGCTGAAACACGCGATTTTATTCACATTAATGACGTTCTCTCACTTATCGAAACTATTATTTCTAAAGATATGCAGTTTTTGATTGTAAATGGAGGTAGCGGTAAAAAATATACTATTATTCAGACTGTTGAACTTATGAAACAGTTGCTCCACTCTCCTTGTGATATACAATTTAACAATCAAACGAATGAGGGTAATCCAATCTATTATTGGGCAGATATGACAAAACTCGATACTTTACATTGGTATCCGAAAATTACTTTTGAGAATGGAATGCAAAATTATGTTGACTGGATTAATACATTATGATTAGAGTAGGTTTTATAGGCGCAGTGTCAAAAGAGTGGATGGGTGGACTCAATTATTTTAAAAATTTACTTTATGCCATTTCGACATTAGAAAATAAAGAGATAGAACCAATCGTTTTTGTTGGTAAAAAAACTGATGAAGATATAAAAGCAATGTTTAGAAAGCATGTGCAAGTAATCGAGCATTCTATGTTTGATCGAAAAAGTTTATCATGGTTTTGCTGGAAAATACCTCAACGGCTTTTTAAAACGCATTACGCATTTGATCAATTGCTAAAACAATATCATATTGATGTTTTCTCACACACAGACATAATCAATATTAAATCATGCAAAACAGTCAACTGGATACCTGATTTTCAACATCTACACTTGCCACACATGTTTTCATCTGCTGAAATAAAACATAGGAATAGCCATTTTTTAAAGTTAGCACAATACAGTGATGCGATAGTACTAAGCAGTTTTGATGCATTAAAAGATTTTAATAGTTTTGCTCCTCAATATGTACAAAAGGCAAAAGTTTTACAATTCGTTTCTCAACCTGATAAAAAGTATTTTGAGTTAACGCATCAGGACGAAGAACTGCTTCGTAAAAAATACAATATTTTTAAACCATTTTTTTATTTACCCAATCAATTTTGGAAACATAAAAATCATATGGTTGTTTTTGAAGCAGTTAATATTCTAAAAGAAAAAAAAGTAAACATCACTGTCGTTTGTACTGGTCATCTCCATGATTATCGAAATAGTGAACACATCGACACTTTAACTCGTTTCGTTGCTATGCATCATTTAGAGGATCAGATTAAACTATTAGGCTTGGTGGATTACGCAGATGTTTTTGCCCTTATAAAGTACTCAGAAGCAGTTATAAATCCTTCTTTGTTTGAAGGTTGGAGTTCTACTGTGGAAGAGTGTAAAAGTGTCGGGAAAAATATGATTCTTTCAGATTTGGAAGTACATAAAGAGCAATATCTCCAAGCAACTTTTTTTGAGAGAAATAATCCTCAATCTTTAGCTAATATTTTGGAACAATATGAACAGATTAGTCAGCTCGAAGATAAGGTGTTTGATATCCAAATTCAAACAAAATTATTTGCTAAGCAATACCAAAATATCATAGGAAACATTATTCATGAATAGCATAATTTCATCTACTTCTGATTTTAGTACCACTCGATTAATTACATCGGATAAACCTAATATTATCTCTAGTCCTCAAGATAAATTTGGAACCATTCTCTTTTTGCCCGAAGGTGAAGGGCGTCGTGGCGAAGGTGGCTTGCGAACCAAAGGTTATTTCAAAAAGTCCTACGATGGTAAACCTCTTATCTCGATCATCACCGTCGTCTACAACGGCGAGAAGTTTCTCGAAGAGACGATCAATAGTGTGATAAATCAAACCTATGATAATGTAGAGTATATCATCATCGATGGCGGTAGTACGGACGGGACTGTTGATATTATCAAAAAGTATGAAGATAGAATTGATTATTGGGTGAGTGAGAGGGATAAAGGTATTTATGATGCTATGAATAAGGCAGTAAAGTTGTCAATTGGTGATTGGATTTCTTTTCTGGGTGCCGATGATTTTTATTTAGAAGATTCGATACAAAATTATGTAATATCATTACAAAAATCAACTGAATTTGTTGATTATATTTCATCCAATGTAGAGTTAATTTCTAGTAGTAAACTGAAGAATAAAATGATAGGAAGTAAATGGGAATGGAAAAAATTTAAAAAATATATGAATGTAGCACATGTTGGATCGTTACATAATATTAAATTTTTTAAAGAAAATGGCTTGTTCAATACTTCATATAAAATTGCGGCTGATTATGAAATATTGTTAAGAAAAAAAAATAATTTAAAAAGTTTGTATGTAAAAGCATTGACAGCAAAAATGAGAGATGGTGGTGTGAGCAATCAACAAAAAAGTTTAACGCTTAAAGAAACAAGGGATGCAAAGATATCAACTGCAAATCGTTCTAAAATTATTGCATATTACGAATATTACTTCGCTCTTTTTAAAATCTTCTTAAAAAGTTATCTTTAAATGTATATTAGATTAAATATAAATCTTTTTTTGCTGTTAGCTATAATTTTTTTATTACCAAGCTTAACATTTGTTCTTCTAAGACAAAGTTCACTAGCCACGGGGATGCTTGTGGTTTTTTTTATTTTATTTTTTTTATTTATTAAAATATTTTTATTGGAAAGAATTAAAGTTAGCACTATGCTAATTTTTTTATCAGTTGAACTATTTTTATTTTTTTCTTCAATATTTAATTTACTAGAATTTAATACAACTAAACCTTTATATTCTTTTATGACTATTACATTGATGTTCATTGTTGCCTCATTATTAGCAAGATTTATTGTTAATTTGAGAATCAAAAGTAGTATAAATAGTGTCTTTATCTTTATATTATTGCTACTGTTGTTTGGCTATATTAAATTGATTTACATGCCAGAATTTTTAGGTTATATGATGGGAACGAAAGCAACGTTTCCTTTTTCTGAAGAAAGTCACTATGCACTCACTTTAGGTATTATTTCAATAGCTTCTTCATTTGTTAATAATAATAAAAAAAATATTTTTATTATTTTAAACATGCTTTTATTGTCAATTATATTTCCAAGCCTAACATTAATGGCTTTTTCTATTTTAATGATCATTGTTATTATATTAAGATCACGAATAAAGTACTTGAAACTCATATTGTTAATTTTATTGCCATTATTTTTGTTTGGATTAAATGAGTTATTTAGTCAAATGACATATTTTTCAAGTAGATTAAATCTTGAGAATAACACTAATATAACATCTCTTGTATGGCTACAAGGATGGCAACTTGCATACCTTAATTTTTTTCATACTAATGGTCTTGGATTGGGTTTCCAAATGCTTGGTCAAGACAATACTATATATGGTAATATTACAGAAATTATTAGTTCTTTTATGCTTGACGGAGCTTTGTTAAATACTCAAGATGGTGGTTTTTTAGCGGCTAAGTTGATTGCAGAATTTGGGGTAATTGGACTAATTATTACTTGCAGTTATATACTTTTTTTAATGAAAATTGTGCATATGCTTCAAGCATTATATCAGAAAAAATATACAACAGAAATAGAACAAAAACAGTTATTAATGTATGGCTTTATTTTTGGATTTATTATTGAAATGTTTTTGCGAGGAATAGGTTATTTTTCACCAAATGTATTTATGTTATTAACAGCACTTTTTAGTCTTCATTATATAAGTCAATCGAAAGAGCAATTATGAAAGTTTTAGTTAATATGATTAGCCTATTTCAAGCTGGTCCAAAAACTGTAGCACTAGGGTACTTGGAAGGACTAGCCGAATATTTGAGTCTAGATAAAAAAAATGGTTTTGTTATATTATTACCAAATATAAAAGATTTAAAGATTAGGGCTAAAAAGTTGGGGCTTTACGATACATGTACAATATTAGAAGTTCAATATCCATTTATTAAGCCAAGATTTATATTTAAACTGTTTTATGATCATATTTATACTCCTTATGTTGCATTTAAATATAAAGTTGATTATATTTTTATGACAGCAAATTTTGCATCACTTTTTACAAAAAAAGAACAATTAGTTTTATTTCATAATATACATTATGTACAGAGTCATAATCCATTTAGCTCTTTTCTCCAAAAACTAAAGTATTCCTTGGAAAAGAAATTATTTTTTTTCACATTAAAATATAAGAAACCAATTTATTTAGTTCAATTAAATTGTATAAAAGAAGAACTAAGTCTACATGTTGATAAGGATCGAATATATGTACATAAGATGATTCCTCCAAAATCTGATTTTAAATGCAGCCAAGATAAGTATAATGAAGTAAAACAATCTTTAATAAGTTTTGCAAATTATAAGAAGCTATTTTTACCAGCAAAATTTCATCCTAATAAAAATTTTTGGTTAATAATTATATTAGCAGAGTATATTTCAAAAAAAAACTTAAGAATTCGAATTTTTTTAACTTTAGATGATAGTGACTATTTGTCATTGGTAAAAGAAAAAGAATTTTTAAAAGAGATAATTATAAATTTAGGCTTTATAGATTATGCAGAGATAAAGTGTTTTTATAAAAATATGGATGCTCTTATATATCCATCCATAAATGAAAGTTATGGTTTTCCAATTGTTGAGGCAGTCTTATCAAATATAAAAACAATTTTACCAAAGACAGAATTTAGCATAGAGCTCATTAATGATAATGGGTATTTTTTTAATCTAAATGATGTTGAAAGTTTATATTTATCTATTGATAATTTTATGATAGATAAAAAAGAAGTTTTAAGTAGTTGCGATTTTGATTTTAATTGGAATTCAAATATACAACAAATTATAAATATTTTTGAGGAAGAAAAATGAGAGTTTTAATAAATGCATCAATAATAACAGAAAAACATACTGGATATGCCACTGTTGTAAGCAATTATATTTATGAGTTATCTGCTTATTTAACAAAAGAATCCAAAAATTTAGAAATATATGTTTTGTTACAAGAGAAAGCTTATAGATCATTTTTTAGGAATATGGAGTTGAATAAAAATATAAAATTTATAGTAGTAAAAAACTTTTCAATCATAGGAAGACTTCTTTATGATCAGGTTCTAATTAATTATTTTTTATATAAATATAATTGTGATGTTTTACATTCACCAGCAACAATAGGAACTATTTTCAGTATTAGACCTCAAATATTATTTTTTCATGCTTCTACTACATTTATGCTGCCGAGGGATATGCACGGAAGAGGATTTTTGGCAACTTGGCTATCAAATATTATTATTAAATATTCAGCATTAAAGTCTAAGAAAGTTTTAACAACATCCAATGTGACTGGCAAAGAATTGGAAAGTTTTTTAGGAAAAGAGATTGAATTTATACCGATTTATAATGGAATACCATTAATAGATGAGAACTACAAAGATATAAATATAAGAAAGAATATTATAGATTTAGAAAATAAAAAGTTTATCTTTTATATATCTAGCTTTTATAAACTAAAGAATCAAGAATTACTTGTAAATACTGCAAAACTCAACAAGGATTATATATTTGTAATAGGAGGAAGTCCTGTACAAAAATCTTATTATGATTATTGTGTAAATTTAGCAAAAGAGATAGATAATGTTATTATCTTTGATTCATTAAATTTTGATGAAGTTAAATTTTTATATAAACATACAAATATTTATATATGCCCTTCATTCTTTGAAGGTTTTGCATTAACACCACTCGAAGCTTTAATATTTAATAAGCCTATTTTGTTAGCTAATACAGATATCTTAAAGGAAGTGTATGGGGAAGATTTTTTATATTTTGATCCAAATAATCCCGAATCTTTAAATAGTGTGAT
>Ga0265297_10005270_pt1 | contig 19924 bp, 19 predicted proteins | sample Munlanlwell13791_FD_192502 | JGI IMG/M metagenome (GOLD analysis project Ga0265297, IMG submission 192502) | Leachate microbial communities from a municipal landfill in Southern Ontario, Canada - Leachate well 137-91 | ecosystem: Engineered > Solid waste > Landfill > Unclassified | place...
TACAGCTCGGCGGGATCGAAATGCAGGTCCGCGACGCTGTCGCCGTAGGCGTTGTAATTCAGGCATTCGCCCAGTTCGCGCAGGGCATCGACCTGGGATTCGGCCAGCCCGAGCGGCTCCGCCGCCTTGTGCGCCGAGCCGTGCAGGTTGTCGCCGAAGGCCGCCGCCACCGCCCAGGCCCGATAACGGCCATCCAGGTGACGGTCGACCAGGAGGCTGGTACAGACCTCGGCCGAGGTATCGATATGGGGCTCGAAATTGGCATGGCTGGGCAACTCGCCCGGGTTGTGGTGATCGAACCAGCACACCTGGACGCCGGCATCCAGCAGGGCGACCAGCGGCGCCAGATTTTTCTCCACCGTGACGTCGAGCACCGTGACCCGGTCGCCAGTGCGCGCCGGTACCCGTTTGAGCAGGGCAAGGTCGCGCTTCACGCCGGTCACCAGTTCGGAGACCAGCGGTTCCGCCAGGCGTAGTTGATGCAAGGCACAAATGCCGTCGGCATCGCCGTTGAAGACATCAAAAATCATTGAGCTTTCTCCATAAAGCGGGCAGGCTCGCGCCGTTACTGGCCGAGATTATCCAATTGTCCTCGATGGGCACAACCAAAGCACGCTCGCTCAGCTATATCCTGGCCGCCTATTGCGCCGTGATCGCCGTCGCCAGCCTGTACCCCTTCGTCGGCTGGCTGCCCTGGCATGCCTGGTCGACCGATTTCCTGTTCGCGGCCATGCCACGCTACATCACCCGCAACGACATCAGCACCAACCTGCTGGCCTACCTGCCGTTCGGCTACCTGCTGGCGGTGCGCCTGTTCCGCCCCGGCCGGCGGGCCGGCCCCATCCTGCTGGCCTGTCTGGCCGGCGGCCTGATGAGCGTCACCATGGAAAGCCTCCAGGCCTGGCTGCCGGGCCGCGTCGCGTCCAATCTCGACATCGCACTGAACAGCCTGGGGGCACTGACCGGCGGCCTGCTGGCGCTGCATCATGTCCGCTGGCTGCGGACCTGGCGCAACCTGCAACGCTGGCGGGAGAACTGGTTCCTGCCCCATGGCGTGGCCACGCTGGGACTCTGGCTGCTGCTGCTGTGGGGGCTGACCCAGTTCGCCCTGGTGCCACAACCCGGCGTCGGCTGGCTGGAACTGCACCTGCGTCCGATCGACATGCCGCCGGACCGCTTCCAGCAATTGAATCTGCCCTGGTTCCTCGCCATGTTCCTGGAGATCGCAGCGCTGGGCGCCTTTGCCGCCTGCCTGCTGCGGCCGGGGCGCTATGCCAGCGGGGTTTTCCTGCTGTTCCTGGCCACCTTCGCGCTCAAGCTGCTGGTAGCGGCGGTGATGCTGAAGCTGCGCGTGCTGGGCGGCATCCTGTCGCTGGAGACTCTCGCCGCCTTCGTGCTGTCGCTGTGGCTACTGCTCCTGCCCTCGGTATCCCGGCATCGGCGGGCGGTCGCGTTCACCCTGCTGACCGTCGTTGTGCTTGGCCGGCTGTGGTGGGTGCCGTCGCCGTTATGGCCCTCCGGCAGCCTGCTCAACCTGATCGGTCTGGCCCGCCACCTGGCCGCGCTATGGCCCTGGCTGGCGCTCGCCTATCTGCTCCAGCGGATAGTCGATACAGCTCGCGTCCAGCGCCTCCTCCGTGACCGGAGGCGCGGCGGGGGTTGAGCCGACCGACAGTTCGAGCACGCCCTCCAGCTTGCGTACCAGGCAATGTACGCTCTGGCGGCCGGTCTCGAGCACGATATCGGCGGTCTGCATGTAGAGCGGATGACGCTGGTCATACAAGGCCTGCAACCTGGCCAGCGGATCCTCGGTCTGCAGCAGCGGCCGGTTGCGGTCGTGCCGGGTACGCTGATAGAGCTCATGCGGATGGCAGCGTAGATAGATCACCACGCCGCGCGCCTTGAGCCGTTCCCGGTTGAGCGGGTTGAGCACGGCGCCGCCGCCGGTGCCCAGCACGATGCCGTGGCGCCGGCTGAGTTCGTCGATCATGCACGCCTCCCGGCGGCGGAATCCCTCCTCGCCCTCGATCTCGAAGATGGTCGGGATGGACACCCCGCAGCGGGCCTCGATCTCGTGGTCGGAATCGAGAAAATCCAGGCCGCGATGCCTGGCCAGCATCCGTCCGATGGTGGTCTTGCCGGCGCCCATCAGGCCGATCAGGAATATGTTGTCGCTCGGGATCATGGCGCCATTTTACGCGATCAGCGCGAGCGTCGATGGTGGTCGAGCAGGCGGTCGATGGCCGACTTGAGGTCGCCGTCCGGCAGTTCGTGCTCCAGGTTATCCCAGGCCGCCAGGGCGCCCCGGCCCAGCCCGGTCTTGGCCGGGCGTTCCGGCCGCGCCCAATCGGCCTGCACGCGCACCTTGATCCGGTCCACCGTTTGCGCCTCGGTGGAAAGCGCGCGCGCCACGCTGTTGGCCTGGCTGCGCAACCGGGAGGCGGCGGAGCCGTTGCCGCACAGGATCAGGGCCTCGCCACCGGCGACGGCCACCACCTGGCAGGCCTGTGCCACTGCACGCGGCAACACCGTGACCAGTCGGTCGTTCAGTGCGCGCAGCCGCCGCGCCTCGGGCAAAAGGACGGCCAGGGCGCGCTCCTGACCGATCAGGACGCGGATACGCTGGAAGGATGTACGTATGGCCATGGAACTGTAAGAAGGCAGCAGTGTCCGCTATGGTAACATTCGTCGATTTCCCCAATCCTAGCGGTAACTTACTCATGTTCGTCCAGGCACTAAAGAAAGTATTCGGCAGCCGCAACGAGCGGCTGCTCAAGCAATATCGCGCCATCGTCAGCCGGATCAACGCCTTGGAGCCCGCCTTCGAAAAGCTCTCCAACGACGAGCTGCGCGGTAAGACCGATGAGTTCCGTGCCCGCCTGGGCCAGGGCGAGACCCTGGACCAGTTGCTGCCCGAGGCCTTCGCCGCGGTGCGCGAGGCCGCCAAGCGCACCCTCGGCATGCGCCATTACGACGTCCAGATGATCGGCGGCATCACCCTGTACCAGGGCAAGATCGCGGAGATGCGCACCGGCGAGGGCAAGACCCTGATGGCCACCCTGGCCGTCTATCTCAACGCCCTGCCCGGCAACGGCGTCCACGTGGTTACGGTGAACGACTACCTGGCCAGCCGCGACGCCGCCTGGATGGGCAAGATCTACAACTTCCTCGGCATGACCGTGGGCGTGATCCAGTCCCAGCAGCCCCAGGAGGACAAGCAGGCCGCCTACAATTCCGACATTACCTACGGCACCAACAACGAGTACGGCTTCGACTACCTGCGCGACAACATGGTCTACAGCCCGTCGCAACGGGTCCAGCGGCCACTCAACTACGCCATCGTCGACGAGGTCGACTCGATCCTGATCGACGAGGCGCGTACCCCGCTGATCATCTCCGGCCAGGCCGACGACAACGTCGCCATGTACCAGCGCATGAACGCGGTACCGCCCCGGCTGACCCGTCAGGAGAAGGAATACAAGGACGGCGAGACCGGCCCCCTAGGCGACTACATCGTCGACGAGAAGGCGCATACGGTCCTGATGACCGAGCAGGGCCACGAAAAGGTCGAGGCGATCCTGACCGAGATGGGCCTGCTGTCCGAGGGCGGTTCGCTCTACGACGCCGCCCACATCACCCTGGTGCACCACGTCTACGCCGCCCTGCGCGCCCACGTCCTCTATCACCGCGACCAGCATTACGTGGTGCAGAACAACGAGGTGGTCATCGTCGACGAATTCACCGGCCGCCTGATGACCGGCCGGCGCTGGTCGGACGGCCTGCACCAGGCGGTCGAGGCCAAGGAAGGCGTCGAGATCCAGCGCGAGAACCAGACCCTGGCCTCGATCACCTTCCAGAACTTCTTCCGGATGTACAAGAAGCTGGCCGGCATGACCGGCACGGCCGATACCGAGGCCTACGAATTCCAGCAGATCTACAGCCTGGAGACGGTGGTCATCCCGACCAACCGGCCGATGATCCGCAAGGACATGAACGACCTGGTCTACCGGACGGCGGAAGAGAAGTGGAAAGCGGTCGTCGCCGACCTCGCCGACTGCCACAAGCGCGGCCAGCCGGTGCTGGTCGGCACCACCTCGATCGAGGTCAACGAATTTCTGTCCGACCGCCTGACCAAGGCCAAGCTGCCGCACCAGGTCCTGAACGCCAAGCAGCACGCCCAGGAGGCCCAGGTGGTCGCCCAGGCCGGCCTGCCCGGCGGCATCACCATCGCCACCAACATGGCCGGCCGCGGCACCGACATCGTCCTGGGCGGCAGCATCGCCAAGGAAATCGACGCAATCGAGACCGACGAGACCCTGAGCGAGGCCGACAAGGCCGCTCGCCTGGCCGCCCTCAAGGCCGACTGGCAGAAGGTGCACGACCAGGTCCTGGCCGCCGGCGGCCTGCACATCATCGGCACCGAGCGGCACGAGTCGCGCCGGGTCGACAACCAGTTGCGCGGCCGTTCCGGCCGTCAGGGCGACCCCGGTTCGTCGCGTTTCTACCTGTCCCTGGAAGACCCGCTCCTGCGCATCTTCGGCGGCGAACGCCTGGGCGCGATCATGGAACGCCTGAAGATGCCGGAAGGCGAGGCGATCGAACACGGCATGGTCAACCGCTCCCTGGAGTCCGCCCAACGCAAGGTCGAGCAACGCAACTTCGACATCCGCAAGCAATTGCTGGAATACGACGACGTCGCCAACGACCAGCGCAAGGTCATCTACAGCCAGCGCAACGAACTGCTGGAGGCCGAGGACATTTCTGCCGGCATCCTGGGCATGCACGCCCAGATCCTCAATGACGTGATCAGCGAACACATCCTGCCCGGCAGCATGGCCGAGCAATGGGACATCGCCGGCCTGGAGCAGGCTTTGGCCAGCGAATTCCAGTTGCGCTGCCCGATCCAGGAATGGCTGGACAGTGACGAGAAGCTTGCCGAGCAGGGCGTGCGCGACAAGGTCGTCGAGGCCGCCCGCGCCTCCTATGCCGAGAAGGAAGCGCTGGCCGGCAACAACCTGCGTCAATTCGAGCACGCCATCCTGTTGCAGGGCCTGGACAACCACTGGCGCGAACACCTGGCCGCCATGGACCATCTGCGCCAGGGTATCCACCTGCGCGGCTACGCGGCCAAGAACCCGAAACAGGAATACAAGCGCGAGGCCTTCGAACTGTTCGAGGCCATGCTCGGCACCATCGCCCGCGAGGTCACCCAGATCACCCTGGCGGTGCAGATCCGCAGCCAGGAGGACGTGGCGGCAGTCGAGGCGCAGGAACCCGAGCTCAGCAACGTCCAGTACCATCATTCCGATTATGACGAGGCACTGGCCAGCGAGGACGACGAGGCCAGCGTGCCGACGGTACGCCAGCCCGAACACCGGATGCTCCCCAAGGTCGGCCGCAACGAGCCATGCCCGTGTGGCTCGGGCAAGAAGTACAAGCACTGTCACGGCCAGCTTAACTGACAGAGCGGCCGGCATGGAAAGCTACAAACTGGTCCTGCCCGAGCACCTGAACCACTACGGCTACCTGTTCGGCGGCAACATGCTGAAGTGGACCGACGAGGTGTCCTGGATCGCCGCCAGCCGGGACTTCCCCGGCTGCAAGTTCGTCACCGTGGCGATGGACCGGGTCGAGTTCAGGAAGAGCGTGCGCCAGGGCGCCATCCTGCGCTTCTCGGCCCAGCGCGGCGAGATGGGCAACAGTTCGGTGCGCTACCACGTGGAAGTCTTCTGCGACGATATCGAAAGCGGCACCGAGGACGCGGTCTTTGCCACCACCGTCACCTTCGTCTGCCTGGACGATCTCGGCCGGAAATCCGCTATCGCGCCCCAGGATTGACGCTGCGCACTTGAGTTGGCGCGCCTTTTACCCGACAATATAAGTCAACTTTGCCCGGAACGATCCCATGCCTTACTACATTTACAAGGTCGGCCCCCTGGGCATCCTCAACAAGCAGGCCCAGGCCGACAGCTACAAGGAGGCCAAGGCCGTCGCCAACGAGCTGCGCAAGGGTCTCGACCCCAATACCGGCACCCTGATCAAGATGATCTTCGCCGAGAACGAGTTGCAGGCCGAGGATACCCTGTCGCAGCCCAGGGAACTCGACCCCTCCCTGGCCGGCGACGATTACTAGCCCCCACCCCGGCCCTCCCCCGCCCCGGGAGAGGGGGTCTTTCGAGTCGCTACGCGACGTTAAAGTTTAAGGAGGACACCATGAGCGAAACCTTCTGTGACCTGGCCAAGGGCAAGTGCAAACCCTGCGAGGGCGGCATCCCGCCCCTGACGGCGGCCGAGATCGAAACCAACCTGAAGGGCCTGCAGGACTGGCAGGTGGTCGACGGCAAGCTGTGCAAGAACTTCAAGTTCCCCGACCATTACGTGACCATGACCTTCGTCAATGCGGTGGCCTGGATCTCCCACCAGCAGGGTCACCACCCCGACCTGGCAGTCGGCTACAACACCTGCCGGGTGGAATACATCACCCATGCCATCGGCGGGCTGTCCGAGAGCGACTTCATCTGCGCCGCCAAGATCGACGTTCTGACCGATCTCTGAGAGACTCCGGCCCATGTCCGGATACAACGAAGACGCCTACCGCGAAGCACGCCAGTCGGCCATCACCCTGGCCTGCCCGTTCGAGCGTGCCCTGCTGTCCCATTGCGTGGTCTGCTTCAAGGCCCGCAAGCTGTTGCTGGCCGAGCGCGAGGTGATCAGTTGCACCGAGGAACGCGCCTGCCAGCTCTGCCAGTCCTTTCACGTAACCCTGCACGACAACGCCCGCTTCGCACTCCATGTCGAGCCACACCAGCCCTGGCCGTTCGGCAAGGAGATCCGTGCCCAGTGCGGCGGCGTGCGGGGCCTGGCCGAGGTACTGGGAACCCAGCCCGGCATGCAGGCCGACGTCGCCCTGCTGGTCAACGAGGGCATCCTGAAGTACGGCGACCTCGACCGCTTCCCCTATTCCGAGATCATGCGGGCGGTGGTGCACTTCGAGCCGCGCCCACGCCGCTCATGAAGGTGGCGGTCATCGGCGCCGGCCCGGCCGGCATGTCCTGCGCCAACGCCCTGCTCAGCTTCGGCATGGAACCGGTGGTGATCGAGCGCGCCGACCACGTCGGCGGCATCCAGCGCGCCAATTTCCATCCCAACCTGTGGATGCTGGGCATGCCGGGCGAGACCGGCACCGAGATCACCGAACGGCTGGCCAGCCACTATTTCGACCTGCCTATCGCCACCCACCTCAAGGCCACTATCCAGGCTGTCGCCCGCACTGATGATGGCTTCAGCCTGAGCCTGACCACATCATCGGGCGACAGCGAGTTGGCCGCTGCGGCCGTGGTGCTCGCCACGGGCAGCCAGCCCCGCTCGACTCCGGAACTGACGGCACTGGCAGAAAAGTCCGACCGGGTCATTATCGGCCCCCTCTCCGAGACCATCCGTGACGGCATCCGCGCCGGCAGGGTGCTGATACTCGGCGGCGGCGACAATGCCCTCGACCACGCACTCTATCTGGCCGAGCGGGGCAACCGGGTCACCGTCTGTGCCCGGCGCGATTTCTCTGCCCGCCGGCAGTTCCAGACTGCCTGCGCCGGCAGGACGGAGATCGAGCTGCGCAAGACGTGCCTCCCGAACGCCCTGGCGGCGCTCGAGGACGGCCTCTCGGCCCGTTTGAACGGCACCGCGGAGACCTATGACTGGTTGTTGGTGATGTACGGTTATGAGCCCAACACCGGGATATTGCAGCGGTTCGAGCCGGTTATCCGGCCCCGCCTGGCCGACAGCAGCCACATCCATGTCGATCGCGGCCAACGCACCTCGGTGCCCGGCATCTACGCCGCCGGCGACGTCACCGACTGCATCCAGCCCTCGGTGCCGACCGCCATCGCCCAAGGCCTGGCGGCCGCCAAGTCGATCGAACTCGATCAGGCCACGCAGTCGACGTAATAGCGGGTGTGGCCGTTGCTGCGGTCCTTCACCAGGCCGTGCACGTCGGTCTCGAAACCGGGGAATTTCTCGTTGAACTCGCGCGCGAACTGCAAGTAGCGGACGATGGTGTTGTTGAAGCGCTCGCCCGGGATCAGCAGCGGAATGCCCGGTGGATAGGGCGTCAGCAGGATCGAGGTGATGCGCCCTTCCAGGTGGTCGATCTCGACCCGCTCGATCTCGCGATGCGCCATTTTGGCGAAGGCGTCGGCCGGACGCATCGCCGGCACCATGTCGGACAGATACATCTCGGTGGTCAGGCGGGCGACGTCGTTGGCCTTGTAGACCTCGTGGATCTGGTCGCACAGTTCCTTGAGGCCAATCCGCTCGTAACGCGGATACTTGGCGACGAAATCGGGCATCAGGCGCCACAAGGGCTGGTTGCGGTCGTAGTCGTCCTTGAACTGCTGCAACTCGGTCACCATGGTGTTCCAGCGGCCCTTGGTGATGCCGATGGTGAACATGATGAAGAATGAATAGAGGCCGGTCTTCTCGACGATGACGCCGTGCTCGGCCAGGTACTTGGTCAGCACGGCGGCCGGTATGCCGGTATCGGCGAAATCACCATCCACATCCAGACCGGGGGTAATGACCGTGGCCTTGATCGGATCGAGCAGGTTGAAGCCGGTCGCCAACTTGCCGAAGCCGTGCCACTTCTCGCCCGCTTTGAGGGTCCAGGCGGCGCGCTCCTCGATACCCTCTTCCGAAAGATCCTTCGGTCCCCAGACCTTGAACCACCAGTCGTTGCCCAGTTCGGTGCCGACCTTGCGCATGGCGCGGCGGAAGTCGAGCGCCTCGGCAATCGACTCCTCGACCAATGCACGGCCGCCCGGCTCCTCCATCATCGCCGCCGCCACGTCGCAGGAAGCGATGATGGCGTACTGCGGCGAAGTCGAGGTATGCATCAGGAAGGCCTCGTTGAAGACATCCTGGTCGAGCTTTCGGGTCTGCGAGTCCTGCACCAGTATCTGCGAGGCCTGGCTCAAGCCGGCCAGCAGCTTGTGGGTGGACTGGGTGGCGAACACCATCGAGTCCTGGCAGCGCGGCCGGTCGGCGCCGATGGCATGGTAATCGCCATAGAAGTCGTGGAACACGGCGTGCGGCAGCCAGGCCTCGTCGAAATGCAGGCTGTCGATCTTGCCGTCCAGCATCTCCTTGATCTCCTCCACGTTGTAGAGGATGCCGTCGTAGGTCGACTGGGTGATGGTCAGCACGCGCGGCTTGGCGTCCTTGTCCGCGAACGGGTGGGCGGCGATCTTCCTCTTGATGTTCTTCCACTCGAATTCGGACTTCGGGATCGGCCCGATGATGCCGTAGTGGTTGCGGGTGGGCATCAGGAACACCGGGATGGCGCCGGTCATGATGATCGCGTGCAGGATCGACTTGTGGCAGTTGCGGTCGACCACCACCACATCGCCTGGCGCCACGGTGGAGTGCCAGACGATCTTGTTCGAGGTCGAGGTGCCGTTGGTGACGAAGAACAGGTGGTCGGCCTGGAAGATGCGCGCCGCGTTGCGCTCCGAGGCGGCGACCGGACCGGTGTGATCGAGCAGCTGACCGAGTTCCTCGACCGCATTGCAGACGTCGGCGCGCAACATGTTTTCGCCGAAGAACTGGTGGAACATCTGGCCGACCGGCGACTTCAGGAAGGCGACGCCGCCGGAGTGACCGGGGCAGTGCCAGGAATAGGAGCCGTCGGCGGCGTAATGGGTCAGGGCACGGAAGAACGGCGGCGGCAGCGAATCCAGGTAGGTCTTGGTCTCGCGCACGATCAGGCGGGCGACGAACTCCGGCGTATCCTCGAACATGTGGATGAAGCCGTGCAGTTCGCGCAGGACATCGTTGGGGATATGCCGGCTGGTACGCGTCTCGCCATACAGGAAGATGGGGATATCCGTGTTGCGGTAGCGGATTTCCTCGACGAAGGAGCGCAGTTCGGCGATGGTCTCGTCAGCCTCCCCGGAAGAGAAATCCTCGTCATCCACGGACAGGATGAAACCCGAGGCCCGGCTCTGCTGCTGCGCGAAGGAGGACAGGTCGCCGTAGCTGGTGACGCCAAGCACCTCCATGCCTTCTTCCTCCAGTGCCTTGGCCAGGGCACGGATGCCGAGGCCCGAGGCGTTCTCGGAGCGGAAGTCCTCATCGATGATGATGACCGGAAAATGGAAACGCATGACCTGTCCTCGCTGGACGGTTGAATGAATCGCGGAATTATACGAACTGCGTACGCCCGGATAATTAAATTTTCGGCAGGGTGACGCCGGTCTGGCCCTGATATTTGCCGCCGCGGTCGCGATAGGAAGTTTCGCACACCTCGTCCGACTCGAAGAACAGCATCTGGGCGACGCCCTCGTTGGCGTAGATCCGGGCCGGCAGCGGCGTGGTGTTGGAGAACTCCAGGGTCACATGGCCCTCCCATTCCGGCTCCAGCGGCGTCACGTTGACGATGATGCCGCAGCGCGCGTAGGTGCTCTTGCCCAGGCAGACCACCAGGACGTTGCGCGGGATGCGGAAATACTCGACCGTGCGCGCCAGGGCGAACGAGTTGGGCGGGATGATGCAGTAGTCGCCCTTCACCTCGACGAATGAGTTCGGATCGAAATGCTTGGGATCGACGATGGTCGAATTGATATTGGTGAACAGCTTGAATTCGTCCGAGCAGCGCACGTCGTAGCCGTAGCTCGAGGTGCCGTAGGAGACGATCTTCTCGCCGTTCACGGACTTGACCTGGCCCGGCTCGAAGGGCTCGATCATGCCGTGTTCCTGTGCCGCGCGGCGGATCCACTTGTCGGATTTGATGCTCATCTCTGCCTGTCCCCGGAAAACGAAAGGCCGCGCCTGGCGGCGCGGCCCATTATGCTACCCGCTCGAGCGGCTTACGTGTTCTGAATCACGATGCTGGGGAACTTGGCGCTGTGGTCCACGGCCAGGTCGCCGACCTTGACCGCGACGCGGCGGGCGATCTGCCGGTAGATCTCGGCGATGCGCGATTCCGGCTCGGCCACCACGGTCGGCTTGCCGGCATCGGTCTCTTCGCGGATGCGGATGTCGAGCGGCAGGCCACCGAGGAACTCGACACCGTAGTCGCCACACATCTTCTGGCCGCCGCCGGCGCCAAAGATCGGCTCTTCGTTACCGCACTTGGAACAGATGTGCAGGGACATGTTCTCGACCACGCCGAGGATGGGCACGCCCACCTTCTCGAACATCTTGAGGCCCTTGCGGGCGTCGATCAGGGCGATGTCCTGCGGCGTGGTGACGATCACCGCGCCGGTCACCGGCACGCGCTGGGCCAGGGTCAGCTGGATGTCGCCGGTACCCGGCGGCAGGTCGACCACCAGGTAGTCGAGCTCTTTCCACTTGGTCTGGTTGAGCAGTTGCTCCAGGGCCTGGGTGACCATCGGGCCGCGCCAGACCATGGGGGTGTCGACGTCGATCAGGAAGCCGATCGACATGGCCTGGAGGCCGTGGCCGATCATCGGCTCCAGGGACTGACCGTCGTCCGAGACCGGCCGGCCGACGATGCCCAGCATGGTCGGCTGCGACGGGCCGTAGATGTCGGCGTCCAGCATGCCGACCGAAGCGCCTTCGGCGGCCAGGGCCAGGGCCAGGTTGACGGCGGTGGTCGACTTGCCGACGCCGCCCTTGCCGGAGGCCACGGCGATGATGTTCTTGACGCCCGGGATCAGTTTGACACCGCGCTGCACGCTATGGGCGACGATCTTCCAGGAAATGCTGGCTTCCGCGCTTTCAACACCCGGAACGGTCTTGATCTTGGCCTCGACCTGGGCCTTGATCTGGGCCATGACCATCTTGGCCGGATAGGGCAACACCACGTCCAGGGTGACCTTGCCGCCGTCGATCTTGATGTTGCGGGCCGACTTGGAAGAGATGAAATCCTTCTGGGTATTGGGATCGACCAGCTCTTTCAGAGCGGCCTGGACTTGCTGTTCGGAAACCGACATGTTGTACCTCGGATCAAAAATAAAAAAGGGGCTGCCGGACAGATATGGGCACCGGCGAGTTATTCAAGCCATGGGCTAATAGTTGATTATTTTACTCGATCAATTGCCGGGTGGCACGCTTGTTGTTACGACAGGCACGCCACCCGTCGAGGTGCGCGCCAAGCCTACCCGGCATCCTGTCGATACCGTTTCAATCGCTCAGTTGGGCGATGTCGGCAAAGGTGTGCGCGACCGGCAAGGTATGGATGGTCATGTCGAGCTGGCGACCGATCTGCGAGGTGGAGAACATGCCGCGCAGGATCTGGCTGCGGTCGGGTTGCCGTTCAACCACCAGGGCGTGCTGGCGCCCCTGGCCTTGCAGGGTGGCCACCACGTCGCCCACCCGCGCGACCTGCAGGTCGTCGATGCAGATCACATCGAGCTTTTCCCGCGGCGTCATGATGTCCTTGACCAACACGTCGGCGTGGCGGATGCCCTGGGTCTGGATGACCCGGATCGGCCGTTCGCTGGTCAGGTCGGTGGCGGTGACCAGGCCGAGAATATGGTTCTGGTCGTCGGCCACCAGCAGCAAGCGGACGCCGTGGTGGATCATCTTGGTGCGCGCGGTCTCGATGCTTTCCAGGGGCAGGATGGTCTGCGCCGTCACCACGGCGAAGTCGGTCATCACCGACAGGGCCGGCTGATCCAGGGTGACCGATTCGGTCACCTGTTGCCGTGGGTTCATGTAGGTCGCGCCCTTCTGCAGGGGCGCCACGGGCAACGTGCGATAAGCGGTACTCATGGTTTCTCTTTCCGAATTAACAACGCCCGTTGTGGGCTTTCATGCCGCAGCCGAACTGATGGCGGGCACGGGTATGGCTGTCGATCTGGAGGAAATGCTCCAGTTCCTCCAGGGCCAGACGATAGACCTCCTGCTTGAACTCCACCACCGTCTTGACCGGATCCCAATACTCGTTCCAGCGCCAGGCATCGAATTCCGGATGCGCAGAGGCACGCAGACAGAAGTCGTTGTCGCGTCCGATCAAGCGCAACAGGAACCAGATCTGCTTCTGTCCCCGGTAATGGCCACGCCATTCCCGCCGCACCCATTCCCTGGGCACATCGTAGCGCAGCCAGTTACGGGTTCGACCCAGAATGTGGACGTGCTCCGGTCGCAGGCCGACTTCTTCCTGGAGTTCGCGGAACATCGCCAACTCGGGCGTCTCGCCATGCTTGATGCCACCTTGGGGGAACTGCCAGGAATCCTGCCTGACCCGCTTGCCCCAAAACACCTCGTTCCTGGCATTGCACACGACAATACCCACATTCGGCCGGTAACCGTCTTTGTCGATCATGGCCGTCCTCAACAATTTCTTGCACTATGCGGGATTCTCCCATCCTTCGCCGGGCTTGCAAAGACAACAAACCGGATCAGGAGCGAAAGCCCCCGGCATCATTCGTGTTGTATTGCTTCATGCGCTCGACGAAGACGGGCATTTCCAGACCCAGACGTGCCTCCAGCCGGCGCGCACGCTCGTTCAGATTGGCAAAGCGCAAATCCGGCAGCGGCGGCCTGAAGGCGAACAGCTGGATGTTGCCCTTCTTCTCGGCCGGCAGGATCAGGGTGTGGTCGTCGAAGGCACGGGCGACCCGGTCGAAATAGATATCGAAAAACCGGTCCGAGCCCCACAGGTTGAATACCGCCACCCCGCCCGGCGCCAGGGCATCCCGGCAGGCGGCATAAAAGTCCTCCGAGGCCAGGGCCTCGACGATGCGCTGCGCATCGTAGCCGTCGACCAGCAGGACATCGAGCGCACCAGACTGCTCCCGAACGTACTGCGCGCCGTCGCCGACGATCACGGACAGACGTTCGTCGTCTTCCGGCAGTAGGAAGAAACTGCGCGCTGCCGACACCACCTTAGGGTTGATCTCCAGGGCCGCCAAATGGGAATCCGGCAGGTTGCGGTGGATGAACTTGGCCACTGAGGCGCCGCCAAGACCGATCAGGGCGATCTTGCCAGGCGCCTCGTTGAACAGCAGAAAGGCCAGCATGGCGCGGGTGTATTCCAGTTCCAGCGCATACGGGTCCTTGATGCGCATGGCGCTCTGGATGGCCGGGCCGCCCAGGTGGAGGTAACGGATGCCTTTCTTTTCGCTGATCTCGACCGGATCAAAATCGGGTGTCAGTCTTTGTCTGCTGAACGGACGCATAAAACCAATCGTCGCGAAGCGACGCAAAAGACCCCCTCGCCCACAGGCGGGAGAGGGTCGGGGTGAGGGAAAACCATGTTTCGGCGCAGGCTAACATGCGCCAAACGCATGTTAAGCGAAGCGGCCGAAGCCAAACGAACGAGGTAATTGCGCCGATCATTATACTGGGCGACGTGATCGCCTCGTTCGTTGGGTAGAATTCGCTTTTGCTAATTATTAAAGCCTAACATGCGTACCTCCCGATTTTTCCTCTCCACCAGCAAGGAAGCCCCGACCGAAGCCGAACTGGTCTCGCACAAACTGATGCTCCGGGCCGGCCTGATCAAGCGCCTGGGCTCCGGCCTGTACACCTGGATGCCCCTGGGTCTGCGCATCCTGCGCAAGGTCGAGGCCATCGTGCGCGAGGAAATGAACCGGGCCGGCGCCATCGAGCTCCTGATGCCCGCCGTGCAGCCCGCCGAACTGTGGCAGGAATCCGGCCGCTGGGCGGTATTCGGGCCGCAGATGCTGAAGATCAAGGACCGCCACGCGCGCGACTTCTGCTTCGGGCCGACCCACGAGGAAGTCATCACCGACCTGGCGCGCAAGGAGTTGAAGAGCTACAAGCAGCTGCCGGTCAACTTCTATCAGGTCCAGACCAAGTTCCGCGACGAGATCCGACCCCGCTTCGGGGTGATGCGGGCGCGCGAGTTCCTGATGAAGGACGCCTACTCCTTCCACCTCGACGAGGCCAGCCTGGATGAGACCTACCAGGTCATGTACCAGGCCTACTCGCGCATCTTCACCCGCCTGGGCCTGAAGTTCCGCGCCGTTGCCGCCGACACCGGCGCGATTGGTGGTTCCGGCTCGCACGAATTCCACGTCCTGGCCGATTCGGGCGAGGACGCCATCGCCTTCTGTCCGGCCTCCGACTACGCCGCCAACGTCGAGATGGCCGAGGCCCTGGCCCCCGCCGGCCTGCGCCCGGCCGCGACCGAGGCCATGCGCGACGTCGATACGCCCAAGCAGACCACCTGCGAGGACGTCGCCGCCCTGCTCGGCATCCCGCTCACCAGGACCGTCAAGCTGATCGCCATCATGGCCGAGGACAGGCTTACCGTCCTGCTGATCCGCGGCGACCACAGCCTGAACGAGGTCAAGACCAGCAAGATCGACGGACTGGCCGACTTCCGCTTCGCCAGCGACGAGGAGATCCGCGCCGCCTTCGCCTGCCCGCCCGGCTTCCTCGGCCCGGTCGGCCTGGACCGCGCCAAGATCCACGTCATCGCCGACCGCACCGTGGCCGCCATGGCCGACTTCGTCTGCGGCGCCAACAAGCCGAAATTCCACACCGCCGGCGTCAACTGGGGCCGCGACCTGCCCGAGCCCGACCTGGTGGCCGACATCCGCAACGTCGTCGCGGGCGACCCCAGCTCGGACGGCCAGGGCAGCCTGGATCTTTGCCGCGGCATCGAGGTCGGCCACATCTTCAAGCTCGGCACTAAATACTCCGAGGCCCTGAATGCCACCGTGCTGGACGAGCAGGGCAAGACCCGCACCTTGGTCATGGGTTGCTACGGCATCGGCGTCTCGCGCATCGTCGGCGCCGCCATCGAGCAGGGCAACGACGAACGTGGCATCGTTTTCCCGGCCGCCATCGCGCCGTTCGAACTGGCCATCGTGCCGCTCGGCTATGGCCGCAACGAGCAGGTCAAGGAAACTGCCGATGCGCTCTACAATGAATTGACGGCAGCCGGCATCGACGTGGTGCTGGACGACCGCGACGAACGGCCGGGCGTGATGTTCGCCGACATGGAACTGATCGGCGTCGCCCATCGTCTGGTGGTCAGCGAGCGCGGCCTCAAGGAAGGCCAGCTCGAATACCAGGCCCGCAGCGACGCCCAGGCGAGCAAGATCGCCCAGGCCGATGCAGCAGCTTTCATAGAGGAACGCATCAAGGCATGTCGAAGCTGAAATATCTGATCTGGTTGACGCTCTTATGCGCAGCCCCGGTGCTGGCCGGCGCGCAGAAGTACGAGCCGTTGTCGACCAGCGTCCAGGCCAGCCTGTCCAAGGCCATCTCCGACCGCGCGGCCGACTCACGCTTCCTGGATACTCCTGCCGCCAGGGCCTGGATTGTCGAGATGTCACGCCGGCTGGTGCGCCGGGTTCCCGACCCGGACTTCCGCCTGGACCTGCTCGGCTCGGTCTACTACGAGGCCAGTCGGGCCGGCCTGGAGCCGGATTTGGTGATGGGCCTCATGGAAGTGGAAAGCGGCTTCCGCAAGTACGCCGTGTCCTCGGCCGGCGCCCGTGGCTTCATGCAGGTGATGCCGTTCTGGGTCGACCTGATCGGCACCCCGGAACACAACCTGTTCCATCTTCGCACCAACCTGAAATACGGCTGCACCATCCTGCGCCACTACCTCGACATCGAAAAAGGCGACCTGTTTCGGGCGCTCGGCCGCTACAACGGCAGCCTGGGGCAGGCGGAATATCCCAACCTGGTGCTGGCGGCCTGGAAGAATCACTGGGATTACGACGAAGATGCGGCAGTACCCGGCCAGCAGGCACGCGCAAACCAATGATTGACCAGGCCAGGCGGTGCGGTCTCGTCCCCTGATGGAAGCCGCTCGTAAAAACTTCCGAGACCCTGAAACCACGCCATGCAGACTGGAAACCTATATGCCGGCGCCACACCGACCGGGGCTGGTGAGCGCTTCGATCCACTCTTGAAACACAAGAATCTGGTCATCGAGCGGATTGTGAGTTCTGCGGCGGTCACGTCCCAAGATTACATGCAGCCCCAGGATGAATGGGTAGTACTCATCCAGGGCGAAGCGGTCCTACAAGTCGCCGGCGAAACCGTTGCCCTCAAATCCGGTGACTACCTGTTCCTGCCCGCGGGCACACCGCACACCGTGGAACATGCCTCCGAGGGCGCCCTCTGGCTGGCCGTGCATCTTCATGGCGAGCGGCAACAGGCGCCATAGGATCAGCCACCAGAAAACGAACAACGCGGCCGAAGCCGCGTTGTTCATGGTCATACCGAAGCGGTTTACTTCACCGCTTCCTTGAGCTGGTCGAGGATGGCGGGGTTTTAGTTCGGGCCGCGCTACGCGCTTAACCTGCCGCAAAAGCGGCAGGTTAGCCTTCACTGAAGTCCTGCGATCCCGTGCCTTCGGCCAAGCACGCCTGCGTGGTTACTTAACTGCTTCCTTGAGCTGGTCGAGAATCGCAGGATTTTCCAGGGTCGACACGTCCTGGGTGATCTCCTCGCCCTTGGCCAGGGCACGCAGCAGGCGACGCATGATCTTGCCGGAGCGGGTCTTGGGCAGGTTGTCGCCGAAACGGATTTCGTCCGGCTTGGCGATCGGACCGATCTCCTGGGCGACCCAGTCGCGCAACTGCTTGACGATCTCCTTGGCCTCGTCGCCGACCGGCCGGGGGCGCTTGAGCACGACGTAGGCGACGATGGCCTCGCCCTTGACGTCGTGCGGCTTGCCGACCACGGCGGCCTCGGCCACCATGTGGTTGGCAACCAGGGCGGATTCGACTTCCATGGTACCCAGACGGTGACCCGACACGTTCAGGACATCGTCGATACGGCCCATGATGGTGAAGTAGCCGGTATGGGGATCGCGCACCGAGCCGTCGCCGGCCAGGTACAGCTTGCCGCCAAGCTCTTCGGGGAAATAGGAATGCTTGTAGCGCTCCGGGTCGCCCCAGATGGTGCGGATCATCGACGGCCAGGGCCGCTTGATCACCAGCAGGCCGCCCTTGCCCCATTCCACGTCATGGCCGGTCTCGTCGACGATGGCGGCCATGATGCCGGGCAACGGCAGGGTGCAGGAACCCGGCACCGTGGGAGTGACGCCGGGCAGCGGGGTGATCATGTGGCCACCGGTCTCGGTCTGCCACCAGGTATCGACGATCGGGCAACGACCGCCGCCGATCTGTTCGTGGTACCACATCCAGGCCTCGGGGTTGATCGGCTCGCCCACGGTGCCGAGCAGGCGCAGCGAGGACAGGTCGTACTTGCCGGGATGCTGGTCCGGATGGGTGCCGCCCAGCTTGATCAGGGAGCGGATCGCCGTCGGCGCGGTGTAGAAGATGCTGGCCTTGTGATCCTGGATCATGCGCCAGAAGCGGCCGGCGTCCGGGTAGGTGGGCACGCCCTCGAACACCACCTCGGTCGCGCCGCAGGCCAGGGGGCCGTAGGTGACATAGGTGTGGCCGGTGATCCAGCCGATATCGGCGGTACACCAAAAGACGTCGTTCGGCTTGATGTCGAAGGTCCACTTCATGGTGACGATGGAGTGCAGCAGGAAGCCGCCGGTGGAGTGCTGCACGCCCTTGGGCTTACCGGTCGAGCCGGAGGTGTAGAGCAGGAACAATGGATGCTCGGCGTCGACCCACTCGGGTTCGCAGGTCTCGGACTGGCCGGCCACCACGTCGTGCCACCAGAGATCGCGACCTTCCTCCCAGTGGGTGGCGCCGCCGGTGCGCTTGTAGACGACGACGTTGCGGATGGTGTCGCAGCCACCCAGGGTCAGCGCCTCGTCGACGGCGGGCTTGAGCGGGATGTTGCGGCCGCCGCGGCACTGCTCGTCGGCGGTGATCACCAGGACCGCGCCGGCATCCTCGATGCGGTCGCGCAGCGAGTGGGCCGAGAAGCCGCCGAATACCACCGAATGGGTGGCGCCGATGCGGGCGCAGGCCTGCATGGCGACCACGCCTTCGATCGACATGGGCAGGTAGATGACCACCCGGTCGCCCTTCTTCACGCCCAGTTTCTTGAGCGCGTTGGCGAATTGAGCGACCCGCGCCAACAGTTCCTTGTAGGTGACCCGGGTGACTTCGCCGCCATCGGCCTCGAAGATGATCGCGGTCTTGTCGCCCAGTCCGGCCTCGACGTTCTTGTCCAGGCAGTTGTAGCTGACATTCAGCTTGCCGTCGGCAAACCACTTGTAGAACGGCGCCTTGCTCTCGTCCAGGGTTTGGCTGAAGGGTTGTTTCCAGACCACGTTCTCGCGGGCCAGATCGGCCCAGAAGCCCTCGTAATCAGCCTCTGCCTTGGCGCACAAGGCCTTGTAGGCATCCATCCCGGAGATGGCGGCCTGGGCCATGAAGGCCTCGGAGGGCGGGAAGACCCGGGTTTCGTGAAGAACGGACTCGATATTGGTGGACATCTAAAAATCTCCTAGACAGCACATGCTTAAAAACCGGTTACTTCCTCCCCAGGAAGCCCAAGAACCGCTGCAAGGGGCGAAATTAGGACAAAATCATATTATTTTCAAATTTCCTGACACATCCCTGACGTCATGACCCCATTCGACCCTCAAATCGCCATCGCCAAAGCGGCCGATTACAGTCGTTATCTGCGCGGCCGACTCGACGCCCGACCGGAGTTCCCGGACTGGCTGGCGTCGGCCTGTCAGGCGCCGTTCACCCGCCAGGCGATGGACGCCATTCTGGCCGAAACCCCGATCACCGACGAGGACACGCTGAAACGACGCCTGCGCGACTTGCGCCAGCGGATCATGACGGCCGTCATCGTACGCGATCTGAACGGCTTGGCCGACCTGGCCGAGGTGACCCGCACCTGTACCGACCTGGCCGAGGCCACCTTCGCCCTGGCTTGCGACTGGCTCCACCACGACCTCGCCGAGGTCCACGGTGAACCGCTCGACAGCCAGGGCCGGGCGCAAAGGCTGATCGTGGTCGGCATGGGCAAGCTGGGCGGGCGCGAGCTCAACGTCTCCTCCGACGTCGACCCCATCTTTGTCTACCCAGAGGACGGAGAA
>Ga0265297_10005271_pt1 | contig 19911 bp, 20 predicted proteins | sample Munlanlwell13791_FD_192502 | JGI IMG/M metagenome (GOLD analysis project Ga0265297, IMG submission 192502) | Leachate microbial communities from a municipal landfill in Southern Ontario, Canada - Leachate well 137-91 | ecosystem: Engineered > Solid waste > Landfill > Unclassified | place...
CCACCATATTTAAACATTTCCCATAAATTCATTTGAACCGGAGTTGAAGGTGCTGCCGGAGTAAGTGCTGCTGTAACTTGTAAGATAAGCATTGTGTTCATATTTTTATGTTTTGAAGGTAATTTACAATATTTTGATTGGTAGATTTGAAAATGTGACTGACGGATAAACAAATTTCATACCGTTTTTTTTGTCGATTTTTAATACTCCGGGAAAAATACTGAAGGAATTATTCAGACAAATTTCGGAATAATCTAAAACTCTATTAGCTTAACTGCTTTTTATACTGTTTTATTGTGTCTTCAAGTCCGAAATATAAGGCATCGGATATAAGGGCGTGACCAATTGAAACTTCATCAAGCCAGGGAATCAGTGTGTGCATGTAATTTAGATTTTCAAGACTCAAATCGTGTCCGGCATTAATGCCCAATCCCAATTTTTTTGCCAGTTTAGCTGCCTCAACGAAGGGTTCTATTGCTTTTTCTCTGTTTTTAGAATAATTTGCGGCATACGGTTCCGTGTACAATTCAACCCTGTCAGTTCCTGTTTTCGCAGCAAATTCAATGTTTTTTAAATTTGTATCTACAAAAATGGAAACCCGGATACCTGAACTTTGAAAATCGGCAACGACTTCTCGCAGAAACTCCAGATTTTTGACCGTATCCCAGCCGGCATTTGAAGTAATTGCTTCGGGTGGATCCGGAACTAACGTAACTTGATGCGGCTTCACCGATTTGACTAATTGAATAAAACTTGCTGAAGGATAGCCCTCAATATTAAATTCTGTTTTCAAAATTGCACTTAAATCCCACACATCTTTAAAGCGAATATGCCGTTCGTCAGGACGGGGGTGAACTGTAATTCCCTCGGCACCAAATCGTTCACAATCCAATGCCACCTGACAGATATTGGGAATATCGCCTCCACGAGCGTTGCGTATGGTGGCTATTTTGTTGATATTAACGCTTAGTTTGGTCATTTTTTTATTTGTAAATATTTGAATTTGACTTTTTGGACGATTCATCCGAAACACCCTGAGACTATTTGAATTTACGAACTCTTTCCTTCAACAAATATTTGCAGGTTTCGTTTTCATTTAGTTCCTTTGCATAGCTTTTGGAAGAAAAGACCCGGTATTTTTTTTACAAAAATAGCTAAAAATAAACAGAAGGTTATTAGTACGTATTTATCTTTTATTATTTTTATCATTTATATGACTGTCTATTGCTTATAATCAGAGACAGCTGAATAGTATTTAAGGTTTTATTTAATCGTTACATTATGAGGATAGCCGTTTTTGGAAATATTTATCGAACAGTCATTCTTTCGCATATTCAGGTTTTGTTTGAATATTTCAAAGATAAAGGAGTTACACTTTTGCTCGACAATGAGCTTTACGAATTCGTACGAAATTTTGGTGATTGTTGTATGGAACATGCTGAAATAATTCAAAACGATAATTTTGAAGCCGATTTGGCTCTGAGTATTGGTGGTGATGGAACTTTTCTAAATTCAGCCGCACGTATCGGTCGCAAAGGAATTCCTATTTTGGGTATTAATACGGGTCGTCTTGGTTTTTTGGCCGATATTCCGAGTGAAGATATATTGCCAGCCCTGGATGCCGTTTTATCTTCACAATTCCGAATCGAAGACAGAACTTTGTTATTTGTTGAAACTTCAGATGGAGAGGAATTTGAATATCCTTACGCTTTAAATGAAATTTCAGTACTGAAGCAAGACAGTTCATCTATGATTAGTATAAATACAACCGTAAATGGTGAAGTTGTACATACTTATCAGGCCGACGGTCTGGTGGTGTCTACACCAACCGGATCAACGGCTTATTCGATGAGCGTTGGTGGTCCGTTGCTTGTTCCACAGGCCCAGAATATCATACTCTCTCCGGTTGCTTCTCATAGTCTGAATGTTCGTCCTCTGATTGTTCCGGATACATGGACAATCGAGTTGGAAGTCCACAGCCGGAGTAGTTGTTATTTGGTTGCAATGGATGGACGTTCGAAAGTTCTGGAACAATCAACAAAATTACGAATAACAAAAGCTGATTATACTGTTAAGGTAATCAAACAATTAAATCATACCTTTTTCGATACATTGAAGGATAAATTGATGTGGGGAGTGGATAAGAGGAATTAATTAATAATTAATTGTTAATAGTCGACAGTTGATTTAAAAATAATTGAGAATGAGAATTGTTTTTATGGGCACACCGGAGTTTGCGGTGGAAAGCCTGAAAATATTGGTTGAAAATAAGTATGATGTTGTCGGGGTAATTACCATGCCCGATAAACCTGCAGGGCGTGGACATAAAGTTCAGTTTTCTCCGGTCAAACAGTATGCTCTGGAACAAAATTTACCGTTACTTCAACCTGTAAAACTCAAAGATGAAGAATTTCTGGACGAACTTCGTGCATTAAAAGCCGATTTGCAAATTGTAGTTGCTTTCCGCATGCTGCCCGAAGTAGTTTGGGATATGCCAACATTCGGAACATTTAATCTTCACGCATCGTTGCTTCCACAATATCGCGGTGCGGCGCCGATTAATTGGGCCATCATCAATGGTGAAAAAGAAACCGGTGCCACTACTTTTTTCCTGACTCACGAAATTGATACTGGCAAAATTATTCAGCAAGAGAAAATTTCCATTTCTGAAACAGATGATGCAGGAACAGTTCACGACAGATTAATGCTAATGGGAGCGAAGCTCGTAAAAAAAACGATCGACTTACTTCTTGAAGGCAAAATAGATGCAGTTGATCAGGCTCAATTTTTACATTCTGACGTTGAACTGAAAGCAGCTCCGAAAATTTTCAAGGAAACCTGCCAAATAAATTTGGAGTGGAGTGTTGAACAGGTTTATAATTTTGTTCGTGGCATGTCACCTTATCCTACTGCATGGATAGAACTACAGTTTCCAAATCAAGCCGAAAAAATGATATTGAAAGTTTTTGAAACAGGGAAGGAATTCTGTAATCCCGAAATACCTGTTGGTACAGTTGTAACGGATGGAAAGAAATCTGCCAAAATTGCCTTGAAAGATGGATTTATCCATCTGAAATCAGTTCAGGTAGCAGGCAAAAAACGGATGGAAATAGGAGAATTATTGCGGGGAATGCATTTCTAATATGTTAATAAAGAAATATGAAATGTGCCAATTGAAGACAAATTCTTTCTTTCAATTGGCACATTGGCATTTTAGCACATTAATGAATTATTTTACAGCAATCGTTTCAATTTCCACTAAAGCTCCCAGTGGCAATGCTTTCACTGCAAAAGCTGAGCGGGCCGGACATTCGGTCTGGTAGTATTTTTTGTATACATCGTTCATTTCTGCAAAATTGGCAATATCCGATAAAAATACAGTCGATTTTACCACATCTGCAAAAGAATATCCTGCTTCATTTAAAATTGCACTGATATTGGCAAAAACCTGTTCGGTTTGCGAAATAATTTCGCTGGCTTCAATTTTTCCTACAGAAGGATTTATTGGAATCTGACCTGAAATGTATAAAGTTCCGTTGGCTTCTATAGCCTGACTATATGGTCCAATAGCAGCCGGTGCATTGGGTGTGTTGATAATTCGTTTCATAATTTCATCTGCTTTATATTTTGACCACAAAGATAAATATTTTTATTTTCTAATGCCCTCATTTTTATTTATCTTTGCACTCTTGTAAAATTCTCAATCAATTTATGTTATTGTATTGAAAAATAAACGATTGAATGAGATTGACAATGATAGTAAATGGTAAATGAATAAATAGTAAATAAATTAAGATGGAACTCGCAAGTAAGTACAATCCCAACGACATCGAATCGAAATGGTACCAATATTGGTTGGATAATGGATTTTTTAGTTCAAAACCTGATGGTCGTGAACCTTACACCATCGTCATTCCTCCGCCAAATGTTACCGGTGTGTTGCACATGGGACACATGCTTAACAATACCATTCAGGATGTGTTGGTTCGCCGCGCACGTATGCAGGGTAAAAATGCTTGTTGGGTTCCCGGAACCGACCATGCTTCCATTGCTACGGAAGCCAAAGTGGTTGGAAAACTTGCTGCCGAAGGAATCAAAAAGTCCGATCTGACACGTGAGGTATTTCTCGATCATGCCTGGGAATGGACACACAAGCACGGTGGCATTATTTTAGAACAATTGAAAAAGCTGGGTGCTTCATGCGATTGGGACCGAACGGCTTTCACCATGGATGAACAACGCTCGGATAGTGTATTGAAAGTATTTGCCGATTTATACGAAAAAGGATTGATTTACCGCGGTGTACGCATGGTGAACTGGGATCCGAAAGCGCTTACGGCTTTGTCGGACGAAGAAGTAATTTTTAAAGAACAACAAGGGAAATTATTTTACCTGAAATATAAACTAGCCCCCCTTAATCCCCCCGTAGGGGGGAAACAAGACCCGCTATTCAAGACTGCCCGAAAATCGGAATATGAGTTATTGAAGAAAAATGCTAAAGAATTAAGAAAATTTTCTACTGAAGCAGAAAGTGTTTTGTGGGAAATACTTAGAGGAGAAAAGTTAGGTGATAAATTCAGAAGACAACATATTATTAATGATATTATTGTTGATTTCGCTTGTCTTTCGAAACAACTTGTTATTGAAGTTGATGGAGGATATCATAGTAAACCCGAAATTCAGCAATTAGATAAACTCAAAAGTGAGATTCTTGAAAGTTTGGGATACAAAGTAATTAGATTTACGAATGAAGAAGTATTATCAAACACTGACACAACGATACAAATCATCAAAGACGCACTCTTAAGCTCCCCCTCCGGGGGAGTTGAGGGGGCTTTTTTAGTCGTTGCAACAACCCGTCCTGAAACGATTTTTGGGGATACAGCTATTTGTATCAACCCAAATGATCCGAAGAATGCTCATTTGAAAGGCAAAAAAGTTATTGTTCCGTTGATTAACCGCGTTATTCCTGTTATTGAAGATGATTATGTGGATATTGAATTTGGAACAGGTTGTTTGAAAGTAACTCCCGCACACGATGTAAACGACTATATGTTGGGTGAAAAATATAATTTGCCTTCTATTGATATTTTCAACGATAATGGAACGTTGAACGAAAACGGAGCGCAATATGCCGGAATGGATCGTTTTGATGTACGAGAACAAATCGTTAAGGATATGGAAGCTGCCGGATTACTTGAAAAAATTGAACCTTATACCAATAAAGTCGGATTTTCTGAACGTACCGATGCAATCATTGAACCAAAGCTTTCGATGCAATGGTTTATGAAAATGGAAGAATTGGCAAAACCAGCTCTCAATGCTGTGATGAGTGATGATATTCAACTTTATCCTGCTAAATTTAAAAATACCTACCGTCACTGGATGGAAAACGTGAAAGACTGGTGCGTTTCCCGTCAACTTTGGTGGGGACACCGAATTCCTGCGTATTATATTGAAGCCCCCCTGAATCCCCCCGGAGGGGGGACTTGGGGTTATGTGGTAGCTCTAAATGAAGAGGAAGCTCGTAAACTTGCAATAGCCAAACACCCCTCCCTCGGAGGGGTCGGGGGAGGCTTTACTTTGCGTCAGGATGAAGATGTGCTTGATACCTGGTTTTCTTCGTGGTTGTGGCCCATCTCGGTTTTCGATGGCATTAATAATCCTGAAAACGAAGACATTCAATATTATTATCCGACCAATGATTTGGTGACTGCTCCTGAAATTTTGTTTTTCTGGGTGGCGCGTATGATTATTGCCGGTTATGAATACAGAGGCGAAATGCCTTTCAAAAATGTTTATTTAACCGGAATCGTACGCGATAAGCTGGGACGTAAAATGTCCAAATCGCTGGGTAACTCGCCCGATCCGTTGGATTTGATTGCACTTTACGGAGCTGATGCGGTGCGTTTAGGTATGTTGCTTACTTCGCCTGCCGGAAACGACTTGCCTTACGACGACAGTCTTTGCGAACAGGGTCGTAACTTTAATAATAAAATCTGGAATGCATTCCGTCTGGTAAAAGGTTGGGAGGTAGCCGATATCGAACAACCCGAATCGGCTCGTATGGCGGTGAAATGGTTTGAAGCGCAATTGGGAAAAACTTTGCTCGAAATTGACGATTTGTTCTCTAAGTACCGTTTGTCCGAAGCCTTGATGGCGGTTTATAAACTGTTCTGGGATGAATTTTCTGCATGGTATCTCGAAATGGCAAAACCGGCTTACCAGCAACCTATCGACCGCACAACTTATGAAGCTACACTTGGTTTCTTCGATTCGTTGTTGAAAGTATTGCATCCGTTTATGCCATTTATTACCGAAGAACTTTGGCAAGCATTGGAAGAACGAAAAGGCGGTGAAAGTATTATGGTAGTATTGCAGCCAAAAGCTACGGAAGTTGACGAAAAGTTGATTTCTGAATTTGAATATGCAAAAGAAATTATTGCAGGTGTACGGACCATTCGTTTGCAAAAAAATATTCCAAACAAAGAAAGTTTAAGTTTGCAGGTAATGCCTAGTGAGGCCGTCACAGAAAGTGACAGTCTTATTCATTTGAAAGCAGTAATTGCCAAGCTTGGAAATTTGGAGGCTATCGAAAATGTTACTGATAAAGCTAGCGGTTCAATTTCTTTTTTGGTTGGTACAACTGAATTTTCCATTCCCATGGGAAGTTTGATCAATGCAGAAGAAGAAATTACCAAAATGGAAACTGAAATCACCTATTTCGAAGGCTTTATCGAATCGGTTATGAAGAAACTTGGAAATGAACGTTTTGTGGCTAATGCCAAACCGGAAGTGGTAGAAGCCGAACGCAAGAAAAAAGCAGATGCCGAAAGTAAAATTGCTTCGTTGAAAGAAGGAATTGAAGCGTTGAAGAAATAGAACATGATCTTAAGTATATATTATAAGCCAGAACTGTGATTTCAGTTCTGGCTGTTTTTATTTTACTATTAAGTTCTTCAGTCTATTGAATAAATTAATAGTAAAATTTTCAGTAGGCTGAATAAATTAAAAGTTATTTTATTGGAATTATAAAAACATATTGTATTTTTGTAGTTAATAATGAAAGAAAATGATAAAACGTTTATTAGAAGATCAAATATTCAACAGGCTAATATCCAATAAAGTTGTTCTGTTGTTTGGAGCCAGAAGGGTTGGGAAAACTGTTTTGATGCGTCAAATAATAGAAAGATTTGAAGGGAAAACACTTCTATTGAATGGAGAAGACTATGATTCGTTGTCTATACTTGAACCTCAATCCATTGCAAATTATAAACGATTATTAGATGGAATTGATCTTTTAGCAATTGATGAAGCTCAGAATATCCCACAAATTGGTTATAAACTTAAGTTAATAGTTGATGAGATTCCTGGGATTAAAGTATTGGCGAGCGGCTCCTCTTCATTTGATTTGCAAAATAAAGCTGGTGAGCCTTTGGTAGGAAGAAGTTCACAATTTCACTTGCTCCCTTTTAGTCAGGTGGAACTTTCGCCACAAGAAAACAAGCTCGATACTAAACAAAATCTTGAAGATCGCTTAATCTACGGTTCTTATCCGGAAGTAATATATATAAAGGATTATAATCAGAAAAAAGATTATTTACGCGACATTGTAAATGCCTATTTATTAAAAGACATTTTATCAATTGATGGACTGAAAAATTCTAAGAAGATGAGTGAACTACTACGTTTGATTGCCTTCCAAATGGGAAATGAAGTTTCATACGATGAACTTGGCAAGCAGTTAGGTTTAAGTAGAAATACTGTCGAAAAGTATCTTGATTTGCTTTCAAAAGTATTTGTCATCTATCGTTTAGGGGCTTACGCTGGAAATTTGAGAAAGGAAATATCAAAAGCAGGTAAATGGTTTTTCTATGATGTGGGTATTCGAAATGCAATTATTGGGAATTATAATCCTTTAAGTCAAAGAAATGATATTGGCCAACTTTGGGAAAACTATTTGATTAGCGAACGACAAAAACAAAATGTCTATTCATTAAATAAAAAATCATTTTATTTTTGGAGAACTTATGATGGACAGGAAATTGACTTGATTGAGGAATATGCAGGCGAGATTCAAGCTTTTGAGTTTAAATGGGGTGAGAAAATCCCCAAAGCACCCGGAGCTTTTTCCAATAACTATCCGAATTCTAACTATTTGGTAGTTAATAAAAACAATTATTTGGAATTTATTGAATAATTCCTATTTCCTAAGAATTCCATTTCATTTTCAGAAATGCGAAATTATAGGTTTGTGTAATCACGGCTGATAATTTTCCGGTAAATGATTGTGCCAGTATCGAAAAGACAAGATTTTCAGTAAGAGAGTAATTGAGTGACGGTCCGACGAAATAACCATCGATATCCGGGAAATACATTCCGGTAAGTGACAGGTTGAGAAGTGGTGAAATTGGATAACTTCCCTGCAACATGGCTGTAAATTTGCTGAACGAAAGATTTTTTGCCGATAAATAGATGTTGTTATAGTCTGTAAAGTTGCTGATTGTTTTTCGTTGTTGGTTGTATAGTACTTCAGCTTGTAACCTTTGTAATTTATTTAACAGTTGGGGGTCAATCTATTTTTAAAATAAAAAACCCGAATTCAAAATCCGGGTTTTGCGAGATCAATCAACTACGTTCCTTCGGTTTCCAAAGGAAACTTCCTACAGCAATAATCACAATAATTCCAGTCAAGATAAACGCCCATGTATTCGCTTTCCGCGATTGAGCTTGTATGATATAATCAGAAGGAATCATACGGTAAGCAGTTAGTTTCCAGTTTAACGTATCACCCTGAATTAAAGCGCTATTGGATTGAATAATCTTTCCGGGCATAATTAGCTTATAATTAAATGCATCACCAAAGTACTGAACAAATTCCTGTTTGTCAAAATCATCTTCATATTTATTCATTGGACTTAATTTATCTTTCCACAATACCGAAAAAACAGTTGTTTTAAAGTATTTATTCAGCACTTCTTCCATACTGAAATCAGGTAAATCTTTATCAATTCGATTAAATATGGTATCGCTCATTAACTTTAATCGTTCTTTCGAAACCGGTTTGTCTTTAATTTGATCATAGTTTTCAATCAATATTTCAAATTCATTATTCCAGTTGTTATTGGCAAACCATTTGTTATATTTGTCCTCTAAATCACCAACGTATTCGCGCATTTCCACGCCATTCATTCCCTGAACCATATCAGGTTGACCGGTAAACCAAAACAAAGCTTCGTCTTTTGTCATGTATTTTTCGATGGGAATTTGGAAATTTGTTTTGATTTTCAGATATGTTTCTTTGTAAGTATAAAAGGTATAAAACCAGCGGAATTTTGTTTCCAATGAATAGTTCACCTTCAGGTTACTCCAATCGTGTGACCGTTTTAGTCTGAATTTATCGCCCATTTCCTGAACCGTGGCGTAGTTCCGTCGGGCCAGAACAAAGAAATCATCCGATTTTTCTACACCACTGTTTATTTTATCCCTTAATTTAATAGTCTTTTCAATTGAGTCAACCGTTGAACTCTTGGCCGGATACCCGCTAAACCATTCTGAATCTCTGAATTTCCAGCTAATATTCCAGGTAGAATCAATTTCAACAGGAAGTGGATTGAACTTAGAGGCTGTATCGCCAACTATAAATGAATAATCAGTTTTTCCTGTAAACTCCCGGTAACAAGATCCATCCGAATTTATAACCGTAAGCATATCATGTGGTTCTATGCATGAAACTATAAATAAAGCAGAAAAATAAGTCAAAAATTTTACAATTGATTTCATAATATTAATTTGTTAGTTGTTGACGTAATTCATTAAGTTGTTCGTTTTTGATTGAGTTTTGTTTCATATAGCAGTAGTAAGTTTTCAACAAATTTATCTTATTATTATCTTTCAACTGAATACATCCCGGGTCAATAAGCAGTTTGTTTTCAAACAAACGGTTGGGTTTTGTTGTCGAAGCAATCGGATCGGAACCGGTTTGTTGAAACAGAAACAAACCCAATAAAAATATTGCCGCCGAGCTTGAAATTACGCGAACCCAGATCAGCAGTTTTGGTTTTTTACGCTGCGAATTAATGCTGATATGTTGCATTATGCTGTTTGTGAGCAATTCTGCATCCTGCAAATCCGGTTTTTGCCGGCTAAGTTTCTCAACCAGATGTTCAAATTTATCGTCTGTGTTTTTCATTGCGTGTGTTTTTAAAATTTTTCTAATTTTCTGCGAATTGTTTGCCGGGCTAAAAATAAATTGCTTTTAATTTTGTCAGCCGACATGCCACTTATTTCAACAATTTCATCCACTTCCAATTCTTCCAAATGCCTTAAGGTAAATACGATTTTTTGTTTCGGAGTCAGTTCGTTTGTAAGATCATAAATTATTTTAGCTAGTTCCGAATTTATAATTGTTTGCTCAATATCCTCGGAATTTATGAAGTTTGTTAACGTATCCTCCATTGAAGTGTTCTGAAAATTCCGTTTTGACGATTTAAGTTTATCCAGACATAGATTTGTGGCAATTTTATAAAGCCATGTACTGAACTTTCTATTCCTATCAAAACTTGAAAGATGTTGCCAGACCCGAATGAAAGTTTCCTGTACCAGATCTTTCGCATCCTCTTCATTGCATAAAATCCGAAAGGCTAATGAATAAACCATTGACTGATAGTATTCAACAATTTTTCGAAATGCTTTTTCATCATTTCGTTTACTCAAAACTATTAAACCGTTAATTGTTGATTGATCCATTAGTTGTAATGTTGTATAATTATAATACGACAAAAGAATCGATAAGTCGAAAATAATGATACAAATTTATATAAATAAATTAGTTTTGAGAGAATTAGAGAATTATCTTTTTATTCACTTGCTAATTAAACTATAAAACTCTAACTTTGTAATCCTTTTTTGAAATATGAAAAATATCGTTTTTCTTAAAATGCTAGGAAAAGTTTGAATTCAATGGTCAGAAATTATGAAAACAATATACCAACAACTTACACTTGCCACTTGTGAAATTGCCCGTTCAGCAGGGAAATTTATGGCTGACGAACGTAGGAGTTTTGACAGTTCAAAAATTGAAACGAAAGGCTTGCACGATTTGGTAAGTTACGTGGATAAAGAATCTGAAAAGCAAATTATCGAACAATTGCAAAATTTATTGCCGGAATCGGGTTTTATTGCTGAAGAAGGAACAAATTCGAAGCAGGGTGAACATTATAATTGGGTGATCGATCCACTGGATGGTACCACGAATTACATTCAGGGAGTTCCGGTTTATGCGGTCAGTATTGGTTTGTTGGAAGATGAAGAACTGGTTCTTGGCGTTGTTTATGAAGTTGGTCGTGATGAATGTTTCTATGCATGGAAAAATGGTGGAGCTTACTTAAATGGACAATCAATTCACGTTTCCGATCGGGGTGATATTCATGATGCTTTATTGGCAACGGGTTTTCCATATAATGATTTTAGTAAGTTAGAAGTTTATATGGAAATTTTGAAATGGACCATGACCCATGCCCGAGGAGTTCGACGGTTGGGTTCAGCTGCCACCGATTTAGCTTATGTGGCTTGCGGGCGATTCGATGCATTTTGGGAATACGATCTTAAACCCTGGGATGTTGCTGCCGGAGCAGTGATTGTAAAAGAAGCCGGTGGAACGGTTACAGATTATAAAGGAGAATCTGATTTCCTTTATGGAAGAGAAATTGTGGCATCGAACGGGTTAATTGAAAAATTGATATTGAGTAAGATAAAAGAATATAACACCTAACAACTAGCCCTTAAGGGAGAAATAGTTTAGTTTCTTATCCTGTATTTTTATTTAAAATTCCAACTATAAAGTCTTAAGCTCCTTTAGGGGTTTGGGGTAATATTCTCATATTATGATTACAAACGAACGGGATACCCGCAGTGAACGATTGTTACTTGTAGCAAACGAAATGATGACTGCAGCGCGGACTGCACCGAAGGGCAAAGGATTTGATATTATAGAAGTGGCAATGCTTACGGGTAAAGATATCATTGAATTATCCAAAGCCATGTTGGCGTATTCTTCAAAAAGCGGATTGAAATTTGTGATGCGCGATGCAGCGAATATCCTGCACGCAGAAGCTATAGTTCTGATTGGGACGAAACAACAGATTCATAATCTGAATTGCGGTTATTGTGGTTTTCAGACTTGTGCTGAGAAACAACTATTTCCAGCCATCCCTTGTTCTCTCAATTCAGTTGATGTTGGAATTGCCATTGGCTCTGCCTGTTCTGTTGCTGCCGATCATCGGGTGGATAGCCGGGTTATGTTTTCTGTGGGACGTGTTGCTCAGGAACTGGATTTAATGCCCGGTTGTAGTAATATTTACGGAATTCCGATCAGCGCTTTATCGAAAAATCCGTTTTTCGACCGAATTTCGACAAGTCCTGCAAAATAAATAATCTTATAAAATTAGTTTTTACCATATCCCATTTAGTATTATGCAAAAAGTTGAAAAACTCTGGACCCGAAGCTTTATAAGCGCTTGTATAGGGAACTTTTTGCTTTTTTTTTCTTTTTATTTACTGGTCCCGATTTTCCCTATTTATCTTATTCAGGAATTTCATACATCAACCACACTGGTTGGTGTCATTTTGTCCAGTTACACATTGGCGGCCTTACTCATTCGTCCATTCGCGGGTTTTGTACTCGATATGTTTAACCGGAAACCCATTTATGTGGTTGCTTATTTGTTGTTTGTACTTACTTTTGTGGGGTATCCGCTTGCCAATCTGATCGGAATCTTTTTGTTATTCAGAATTTTGCACGGATTTACATTTGGCTTTGTAACCACGGCGGGTAATAGTCTGATTGTGGATATAATGCCTTCTTCGCGACGAGGTGAAGGCTTGGGATACTTTGGCGTGGCCAATAATCTGGCTATGGCAATTGGTCCTATGACAAGCTTATTTATGCTTGATCATTTTAGTTTCGATGCCATCTTTTATACTGCTATTATTAGTGGTTTGATCGGTTTTTTGTTTACATCGACCATTAAATCGAAAGATATGTCGGACAGAAGTATCAAACAACCGATGGCTTTTGATCGGTTTTTCCTGTTCAAAGGATTTCTGGCGGGATTGAGCCTGTTACTTATGGGAATTCCTTATGGGATGGTGGTAACTTATGTAGCATTATACGGTGAAAACTTAGGAATTCGCAGTGGAATTGGAATTTTCTTTACACTCATGGCTTTTGGTTTGGTCTGGTCAAGAATTCTTGCCGGTAAAAAAGTGGATAAGGGTAGTTTGGTGAAAGTAATAAGTATCGGTACTTTTCTTTGCCTGATTGCAGTTTTTGCCCTGTCGGGATTAAAACGTTTTGAGATTATTCATCAATCATTTCTCATTATTCCCGTTTTTTATTCTGTTGCTTTGCTTTTGGGCATTGGATACGGCATGATGTTTCCTGCCTACAATACGCTTTTCGTGAATCTCGCCCCTCATAACCGGCGGGCTACAGCCAGCTCGACATATATGACCAGTTGGGATATCGGTGTCGGTTTAGGATTAATAATCGGAGGACGGATAGCCGACACAAGAGGTGGGTTTCCACTGGCTTTTCTGGTAAGTGCCTTTGCTGTAGTGTTTTCGTTAATATTTTTTACTCGTATTGTCGGTCCTCATTTTGAGAAAAACAAATTACGTTGAACAAAAACAAAAATTGAAAAATTTTTATTCTTCAATTTTATACATTCGGGTACAAGCCAAAAAATCAGATATTTTTTCCGGATTAGTTTCAAAGATATTTCCAACCACCACCATATCTGCACCGGCATCGAATGCCTCTTTCAATTGTGTCGTGTTTTTTATACCTCCACCCACGATAAGCGGGAGAGATAATCCGGCACTAACACATTCAATCATTTCAGTAGGCACGGGGAAATTTGCTCCGCTTCCTGCTTCTAAATAGACCATTTTCATTCCGAGTAATTCTGCTGCAACGGCTGATGATAAAGCAATTTCTTTTTTGTCACGCGGGATTGATCTTGTGTTGCTGATATATTCTACAGAACTTGGTTTCCCTCCATCAATCAAGATATATCCGGTTGGAATAACTTCAATATTTGATTTTTTTATGGCAACAGATGATGTAATATGCTGACCAATAAGAAACTCTGCATTTCTTCCCGAAATTAATGAAAGATATAACAAGGCATCGGCCCTTGTACTGAACTGGGCTGCATTGCCAGGAAACAGAACAACTTTTCCTTTGGTTTCTTCTTTTAGTAAATCAATAAATGTGTCTGTTGAAGCCAATGTGTGGCTGCCACCAACAAATATAAAATCAGGTAAATCGGTTTTTAATGCAGAAATTGTTGCTGATAAAATCCTTCCACAACATTTATCGGGATCCAGTAAAACTGCCAACATTTTTCGGTTGGCTTCGCGATTGAATAGAATATTTCTAAATATCGTTCTCATAATTAAGATTTTAAACAAGGCAATACACTAAAGTGTACGCGTCAGTTTGAAAATATGATAGTTTGTAATGCTTTTCAGTAAGCACGTGTTTTGCATTTATTTCACCTTCCGTTTTCACTTCGAACGGGAAAATTTGTAATTGTTTGGCAAAATCAACGGCTTCTTTTCCAATAATTTTATATAATGCTTCTTTTACCGACCAGGCTAATTGTAACTGCTTCAGGTTTTTCCCCTGTGAAAGATCTTCCTGCTCCTTCTCACTTAAAAAACGGGTGTACAATTTTTGGATTTTATCACTCGGACATTCAATATCAATCCCTACTACCCGTGTTGGATGTGCTATTACGGCTATCCAATTCCCACTGTGTGAAATGCTAATATGATAACTATTATCCTGTAAACAGGGTTTTCCATTGCTATCATAAGAAACCATTACATTCGTCCCCAACAATTCTTTCAAAGCCAATCTTACGCCCAAAAATTCCCGTTTCCGTTTTTCAGAACTGATTTTATTGTATTCATCCGAATAGAACTCAATTTGATCAAACTTTGTCAACAATTCATCAGCATTTTCGTCTATTTCCCAAACCAATATATTGGCTCCGGTGAATGAAATTTCTGTTTTGAAATTTGTCGTCGGCATATTCTTTTGTTATAAAACAATACATGTTATTGTCTGTAATAGTTTAATTTTTATTTTTTCCATTCAAAACTTTCCATCAACCTGATTACGTCATTGCGAATATAATCAGACATTGGCGCAATAGAATCTTTGTTTGGAACATTATCGAAATACAAAGCACCCCTGAAAAAGTTGTGCAAACTGTCCGTGAGAACGAATTGTACCGATGAAGCTGTGTTGCCTTTCAAATCATAAAGAATACCATGTACATTATTTTTAGGATTGTCAAATGCTTTTTCTCCGATACCATCGGCACGTATGCTGTGTTTGTACACTATTTTTCTTGAATCTTCCAATAAATCAATCAGATTGCCATTAACCGGTTTATAACTGCAATATATGGTGGCATTCAGTTTTGGGTAATATAAATCAATCCAGTTATCTTTTTTGATCGCTTTGCAGCTTATAATTTTTACATTTTCAGGCAAGTCAAACCGGTAAGGGAGATTCAACGTGTCGATTTTACGATAAACAGGAGTGGGTAAATCTACCCTGAAATATCCATAAGGACGAGGAATCGGGACTTCCGAACAAGACCCAAAAAGACCTGAAATGGACAAAAAAATCAGTAAGTTGGATAATCTATGTAGCATTTTAATATTTTATTTCAGATAGCTATGTAATGTGGAGTTATTCAGGTTGTTTTACCCATAAACATATAGCACAGACCTTATTCGTTCTCTTTGCTGAAATCATTTTTAATAAACAATTTTACTTTTTTTATACGACGACTATCAGCCGCCACAATCTCAAAAACATAACGTCCATAGTCTATACGTTCATTTTTGGCAGGGAAATCGCCTTTCAGTTCCAGAATCAACCCGGCTAATGTTTCAACTTCTTCGGTTACTTTTACAAAATCTTCTTCTTCAATTTCAGCAATTTTGAAAAAATCATTTAGTTGTATTTTTGCTTCGAAAATAAAAGTGTGTTGATCAATTTTAGTGAATAATTCTTCATCATTGTCATATTCGTCGCTAATATCGCCAACAATTTCTTCCAATATATCTTCCAGAGTAATTATTCCCGAAGTCCCACCGTATTCGTCAACAACCACAGCCAGATGCACCTTATTCTCCTGAAATTCATTTAGCAAATCATCAATTTTCTTTGTTTCCGGTACATAATAAGCTGGTCGTACCAAACTTTGCCAGCGGAATGTGGCAGGTTTATCCAAATGTGGCAACAGATCTTTGCTGTAAAGCAATCCTTTAATATTATCGCGAGTGCCCGCATAGACCGGTATGCGTGAATAGCCAGATTTGATAATCAGATCCAATAATTGTCTGTAATTCGTTTTTATATCAACATCCACCATGTCAACTCTGGAAGTCATTATTTCGTCGACTTGAATATTCCCGAAATTAATAATTCCTTCCAGGATGTCTGTGTCCTCATCTTTACTGTTCGACGTAAGTTCCAGTGCGTGCGACAATTCATCCATTGAAATATTTGACCGGCTGTGTTTGGCCAGTCGTGTATTAACGATCGAAGTTGAATTAACTAATAACGAAACAAAAGGACCAAATGGTTTCTCCAGTTTTGTCAATAAGGACACAGTGAAATTTGCTGTACTTTTTGCGAATTGGGTTGCATACACTTTGGGTGTGATTTCACCAAAAAGTAACAGTAAAAACGTAATGATGACGGCTTGAAAAATAAATCCAAGGACTGGTGCACTTTCAAAATTCAAAATGGTATTTGTAAAATGGGTCAGCAAGAGAATTACGGCAACGTTGACCAGATTATTTGCAATGAGTATCGTTGCCAATAAGCGTTGAGGGCTTTCCAGAAGATGTAGAATATTTTTTTCTGATTTTTTCTCGCTTTCTTCTAATTCATTCAAGGTCTGCGGGTCGAGTGAAAAAAAAGCAACTTCCGAAGCGGAAATTAACGCTGAACAACCCAGTAGAAAGATGCTCAATACCAGCGATACAATTGCTGCAAATGTTATAGGAAGAACTGTAATTCCTCCAAAAGTCACAAATAATAAGTGCGTTTCCAATGAAATGCGATTTAGTGAATACTCAGTCGACAGATTTTTTTCTGTTTGTGCAAAAGTAGTGATTTTTTTTGAAATGACGCATGTAGTGCTGTTTATGCACCTACGTCAATAAAGACTCATTTACAGGTAAATAATTAAACAACAGGAAAGAAAATAGCTACAAAATCAATGTTTTTTTTGTTGATGCAGAGAGAAAATTAGTATGTCGGCAGAAAATTTCGATTATTTTCCGGAATTATCTTTATTCTTAACCGAAACGATACTGTCCACCACAAACTTATTTACACCACGCCAGGGCACCGTTCCTAAATACTCCTTGTAGTGCAGTTCTAGCATTTTACCACTGCAACGCATTAAAGAATCGGCTACAGCTTTATTCTCCACTGAAAATTCAAACTCATAAGACTGAATAGTACCTGTAGTTTGTGACCGAAATCCGGGTTGAATCATTTTTCCTTCGAAGGTTTTAAACATATAACCTTTGTGTACAAAATAATTCAGTTCGCCTGCTTTCACACCTTCACCAAAAACAAAATAAAATTTGAAAAAGAACCAACCGGTGAACACTATCAAGACGATAAGTGTTCCAATGCCAAGGGATTTTTTGAGTTTTGGATTCATGGCTTTTTTAGTATTTAATATATTTTACAAATATAGGGCATTTTTCTGTTTTTTGGAAAATATTGCCAAAAAAGATTCTACTAAATCATTAAAATCATTACCTTTACTCCGTGATTGAGCTGTTTTATTTTTACAATCAATAATCTGATAATGATTTGTAAACTAATCAAATAAACTATATATTATGGAAGATAAACTAGTTACACTCGCCATCCGCACTTACCAACGGGCAAATATGATCAAAGCTGTTCTCGAAGAATACGGAATTGAAACAGCCATTCATAATTTAAATCTTGAACATCCCGAAATGGCTGTTGGGGTGCGTGTTCGTATTAAAGAAAGTGATTTGCCCCGTGCATTGAAAATTGTTGAGGAAATGGAAAGTGCCTGGGAACAGGAACAGCCAAAAAGTGCCAACCAACAAGTGCTTATTCCCATCGATCTTTCGGATCAAATTGAAAAAATTACTGATTTCGGATTTCATTTTGCTGATGTTTTAGCTGCAGAAGTGGTATTCATGTATGTTTATTTTAGCCCCGCTTTTACTATTTCATCGAACAATGAAGTGAGTACTTACAGTATCAGCGATGGTGAATTACTTCGCAGAATAATAAGTTCAGCCAATGCGGATGTAGATAATTTATCTAATTTGATTCATGCCCGCATTGACAGAGGAGAACTTCCGAATATCCCTTTCACTTTTGAATTGAAAGAAGGTGTTCCTGAAGATCAGATTTTGGATTATTGCAAAAAACACAATCCGGCTTTGGTAGTGATGGGGACTCAGGGGAAGAAGCTTACGAATGAATTAATCGGCAGCGTTTGTGCTGAAGTCATGGACTCCTGTGCCTCCCCAATTTTTGCTGTACCTGTTCAAATGACCATACAATCACCGGACGATATTCATCGGGTGGCTTTTCTCACCAATTTTGATCAAAAAGATTTGATTGCGATTGATAGGGTCATTTCACTTCTTACTTCCGATAAATTAGAAATGTTCTTTATTCATGCTTCCAACAAAAATGAAGCATGGAATGAAGTGATGCTGGAAGGAATTAAAGCCTATTTTGCAAGCCATTATCCGAATTTAATAACTAATTATGCTTTGCTGGGTTCGTCAGACACATTGAAACTTCTTGATAAATACTTACTCAATCAGAAAATTGATGTTTTGGCTTTCAACTCACGTCGGCGAAATTTCTTAATGCGGCTTTTCAATCCAAGTTTAGCTTATAAAATGGTGTTACACTCGGATACACCTATGCTGGTTACTCATGTGTAAGTGAAATTAGTTTAATGGTTGATTAGTTAATTAGTTAATTGGTTAATTGGTTGATTAGTTGGTTTGTGCTTCGAAAATTAACCAGTTAACTGCTAGACTACTATCAGCCAGCTAATCAATAACCTGCGGAAAGAATATCTGCCAGATGCACCCCTTTAATAGGCAGTTTATGTTTGGCAATATAGCCATTGATATTCATTAGACAGGATGCTTCGGTACTGATAATGTATTCAGCACCCGTATTCAATGCATTTCTGACTTTGTTTTCGGCCATGGCTACTGAGATCGATTTGTTCTTTACAGCAAATGTACCACCAAATCCACAACAAGTATCGCATTCTTCCATTTCAATAAGTTCTAACCCGGCAACCTGTGCCAGCAACTTACGAGGCTCGTCTTTTATACCATATTCACGTAAAGCGGAGCAGGAATCATGAAAAGTAACTTTGTGTGGAAAACTTGCCCCTAGGTTTTCAATTTTCAATTTGTTAACCAGAAAATCCGAAAGTTCGTAAATCCCATTTTTCATTTTTTCGTGCTGTAGCAACAAATCAGGTTTTTCCGTTAATAATTTGTGATAATGATGAATCACAAAGCTCGAGCAAGAACCTGATGGGGAAACAATGGGCATATCCGGTTGAAAATCGGAGAGAAATTTCTCTGCCAGACTTGATGCTTCTTTCCAGTATCCGCTGTTGAATGCCGGTTGCCCACAACAGGTTTGTTCGGGATTATAATGTACTTGACAACCTGCTTTTTCGAGAATTTTGATCGTATTAAATCCGGTTTCAGGATATAATTGGTCAATATAACAAGGTATAAATAGTTGAATATCCATAAGTTTAAGCCTGCTGCATCTCCGTA
>Ga0265297_10005272_pt1 | contig 19910 bp, 19 predicted proteins | sample Munlanlwell13791_FD_192502 | JGI IMG/M metagenome (GOLD analysis project Ga0265297, IMG submission 192502) | Leachate microbial communities from a municipal landfill in Southern Ontario, Canada - Leachate well 137-91 | ecosystem: Engineered > Solid waste > Landfill > Unclassified | place...
GCGAGGGAAAACTATCTGCACTATGTTTTTTCAAAGTCCGGCCCCGCATATTTAATCGCAGCAACGAAGCAGATAGTATATTATTTGAAGATCCTTTATATGCCGGTAGAGCGCGGGCTCTATCATCCTTTCGGCTACGCTACGGTTGGCTTACAAAAAATAAGCCCTGCTTTTTTTGGGTCCCTGCTGGTTATATTTATCGCCATTTTTTTATTTTTTAGATGCAGGCGGAAGGATCCGGCATTATCTTTTGGCATCGCCTGGTTCTTTATATGTTATCTGCCATATTCCAATATTATACCCGTATGTAATATTATTGCCGAGCGTTACATGTATCTGGCTTCAGCAGGTTACTCTATAATAATGGCCTATGTAATTTTAAAAATATGGGAGTCTATCAATACCCGTATACGAGGGAGGCATATTTTTAGGGCGTTTGCCGTGATAGCCATAACCTTATTTCTAAGTTCTTATTGCCTATTGACCCTAAAAAACAATGAGGATTTCAGTAATGTGGTTACCTTTTGGGAAACCAACATAAATAATTTTCCGCAAGGATGCCGTGCCTATAATTCCCTGGCAGGCCGATTTTATGCCCTGGGTAATTTAGACCAGGCCATAGCTTATTGCCGGGTAAATCTGTTAATTAAGCCTGACCAACCCCAGGTCTGGTCTAATCTGGCCAAGGCATACCGCGCTAAAGGAGATTTTAAGCAGGCAGCAGAATGTTATAAAAAGGCATTGGAGATAAAGAAGGATTATGCCCCTGCGCAGCGCGGCCTTGAAGAGATTTTATCCTTGACCAGGAAGCAATAATATTATATAATTTAACTTCTGGTATTAACCACGCCGTAAGGCAAATTCTATCTATTAAAGGAGAGCGACAAATGTATGCAATAATTGAAGTTGGAGCAAAACAGTATGTAGTTAAAAAAGGCGATACTATTGACGTAGAAAAGCAGGCTGGCCAGGTAGGTAAAGATATAGCCTTGAACAAAGTACTTTTAGTCTCTAAAGAGAAAAAGATCGAGATCGGGCAGCCTTATCTAAAGGAAGCCAAGGTGCATGCTACGGTGATGGGTAATATAAAAGACGAGAAGGTGATTTCTTTTAAATACCGGCGCCGTAAGTCATCGCATTGGACAAAAGGCCACCGTCAGCAATTTACCCAGCTTAAAATAAAAGAAATCGAGCTAGGTGAGAAGTAGTGTTTATTGATCACGCTAAAGTTTTTGTCAAGGCAGGAGATGGGGGGAAGGGTTGCCAGAGTATCTACCGTGATAAATATACCCGAAAAGGCATCCCGGATGGAGGCAATGGCGGCCGTGGCGCTGATATCATTATCAGGGCAGACAGGAATTTATTTACACTCCTGGATTTCAGGTATAGGAGGCATTTCTACGGTTTACACGGAGGGCATGGTTCAAGCAAAAAGAAGAGAGGCAAGGACGCCCAGGCAATTATTATCAGGGTACCTCCGGGTACGATCGTTAAAGAGTTAAAAACTGATTGTGTGTTGCGGGATTTAGCCAAGGACCAGGAAGAAGTATTGGTAGCCCGCGGAGGCAATGGCGGCCTTGGTAATGCCCATGGCTACGAAGCTACTCCTGCAGAGCAGGGCGAAGAAAAAGAGCTCCTGCTCGACCTTAAATTAATTGCTGAAGTAGGTGTAGTAGGGTTTCCTAATGCCGGAAAATCCACGCTAATTTCGGCTGTTTCAAACGCCCGGCCTTTGATTGCCGCGTATCCTTTTACTACTAAGTCGCCTACTTTGGGGGTTGTGAATTCAGCAGGCAGGGGGTTTGTTATCGCTGATATACCCGGGCTTATTGCAGGTTCATCGACCGGCCGCGGCTTAGGAGATAAATTTTTAAGGCATGTAGAACGGACAAGAGTGCTGGTTCATTTGATCGATATGTCCGGTTTTGAAGGAAGAGACCCGTTAGAAGACTACAAAATAATAAATCAGGAGTTGGAGAATTACAGCAAGGAAGTTTATGGTAAACCGCAGATTATCGCCGCCAATAAAATGGATTTAGCAGGCGCGCTCGGTAATCTTGCGCGTTTTAAAAAAATAGTAAAGAAAAAAGTTTACCCCATTTCAGCCTTAAAAAAGGAAGGCCTGGAGGAATTAATTGAAGCAATCAGTAAAAAATTATAAGAGGATTGTTATAAAGATAGGCTCGAGCCTGATATTCCCGGAAGATATTAATTCGGATTTCGCTATTGACGGGATCATTGATCAGGCAGCGGATCTGGTCAGGCTTGGGAAAGAGGTTATCATAGTTTCGTCGGGCGCAGTAGCTTCGGGAATGCGCATCTTAAAGATGAAATCCAGGCCCAGGCAAGTTTCTTCTTTGCAGGCAACCGCCGCTGTCGGCCAGCATCTTTTGATGTATGAATACCGTAAGTTTTTTGAGAAAAAAGGTTTGACTTGTGCCCAGGTCCTTTTGACCTGGGAAGATTTTGATGACCGTAAGCGCTATCTCAATGCCAAAAATACCTTACTTACGTTATTAAAATTAGGGAGTATCCCAATAATAAATGAGAATGATACGATATCCACTGACGAAATAAAATTCGGTGATAATGACCGTTTGTCCGCCCTGGTCGCCACTCTTATCAATGCCGATCTTCTGGTAATACTTTCGGACGTTGACGGCCTGCTTGATAAGGAAAATAAGGTTATCAAGATAGTAGATGAGATCACTCCGCAGATAAGAGCCCTTGCCTGCCCGACAAATAAAAAGATCTGTGTCGGGGGGATGATCACCAAGTTAGAAGCTGCAAAGATTGCTGTAGGCTCAGGGATTCCCTGCCTGATCGCTAACGGTAAGAATAAATATATTATTCATGACATTGCAGAAACCTGCCTTACCGATGGATCAGGGACTTTCTTTTTGCCGAAAAAAAGCCTTGCCCAGCGGCAGCGCTGGATTGCCTTTGGTACAAAGTCGAAAGGCAGGATTATGGTCGATGATGGCGCAAAGAAAGCCCTTATAAACAAAAAGAGCCTGCTTTCCGTCGGAGTTACAGGATTAGAAGGAAATTTTGAGTGCGGCGATATTGTAAGCGTAGTGGATAAACATGATTCTGAATTTGCCCGCGGGAAAGCCGGGCTATCCAGCCAAAAGTTAGATAAGATCAAAGGGAGCCGTTTTGATAAAGAAGTAATCCATCGCGATAATATAGTTATACTTTAGGCTTCTCTATCAAAAGGCTAAAATAAGATGAGTTTAAAACAAGAATTAGTTCAAATAGCCAAGGATGCCCAGGTTGCTTCCAGGTTTTTATTGTCAGTCTCCTCTGCTACTAAAAATAAGATTTTAGAGGACATGGCATTAAGTTTGAGCTCTGGCAGGGATAAGATTATCCGCGCCAACCGGAAAGATATAAGCGAGGCAAAAAAACAGGGGCTTTCAAAGGCTTTTATTGACCGGCTTACGCTTGACCGGAAGAGAATAGGGGAAATGTGTAATTCCCTTTCCGAAGTCGCCAAACTTAATGATCCTGTAGGAGAAGTGATCAAGGCCTGGCGTGTACCTAATGGTTTATGGATACATAAAGTACGCGTGCCCATAGGCGTGATCGCGGTTATTTATGAATCGCGTCCTAACGTGACCTCTGATTGTATCGGGCTATGTTTTAAATCCGGTAATAGCGTAATTTTAAGAGGAGGCCGCGAAGCGCTTAATTCTAATTTGAGTATCCATGAAACGCTAAGGCAGGTATTAAAGAAATATAATATACCTGAAGGCGCAGTCAATATTGTTGCTACCAAAGACCGGAAAGCGATTAACGCATTATTAAAGCTGGATAACTATATTGATCTGGTTATTCCGCGCGGCGGAGAAAGCCTTATTAATATGGTCTCGCGGGTTTCGCGCATCCCGGTGATAAAGCATTACAAGGGTATTTGCCATGCGTATGTCGATGATTGGGCGGATCTGAATATGGCGCAGAACATTTGTTTTAATGCCAAGGTCCAGCGCCCGGGCACATGCAATGCTATGGAGGCTATGCTTGTGCATAAACACGTAGCGGCAAGATTCCTGCCGGGGATGATAAAGCAGTTTAAAAAGGCGCAGGTAGAGATCCGCGGTTGTCCTATCACACAGAAAATCGTCAAAGGCATTAAAAAGGCCACAGCAAAAGACTATTCTACCGAGTATCTGGATCTGATCCTTTCGGTAAAAGTAGTAGCAAGCCTGGACGAAGCGATAGATCATATCAATACTTATGGTTCTTGTCATTCCGACGCAATTATCACGGAGAATTACGAGAACGCCCTGGCGTTCTTAAGAAGGGTAGATTCTGCCTGCGTGTATGTCAATGCCTCTACGCGTTTTACCGACGGCTATCAATTTGGCATGGGCGCAGAAATAGGGATCTCTACGGATAAGCTGCATGCCCGCGGGCCGATGAGCCTGGAAGAATTGACTACTTATAAATATATGATATTCGGAGACGGGCAGGTAAGGAAATGAAGATAGGCATATTAGGCGGAACTTTTAATCCCGTACACTTAGGCCATCTTATATTGGCCGAAGAAATAAGAGAGAAGCTGAGACTTGATAAGATCATTTTTGTCCCTACTTATCTTCCGCCGCATAAGGATAATGCAGATATAGCCGAAGCCAGGCATAGGTATACGATGGTAAAACTGGCTATTAAAAGCAATAAATTCTTTTTAGCTTCGGATATAGAAATTAAAAGAGATGGCAGGTCTTACACCATAGATACCATAAAAGAATTTAATAAAAAATACGCTAAGGATGAACTTTATTTTGTGATCGGCTCTGACCTGCTGAAATATTTAGATGAGTGGAAGGATTTAAATGAGATTATCAAGATGGTGAAATTCATTGCCGCAACCCGTCCGGGATATCCTTTACAAAATTTACCTGCTTATATTTCTACGGTCCCGATCAGGGCAGTGGATATATCCGGTTTTGAGATCCGCAGTGCCGTCAAAGAAGGCAGGTCCTTTCGCTATTTAGTTCCCGAGTCGGTATTCAAATATATCAATAGAGAAAGGCTTTATAGATGAGGATAAAAGTTGCGCCCTCGATACTATCCGCCGATTTTAGCTGCCTGGACAGGGAAATAAAAAAAGTAGAATCAGCCGGAGCGGATATGCTGCACATCGATATTATGGACGGCCACTTCGTGCCGAATATAACCATTGGGCCTGTGGTAGTAAAATATATCAGCAAGGTAACAAGGCTGCCTTTAGACGTGCATTTGATGATCGAGAACCCCGAGAAGTTTATTGATGCTTTTGTGGCCGCAGGAAGCAATATGATTACGCTGCACATAGAAACGATTTCTGCCAGTGCATTTAAGCGCCAGGCCGGCCGTTTAAAAAAGAAAAATGTTTCGGTCGGCATCTCTTTAAATCCGGCAACGCCCTTAGCAAAGATTAAGAGTGTTCTTAAATATGCAGATTTTGTTTTGGTGATGTCCGTTAATCCGGGCTTTGGCGGGCAGAAGTTTATCCCTTCAGTCCTGCCTAAGATAAAGAAGCTGCGCTTGATGTTTGAAGGTAGCATTTCCGTAGATGGAGGAGTAAATGATTTAGTGGCCGCAGAGTTGATCCATGCCGGAGCTGATATTTTAGCTTCCGGTTCATATATATTTTGTGCTAAAAATACAAAACAGGCAATAGAAAGGATAAGAAATGCAAGGTAATAGCGAAATTAAATTTGGGACAGATGGATGGAGAGGTATTATCGCAGACAATTATACATTTAAAAATTTAAGGATTCTTGCTCAAGCGGTGGCAGATTATTTGGGCCCCGGAAAAAAAGTAGCCGTAGGTTTTGATACCCGTTTTATGTCCAGAGAATTTGCGCAAGTAGTATCGGAAGTTCTGGCACATAACGGATTAACGGTTTTACTTTATGACGGGCCTACGCCAACACCGACATTAAGCTTTGCGGTAAGAGAGAGGAAATTCGATCTGGGCGTAATGATTACCGCATCACATAATCCTGCACAATACAATGGTTTTAAGATTAAGATGCCTTCGGGAGGCGCGGCAGGGCCAGAGGTAACTAACGCGATAGAAAGCCTTTTAGGTAAGACACCGGTAAAAGAAAGCGGTAATGGAGGTAAGATAATAAAAGGAGACCTGATTAGTGATTATGTAAAATTTATCCGTAATTACATCGATTTTAAAAAAATAAAAACTAAAAAATTTAAGGTTTTAGTCGATGCTATGTATGGCTCAGGGGATAGTATCATTGCGCAAATTCTTAAAGGTAGCAATATCCGCCTGGAGTTTATGCGTAATACTATTAATCCTTCTTTTGGAGGAGGCAGGCCGGAGCCGCTTGAGGAAAACTTAGAAGAGCTAAAAGAGAGAGTCAAAAAAGAAAAATTCGATTTAGGGATAGCCCTTGACGGAGATGCGGATAGGATCGCCGCAGTTGCTCCGGGAGGCGTTTTTATTCATCCGCAAAAGATATTGGGCCTCTTGGCATTGCATCTTCATCAGGATAGGCATTGGTCAGGCGGCATTGTCAAAACTATCTGCGGCACGACTATGATCGATAATATCGCCAAATACCTGAATGTTAAACTTTTCGAGACGCCGGTAGGATTCAAATATATCTCTAACCTGATGGAAACAGAAGATGTAGTTGCGGGTGGCGAAGAGGCAGGCGGGATGGGTGTTAAGGGTTATATCCCGGAACGCGACGGAAGCGTAGCAGGGTTATTGCTTCTAGAGATGATGGTTTATCGTAATAAAAACATCCTGAAAATCTTGAATGAGATGGAGAAGCAATTCGGCCGTTATTATTATGTACGCCGCGATCTGACTCTTGCCAGGCGAGTAGAGCTTAAGAAAGAAGACCTGCCTCAGGAATTATTAGGGAAAAAAGTTGTCCAGGTAAAAGATTATGATGGTATGAAATTGATTTGTCAGGACGGAAGCTGGCTGATGTTCCGGGGTTCAGGAACAGAGCCGATCATGCGTTTGTACGCAGAGGCAAAAAATTTATCACAGGCGAAAAAACTGCTGGATTTAGGGAATAGTTTAATCAAAATCGACTAACAAGAAGAGGATTTCTCAAAATGATTCTTGATACGCAAATTCACATAGGAAGGAGGATGCCTTATCGAACTACTATCTTTAAAAAGATTATGAATAAGATCAGGCATCTTTCATGCGGATTATCGGGATAACAAAAAATACCAATAGATATCATTCCTTAAAAGCCTTTCGTTACAATTCCGTACAGCTACCAAGTATAACTGATACAAGTTCGTTTAAAAAATCCTATAGTAAGGGAGGTGTAGTTTTATTTTACGGCAAATAATTTTTTACAAAACCAAATAAAAATAATATATTAAGAGGAGGATTTTAAAATGTCTGAAACAAAATCAGAGCTTGAAGAATTGTATAACCAGAGTGTAAAGATAGTCCGTGAAGGCGAGATCGTGAAAGGTAAAGTCGTTTCTATCTCGCAAAAAGAAGTTTTGGTGGATGTAGGGTTTAAATCCGAAGGCCTGGTGAGCGTTACCCAGTTTTCGCCGAAGGATTTAGAGGTAGGCAAGGAACTGGATTTCTTCGTGGAATCCGTAGAGGACGATAAGGGCATGATATTGCTTTCCCGCGATAAGGTAATGCGTATGCAGGGTTGGGACAAGATCGTCCAGAATTCCAAGGAAGGCGACCTGGTCGAGGGCAGGATAGCCAAGAAAGTCAAAGGCGGGTTCCTGGTAGACGTAATGGGCATAGAAGGGTTTTTGCCTGCTTCTTTGTCTGCGTTCAAGGGCGTATTGGAAAAAGATATCATGAGCCAGTTTTTCAAGTTCAAGATTATTAAAATAAATAATCTGCGCCGCAGTATCATCTTGTCGCGCCGCGAAGCCATACAAAAAGAGAGAGAAGAGGCAAAGGGTAAAATACTGCAGGGTTTGAAGATCGGCGGGATCTATCCCGGCACAGTAAAGGCCATCACTGATTTTGGCGCATTCGTTGATCTAGGCGGCATAGACGGGCTTTTACACATCACGGATATGTCATGGTCAAAGATCAGCCATCCTTCGGAGATCGTGGCATTGAGTGATAAGATTGAAGTCATGGTTTTGAATATGGATAAGGATTCAGGTAAGGTCTCGCTTGGCCTGAAGCAGAGGTTGCCTGATCCCTGGCAGGATATCGAAACAAAATATACTCCGGGATTAAAAATAAAAGGCAAGGTCGCCAATATCCTTCCTTATGGGGTATTCGTGGAATTGGAAAACGGCATCGAGGGGCTCATCCATGTTTCCGAAATATCCTGGACAAAAAGGATCAGCAACCTGAAGGAGATGTTTGCTATCGGAGATATGCTGGAAACACAGGTATTAAGCGTGGATAAAGAATCGCGCAGGATATCCTTAAGTTTAAAGCAACTGGAGCAGAATCCCTGGCTGGAAGCAGAGTCCAAATATCCTCAAGGAGCAAAAGTTTCCGGAAAAATAAGGGGCTTTACTGATTACGGAGCATTTGTAGAATTAGACTCCAGCCTCGAGGGGATGATCCATGTTTCTGACATGTCCTGGACTAAAAGGATCGCGCATCCGCAGGATATCTTAAAGAAAGGACAGAAGGTTGATGTGGTCGTGCTTTCTATGGATACCCAGAATAGGCGTATTGCCTTAGGCCTGAAACAATTACAGGTTAATCCCTGGCCGGAGATCGCCGTTAAGTATCCTTTAGATACTGTTTTGGAAGCAGAGGTAGTCAGTATTACTGATTTTGGTGCATTTGTGAAGATCGACGAAGATTTAGAAGGACTGGTCTATGCCAGCGAAATGGAGAAAGACGCAGCCGCTAATTTGAAAGCAGGAGATAAGATAAAAGTCAAAGTAATCAAGGTCGATGTGGAGCAGGCAAAGCTCGGCCTAACTTCTAAAATCTAAAGGTGTAAAAATGCAAAAAACCGATATTGATAAACAGCTGCAAATTATCAAGCGCGGTGCAGTAGAGATCATCTCGGAACGAGAATTAAAAGCAAAGTTGGAAGAGAGCATTAAAACCAAAAAACCGCTGGTAGTAAAGGCAGGATTCGATCCGACTGCGCCTGATATCCATCTGGGGCATACCGTACTTTTAAGGAAATTGCGCCAGTTCCAGGAATTAGGCCATAAGGTTATTTTCCTGATCGGTGATTTTACTGCCCGTATCGGCGATCCGACCGGCAGGTCAGAAATAAGAAAACAGCTGGCCAGGGAGGAGGTATTAGCTAACGCAGCTACCTATAAAAAACAGATATCCAAAGTCCTCGACGTAGACAAGATCCAGGTTGTTTTTAACAGCGAGTGGTTTGAAAAAATGTCTGTCTTGGATATCTTAAAATTAACCACGCATGCTACCGTATCGCAGATGCTGGCCAGGGCGGATTTCAAGAAGAGGTTATCCAAAAATGAAGATATCTCGCTTTTGGAATTTATGTACCCGCTTTTACAGGGTTTTGATTCCGTAAAATTAGAGGCGGATATCGAATTAGGAGGGACAGACCAGATCTTCAACCTTCTTGTCGGCCGCCAGATCCAGAAGGATTTTGGCCAACGCGAGCAGGTCGTGATAACTATGCCGCTTTTAGAGGGGACCGATGGCGTGCAGAAGATGAGCAAGTCTTACGGTAACTACATCGGCATAAATGATTCCCCCGATGAAATGTTCGGTAAGGTTATGTCGATTTCGGATACGCTCATGTTTAAATATTATGAATTGTTGACTGATGTGGATTTAGCACAGGTAAAGGCCATGCATCCAAAAGAAGCGAAGCTAAAGTTGGCTGAAGAGATAGCCAGCCAATACCACTCTAAAGAAATTGCCGTAAAAGCGCGAATTGAGTTCGATCGTGTATTTGGTAAAAAAGAGCTACCGCTTGATATGCCTGAATATAAGCCCGATGGTAAAGAGCAGGTAATCACCGTGCTATTAAACAGCGGCCTGGTTAAAAGCGGCAATGAGGCGCGCAGGCTTGTAAAGCAGGGCGGCGTATTTTTTGATGATATAAAAGTCGATAAAGAAGATTTTACCTTCGGGCAATCCGGTATTTTAAGGGTCGGAGCAAGAAGGTTTTTAAAAATCATTATGCCGAAAAATTAAAATGCTTAAAAGGATTAAGAACGTCGATCTTTTTACGAAGAATATTTTAATTGTTTTTTTGGGCTCGTCTCTATTGAATTTTATCAACCTCGTTTACCAGTTGTTGATTGCGCATAAGCTTTCTCCTGTTGACTTTGCCGCTTTTAATTCGATGCTGGCGATATATATGTTAATTTCCTCTCCGTTAGGCACTATCCAGACTGCAGTCGCCAAATATACCGCAGAATTTAACGGCAGCGGGCAATTTAGCCAAACACAGGCTCTATTATCGGGGTTTTTTAGAAAAACATTGATAATGGCGATTGTTACGTTTTTTATCTTTTTGGCAGCCTCTTTTTTAATAATCGCCAGGCTTAAGATCAATTGTAATTCCTGCGGATATATCTTGGCAATATTGCTTGCGTTGGCCTGGATCAATCCGGTCATTTTCGGGGGTGTGCAGGGCCTGGAATTATTTAAATGGTCATCCGCATCTTCGGTAATAAGCGGCATTTTGAAATTGGGCCTTGCTTTTATATTTATAGCGCTGGGTTGGGGTATCAGCGGCGCTTTGGGGGCGCTTGTGATTTCAACCCTGGCAGGGATTTTTGTGCTTTACCTTCCGATTAAAAAAAATATTTCTGCTAAAGCCAGGCAACATAATATCGATTACCGGGAAATCTATCTTTATCTGTTGCCCGTAGCCATAAGCACATTTTGTTTTATTAATTTGGTAAGTTTCGATATGGTCTTGGTAAAATATTATTTTAGCCCCGAAGAATCGGGGGTATATTCTTTAGCTCAAATGGTAGGAAAGATTTTCTTGTTTTTACCCGGCGCGATCAGCGTCGTGATGTTTCCCCGTGTCAGCGGTTTAAATGCCAGGAACTTAAGCACCTTTGCTACCTTAAGAAGATCGCTTTTCTATACATGTGTTCTAGTTGTCGCCGCCGGCCTAGTTTACAATTTTTTCCCCTATCTTGTATTAAAAGTCCTTACTGGAAAAGCTTATCTGGAATCCGTTGTTTTAGGTAGGTTGTTTAGCGTCTCGATGAGTTTTTTTACACTCCTGTTCATTTTGATCACCTATTTTCTTTCTATTAAGGACTTACGTTTTATCAAGTATCTTGTTTTGTTTACAGCCTTGCAATTCTGGTCAATAACTTTATTCCATAAATCTTTAGTCAGCGTGCAGTTGATACTTTGTATTAATGCGATTTTACTCTTTTTTATTCATTTAACATTGGTTTATAAGAAACAAAGGCAGCATAGCTTCCAGGTGGCAAGATGAAGAATATAAGAGGCAAGGTTTCTATAGTCATGCCTGCTTATAATGAGGCAGACCGCATCGTCGCAAGTATAGAGGAAACAATAAAAACATTCAATGATTTTGGATGTTCTTGGGAGCTTGTCGTAATAGACGATGGCTCGGCAGATAATACCTATGAATTAGCCGAAGCCCTTTCCGGGAAGTACCCTGAGCAGCTTATCGTAAAGAAGAATCCTTTTAACCTGGGTAAGGGCAGGGCCATAAAGAAGGCATTGCACTATGTGACCGGAGACTATGTAGTGTTTTTGGATGCGGATATGGATTTGCATCCGATCCAGATCCAGACCTTATTTGACATAATGTTTTTAGACAAAGCTGATATTGTTATCGGCTCGAAAATGCATCCTAATTCAATTGTTAATTATCCGTTAGAGCGCAGGATAATCAGCATGGTATATTATTTATTGATTAGGATACTTTTTAATCTTCCCTGTCACGATACGCAGACCGGCTTAAAGCTATTCAGGGCCGAGGTGATCAGGGATGTGTTCCCGAGGATCTTAGTGAGGAAATTCGCTTTTGATCTGGAGGTGTTGGTAAATGCGCATCATCTGGGTTATCGCATAGCTGAGGCGCCTATAATCTTACGCCCGCAGAGGCGTTTCGGCAGGATCGGATCACGGGCGGTTATTACTACGTTTTGGGATACCCTGGTTGTATTTTACCGGATGAGGGTATTAAAATACTATGACCGTATCGATTATCATCGTCGTAAAAACCTGGCAAAAGAATTTAGAAGAATGCGTCAATAGGTGCCGGGAACTCGATTATCCTGATTTTGAGATCCTGGTATTGCCTGACGCCAGTATTCCGGAAGGACTGTCGGTATCTTTATCTGCGGACAGCAGGGTAAAAATAATCCCTACGGGCGCTGTAAGCGTACCGGAGAAAAGGGATGCGGCTATAGGGCATACAGAAGGGGATATCCTTGCTTTTATCGATGATGATGCCTCGCCGCAGAAGGATTGGCTTAAATGTGCCATGGAGGATTTCAAAGACGATGCTGTTGCTGCGGTGGGAGGCCCGGCAATAACTCCGTCAATAGACACCTTAAGGCAGCAGGCGAGCGGTTTAGTTTATTCTTCGTTTTTAGTCAGCGGTAAATATGTTTACCGCTATTTGCCTAAAAAGAAGATCGAAGTAGATGATTTTCCTACCTGCAATTTGCTAGTGCGTAAAGCAATACTGCGGGAATTAGGCGGTTTCCAGACGACCTTCTGGCCGGGAGAAGATACTAAATTGTGCCTGGATATAACAAAGAAGCTCGGCAAGAAAATAATTTATGATCCGGCTGTTTTAGTTTTTCATCATCGCCGGCCATTATTTATACCGCATATTAAACAGGTCGCCAGCTATGCTTTGCACCGGGGTTATTTTGTCAAAAAATTTCCCTCTACCTCATTAAAGCCGGCTTATTTTATCCCGAGCCTTTTCTTATTGGCCTTATTTGTAGGGGGGACGTATGGTTTATTATTCAGCTGGATGAGGATAATATATCTTCTGGGTCTGTCTTTATATTTATTGCTTGTGTTTATTTTTAGTATCCGGAAAGATTTACGCTTAGCGGCCTTAGTATTCCCGGGGATTATAATGACTCATTTTGCTTACGGTATATACTTTTTAAAAGGCCTGGTTTCTCCATTTTTACGCGAAGAAAAAAGATGAAAATTCTATTGACCTACCCGCCCTTAAGCAGTCAAAAAGGCATTCCGCTTCTTTCGCAGAACCGGCAGTTCCAGTTTTTTAAAGAGCCTACATATATATATCCGGTCGTTCCCGCAACTGCAGCTACCCTTCTTAAAGTAGCAGGGCATCAGGTTATCTGGCTTGATGGCATTGCGCAAAATTTAAATTACGATAAATTTTTAGAAATAGTAGATAAAGAGGCTCCTGATTTGATCGCCTTTGAGACAAAGACCCCGGTTATAAAACAACACTGGAAAATTATTGATGATATTAAAGCGCGTTTCCCTCAGGGGAAAGGCCCTGATGTTGTTTTGTTTGGCGATCACGTTACTGCGCTTCCGGAAGAGTCATTTTACAATTCGAAAGTAGATTTTGTTTTAACCGGCGGTGATTATGACTTTTTATTATTGAATCTGTGTAATGCGTTGAAGTCGGAAGCCGGAAGCCGCAAGTCAGAGGTTACGGGTTTAGAACCGGGAATTTACTACCGGGAGGACGGCCATATTCAGAATACGGGAAAATTCCAGCTTAACCATGATCTAAATTCTCTTCCCCCTATTGACCGCGATCTTACGCAGTGGAAGCTCTATGCTTTTAAGAACGGTAATTATAAAAGAACTCCCGGAACTTATATTATGTCAGGCAGGGACTGCTGGTGGGGGAAGTGTACTTTTTGTTCCTGGCCTACGCTTTATCCGGAGTTCAGGTCAAGGAGCGTTGAAAATGTTTTAAATGAAATAGGCTTGTTGGTCGAGAAACATTGTGTCCGCGAGATCATGGATGATAGCGGTAGTTTTCCGGCAGGGGCATGGCTAGAAAATTTCTGCAATGGGATAATCCAGAGGGGTTACCATAAAAAAGTTTATCTAGACTGTAATATGCGTTTCGGCGCTTTATCTTACGAGGATTTTGCCTTGATGAAAAAGGCTAATTTCCGTTTACTCCTTTTTGGCCTGGAATCTGCAAGCCAGAAGACGCTGGATAGGATAAATAAAAATCTGAAAGTAGATAGGATCATCGAAGACTGTAAAGCTGCAGCCAGGGCGGGCCTATTTCCGCATATCACCATAATGTTTGGTTATCCGTGGGAGAGCTACGAAGACGCGCTGGAGACCCTTAAGTTAGGTAGTTGGCTCCTGAAAAAAGGCTATGCCTATACTATGCAGGCGACTATGGTCGTGCCTTATCCAGGTACTCCACTATTTGAAGAATGTAAACGGGAAGGGTGGCTAAGGACTCTGAATTGGGAAGATTATGATATGAAGCAGCCGGTCATGCAGACCGGCATACCGGATGATAAGATCATGGAGCTGGTGCAGGGGATGTATAAGGTGTCTTTTGAGCCTGAATTTATACTGCGGAAGCTATTCTCTGTCAGGGATATCTATGATTTAAAATATTCTTTTCGGGCGGCAGAAAAGGTGTTAGGCCATATTTTAGATTTCTCTAAGAATAAATGAAGGAGAAAAATAAATGAAGGGAATAGTTTTGGCAGGAGGTAAGGCCACGCGGCTTTACCCGGCAACAAAGGCAGTATGCAAACAACTCCTGCCTGTATACGATAAGCCGATGATCTATTATCCCTTGTCTGTATTAATGCTTGCGGGGATAAAAGAAATACTGATAATCTCTACCCCGGCTGCCTTACCTCATTTTAAAGATTTATTAGGTGACGGCGCTCTTTTGGGATTGGATATTTCTTATGCCGAACAGGCAGAGCCCAGGGGCATTGCAGAATCGCTTCTCATCGCAGAAAAATTTATCGGCAAGGCAGATGTATGTCTTATACTTGGGGATAATATTTTTTATGGCGATGGCCTATCGGGCCTGCTCAAAGAAGCAGCCCGGCAAAAAGAAGGCGCGACTATCTTTGGCTATAATGTAAAGGATCCCGGAAGATACGGCGTTATTGAATTTGATAAGAAGAAAAAAATACTTTCTATCCATGAGAAGCCCAGAGAGCCCAAATCAAATTATGTAGTAACCGGAATTTATTTTTACGATAATAGCGTGGTTAAAATAGCCAAGGCGTTAAAACCATCGGGGCGCGGGGAACTGGAGATCACCTCTGTTAATAACGAATATCTAAAAAAAGGTAAATTAAAAATTAAATTACTGGGCAGGGGTTATGCCTGGTTAGACATGGGGACATGTGATTCTCTGGTTGAAGCCTCTATTTTTATAAAAACTATGCAGGAGAGGCAGGGCCTGATGATCGGCTGTATAGAAGAAGTCGCTTACCGTATGGGTTATATCGATAAAGAACGGTTAAAGGAATTGTCCAAAAGTATAGATACGGGTTACGGAGAATATTTAAAAAACATATGAGAAATAAGATCTTTATCTTTGGCCGGGGTTTTATCGGTAAGAGGCTGCAGGGGGAATTTAAATGCGATATCTCCGGTAAAAAAATATATTCTTATAGCGATGCAGAAAGCCAAATAAAAAGATTCAATCCCAAGGTCATCATCAATTCCATAGGCTATATCGGTAGGAATGTAGATGATTGCGAATTAGATAAAAATAAGGCTATGATGTCGAATGCATTTATGCCTATTGCCTTGGCAGAAGTAGCTCTACGGCATAAGATAAAATTGGTCCATATAAGCAGTGGCTGTATCTTTCATTTCGATTACCTTAAAGATAAGCCGATAAACGAAGAGAAGATCCCTGATTTTCTTGATCTCTTCTACAGCCGGACAAAGATCTATGCGGAGCGCGCCCTGGAAGTTTTAGCCAAGAAATACCCTGTTTTGATCGTCCGTCCGCGCGTGCCATTAGATGGCCGGCCTCATCCCAGGAACCTTCTTACAAAATTAATTAACTATAAGAAAGTAATCGATCTTCCTAATTCTGTTACGTATATGCCCGATTTCATAAAAGCCTTAAAGCATTTAATCAGTATTGATGCGCGGGGGATCTACAACGTTGTAAATAAGGGTGGATTAAATTTCAGGGACCTGATGGAAACATATAAAAAATATAATCCGAATTTTAAGTATGAGGTGATCAGTTTCAGGAAGCTAGGTTCAACACGGACTAACCTTATTTTATCGACTGACAAATTAGAGGCGTCTGGTTTTAAAGTAAGAAGCGCCAGGGAGATATTAGAAGAATGCGTCAGAAGTTACGTAAAATATTAGTAACCGGAGGGGCGGGTTTTATCGGCAGCGCATTTATCCGTCTTGTGGCAACGAAAGGGGCTAAGGTTGTTGTTATAGACAAGCTGACCTATGCCGCAGATTTAATCAGGCTGCATGAAGTAGAGGGGCAATATAAATTCTATAAAGCGGATATATGCAATGGAGACGGGCTAGAGAAGGTTTTTAGAAAAGAGAAGCCGGAGGTTGTAGTTAATTTTGCGGCAGAGACGCACGTGGATAGAAGCATTAAAGACGCATCAGTTTTTATCGATACTAATATTAAAGGCACTCAGGTTTTGTTAGATGTTTCCAGAAAATATAAGGTGGAGCGGTTTGTGCATATTTCTACTGATGAGGTTTACGGCGAGATAAAAAAAGGCGAATTCTCTGAAAGTTCTCCCCTGCAGGCTAATAGCCCTTATGCAGCGTCAAAAGCTGCTGCGGATTTACTCATAAAAGCTTATGTGAGGACCTATGGTTTTCCGGCAATAATCATCAGGCCATGCAATAATTACGGGCCTTGGCAATATCCGGAAAAATTTATTCCTTTAGGTATCCTAAAGATATTGCGAGGCGAAAAAATTCCGGTATACGGTAAAGGAAGAAATGTCCGGGAATGGCTTTATGTTCAAGATTGCGCAAAGGGGATCTTGGAGATTGTAAAGAAGGCTAGGATAGGAGAAATTTACAATTTAGGGAGCAGCCAGGAGAAGCGTAATATTGAAATTGCAGGGATGCTTCTTAATATTTTAAAAGTGGATAAAAATAATATTCAGTTTGTCAAAGATAGGCCGGGCCATGATATAAGGTATAAATTAAATTCTGACAAAACCTTTCAGGAAGCAGGTTGGCGGTCAGAAGTGGATTTAGCGTTCGGATTAAAGCTTACGGTTGGTTGGTGCCTTAAAAATAAAAGCTGGCTTTTAAGCAAATGGGAAAAAATAGCACCGTTGTATAAACGATAATTTTAAGGAGGTATTAAGCATGTCGAAAAGGGCGCTTATAACTGGGATTGATGGTCAAGATGGTTCATACTTAGCTGAGTTTCTTTTAGAAAAAGGCTATCAGGTCCACGGAATCACAAGGAGGGTAGCCCTGGAGGATCCTGAACATCATCTTTGGAGGATAAGGCATATTTTAGATAAGATCACTTTACATGCCGGTTCCCTGGAAAGCTATCCCAGCCTTTTTAAGGTGGTTGCCAGGGTAAAGCCAACGGAGTGTTATCATCTGGCTGCCCAGAGTTTTGTCAGCTATTCCTTTGAAGATGAATTTTCTACTATTAATACAAATATAAATGGGACACATTTTATCCTTTCGGCAGTAAAAGAAATGGCTCCAAAGTGCAAGTTTTATTTTGCGGCAAGCAGTGAAATGTTCGGACATGCCAAGGAAGTGCCGCAAGATGAAAACACTGTTTTTCATCCTCGTTCTCCTTATGGTATATCTAAAGTAGCGGGTTTTGATTTAACGCGTAACTATCGGGAAGCATATGGCCTTTTTGCCATTTCAGGGATACTCTTTAATCACGAGAGCCCCCGCCGGGGTTTTGAATTCGTGACCCGTAAAATTACCAGCGGCGTAGCAGAGATCAAGATGGGATTAAGCAAGGAGTTAAGGCTGGGTAATTTAGAGGCTAAAAGAGACTGGGGTTTTTCCGGAGATTATGTCAAGGCAATGTGGCTTATGCTTCAACAGGACAAGCCCGATGATTATGTCATAGCTACCGGTTCAACGCATTCAGTCAAAGAGTTTGTAGAATTGGCTTTTAGGTATGCCGGCCTTAACTGGCGTGATTATGTAGTGATAGATAAAGACCTATACCGGCCTGCAGAGGTCCATGTATTGAAAGGCGATTTTAGCAAGGCGAAAAGAAAACTAAAATGGGAACCGACTGTGCAATTCGAGGAATTGGTCAGGATGATGGTTGATAGCGATTTAAGTTTAGTTAAGGAGAGATGTTAACATTATCGTTAACGATTAACCTGATATGCCGATAAAAAATTGCAAGTTTGGCAAGAACGTTAAAATCCCTTATCCGGATTTAGTGAACCTCTACGATTGCAAAATTGGCGATAATAGTTTTATCGGGCCTTTTGTTGAAATTCAAAAAGGCGTAAAAATAGGCAGGAACTGCCGTATTCAGTCTCACGCATTCATTTGCGAAGGCGTGGCTATTGAAGATGATGTCTTTGTAGGGCACGGGGTAACCTTTACGAATTGTCTTATGCCGGCTTGCCGGAAAGAATGGAAGATGAAACGCACGTTAGTCAAAAAACATACTGCTATTGGTTCGAATGCCACAATTTTACCCGTAGCTATAGGGAGCAATACTTTGATTGGCGCAGGTGCGGTGGTAACAAAAGATATTAAGGATTTTGCTGTGGTTGCCGGTAATCCTGCAAAAATTTTGAGGTATTTATCTAAATGAGGCCTTTAGTATCCATTAATATAGCGACTTTTAATTCAGAAAAAACACTTGTGAAATGCCTGGATTCTGTGAAGAGGCAGACCTACCAGGATATCGAGATCATCATTATGGATTCTTACAGTAAAGATAATACTCTCCAGATAGCTAAAAGCTACGGTGCTAAGATATTTTTTGCAAGTTCCCTTGCCCTGGCGCGCAAGGTAGGAGCGGATGCCAGTTCCGGAAAATACGTATTCCTTTTGGATTCCGACCAGATACTGGAGCCTAATGTTATAGAGGAGGCTGTCAAGGCCTGCGAAGAAGAAGGTTATGATGGCGTGACCTTCTTTGAAAAATCACTAATCACAAAGAATACCTTTGTAGAGAGAGTGATAGCCTATGATAAAGACATTTTTCATTCTTTGCACGATGACGACCCGATAAAAGGAACTGCCATCCCGCGTTTTTTCCGCGCCTCTTACTATAAAAGAATAGATTTTGCCAAAAATCCTCCTATCACCTTTGAGCACACCATAATTCATGATGAAATCGTGAAGATGGGGGCAAAAATAAAATTCATTAATGCTTATATCTGGCATCATGAGACCACTACAGCAAGAGCAGTGGCGCGTAAGTTCTTCAGGTATGGTTATTATTATATACCTGCCTACAAGTTCAATAAGGAATTGGCCATTCACCATAGTATGCCCAGGCGCACTTATTTTCATCCAAAGGCATTAAGAAAACCAGTTTTATTCTTAGGTTTGTTTTACCTCTATTTCGTAAAAGCCATCGCTGCCTTTACAGGCGCCGTCTTTTATATTTTTAATAAAAATTTCTACAAGGAGTAAATATGGAAAGCGTAGAAAGAATAGAGCATGATGGTGAAATAATAGCGATCGTGTTAAGAAATAACCACGCAACAGACGGAATTAGTTTTTTCAGCCCGCCTGAATTTTCGCAGCAGCTAGGATTAATTTCACGGAAAAAAGATTATCTTATAGTCCCGCATGTCCACAAGAGCGTTGATAGGAAGGTTTCGGCTACCCAGGAAGTATTACATATGCTTTCGGGCCAGATAGAAGTTTCGCTTTACAGTAAAGATAAAGTACAGATAAAGATTGTGCGTTTATCCGGCGGAGATACGATTTTGCTTGCCAGCGGCGGCCATAGCATAAAGTTCCTTCAGGATTCCAGGATATTGGAAGTAAAACAAGGCCCATATTCAGGAGTAGACGGTGATAAGGAGCG
>Ga0265297_10005273_pt1 | contig 19910 bp, 12 predicted proteins | sample Munlanlwell13791_FD_192502 | JGI IMG/M metagenome (GOLD analysis project Ga0265297, IMG submission 192502) | Leachate microbial communities from a municipal landfill in Southern Ontario, Canada - Leachate well 137-91 | ecosystem: Engineered > Solid waste > Landfill > Unclassified | place...
CAAAAAATATTTTTTTATCCCCTAGACAATTTTGATTTCAAGAAATTCGATTTTCATAGTATTACCCCAGAGTCCGTCAATATTAATCCTCTCCAAAGCCTCAAACACCCCAAAGATCTCGATATTTCCGATGCCCATTCTACCCGTCTTGAAATCAATCACACTAATTTTGTTTCCAGATTCCCCAAAATATTACTGATTATTCCTATTCTTATTCTTCTGACTTTTGTTTTCCTAATTTTTCAAGATAAAATACTACCTCATCCCAAAAACAATCAAATAAATCCCATTATTTCTATAACTCCTACCGCCACCCCCACTCCCATCGACCCTAAAAATTTTAAAATAGAAATTTTAAATGGCAGTGGAGTTGCTGGTCAAGCTGCTAAAGTCAGTGAAGTTCTCACTCCCAATGGTTTTGTTATCGAAAAAACAGGCAATGCCTCCAATTTTAATTTCACCGAAACCCAAATCCAAATAAAATCTACTGTTCCGGAATCCATTATTAACCTTCTAACCAAATCTCTTGACCAATATTCGGCCGTAGTTTCTGATGTTAAATTAGAATCATCGGACTCCTTTGATATAATCATCACCATTGGAAAATAATTTATGCAACTAAATAAAGATGTCTTTGTTCAACAGGGGATAATTGATTGTCAAATCGATCAACTAATTGAATATAGTCATACAGATCCAGACGTCAAAAAATTTACCTCAGATCCAACTCGTTTTCAAAACAGAACTGCTTTTAATAAATGGTTGGAACAAGGCAGAATTATTTATACCCTTATCGATAAACAAAACAACCTATTAGGAATAATCTGGTTTGGTCAAAAAGAACCTCCAATTCAAATGGATGCTAATTTTACTTTTGCAATTCGAATTTTTGGTCCAGCTCGAGGCCAAAGTTTATCTCAAATTTTTATGAAAACTGCATTTATTGATCTTCTCAAAAATCAAATAAAATCAAAAATTACTGGTTTTTGGCTAGAAACTTCCGTCGACAATTTTGCTGCTATTCACGTCTACGAAAAATTTGGTTTCCAAAAAATAGCTCAAAAAGAAAATAAAATCGTTATGCGCCTACCAGCAACTTTCAATTTTTAATCCCGACATTTTTTTCTTTTGAAAAATTTCCTTCTCTTTCGGATTAGTTTTTACTCCTCTAAAAATTATTTTCCCCTCTCTATCTTTTATTTCAAAAATTGGGCTTAAACAATGTTCCTTTATTTGTTTTTCGTCAATCGACAAATAATCTCCCACCAGGATCAAGTCCTTATAAATATCCTCAGTCAAATTTATATTTCTCAATTCAATATTTCCAATTACTTTATTTTTATTTCGATTCATATTCCGATAATAATCTGACATATTTACCTCAAAATTATTTTTTTGATATTCTTTTGGATCAGTTTTTGTAAAAAATAAAATTTGTGAATAAATTTCTCCTCTAGCATTATCCACCACTATCGGCAATTTCTCATTTTTTATTTTATTAATCATTTCCTCAATCCCTTCTTCCCAAGCATATCCCCTAAAATAATCATTAAATTTAAATACTGAAAAATAAGTTTTTCCACTTGACCAAATTAATAATCCTAGAAAAATTATCAATCCAACTTTTTTATATTTTTCCAAAAATTTATCTACTCCAAAAGCTATTAAAACAGTCAAGGGCAATACTAAAGGTAATGCCCTAATACTGGAAAATGGATCTTTAGTTATTGATGCGGGAATTGGTGAAATTATCATCATCACTATTATTAAAAATTTAATTTCCTTGTCCTCAATACTAGTTTTCTTAAACAGCCAAATAATTCCTATCAGTAGAAATGGCAATTCCCAAAACAAAAACGGAGCTAAATCTGGGTAGGAACTTCTCGGGCCAGGATCGCCCAATCCAAACAAATATCTTGGTGAAAAATAAGAAGTATACAAAGAACTAACTTCTTTCAACTTTGATCGACCAGTTTCCACCTTGTTAGATAAAATACTCAAACTATTCAATCTCGATAAAAATCCCGGTGTTGCCATCAATTTGACAGTTGGTAATATCAGTAAAAATCCCAAAATTAACGAACCAATTAATATTTTTATATTTTTTTTATCAAAAATATTTTTTCTTTCTTTAATAAATAAAACCAAAAAAATCAACGGTACAATTACTCTTTCTGAGTGGTAACTCAAAAAAGCTAATGCTGCCATTACCGCTGCCAATATCAAATATTTTTTCTTTTGTTTAAACTTAAAAAAAGCCCAAAGCGATATTGTCAAAAACATCAATGCCAAATTGGTTTCATAACTTGTTCTAGAAAATATTATTGTCCAGGGAGAAATAGCCAAAAGTAAGGTCGTAATTAGTGCTAAATTTATCTTTTGAGAAACATTTTTTATTAGCCAAAAAGCAAACCACAAAAATATTACCCCGGCTATTGTCGAAAGTAATCGAGTTGACCAAACAGTCATTCCAAAAATTTTATAAACTGGAATCAACAAATACACATATATCGGCGCCTTAAAATCTCCAAAAGATCTAAACAACAATGGCCACGGTTTTCCAAACTCATCTTTACCAGTTTCCATTATTGAATAAGCGTTGTATCCCAAAGCCGCTTCATCCAAATAAAACCCTTTTGGTGTTTTTCCCAATTCCCAAAACCGAAAAATTATTCCTAAAATCAAAATTAATATTAACAATAACCAATATTTTTTGTTCATAATATTTCTTTAACCCCCAAAATCATCAACCAACTTATTGGGAAAAATAAAACAAAATCCCAGCCATCCATATATTTCAAAAATGACAAAACTACCATAACCAAAAATGTTGTCCACCATATCCAGAAATATTTTTTATTTTTTATCGCTGCTTTTATCCCTAATATTAAAAATATTATTGTCCACCAGGGATATTTAAATCGATAGTCAACCCCCGATACATCTTCTCTAGGGTGCATCTCAAAAAAATAATTATTCAAATCCATCAACACTAGAAAGTTCTTGAAATACCTATCTTTAACAATTGTCGTTTTATTGTAATAAAACTTTTTTATCAAACTTGTATCCAACGAAATTTTTTTACTAAAATCCCACGCTTCATCAGCACTAGCTGGATAAAAAATTGTTTCCAACTTAAATTTTGCCGGATTTGTTATCAATGACCATGGCCAAGTGATTGAGATTATCACTACCATCACTCCAAAAAATATTTTTTTCCACATCAACTTATTATATAGTGTACACTTTAATTATGACTAAAAAATCAAAACCAAAATTCAATTTAATCAAACTTATTTTTTGTATCTTAATTACCGAAGGTGCCGGTATTATTGGCAGTTTAGCCACTTATTCATCAGTAAGAACATGGTATCTTGATTTAAACAAACCGTCTTTCAATCCTCCATCATGGATTTTTGCGCCAGTCTGGACCATCCTGTTTTTACTTATGGGTATTGCTCTTTATCTAGTTTGGACCAAAAAGAACGATTTATTTTGGTTTTGGATTCAACTTTTTCTTAATGTCCTTTGGTCGATATTTTTCTTTGGTCTTCACTCACCTTTATTAGCTTTTTATGAAATTGTTTTTCTTTGGATTGCTATTATTATCACTATCGTTAAATTCTGGTCATACAATAAGACTGCCAGTATATTATTAATCCCATATTTTCTCTGGGTAAGCTTTGCTTCCTTTCTCAATCTCACCATTGCCCAAATAAACTAAGTTTTTGCTAAAATAGCCCATGTCTTTAGACCCCAAGGATTATTTTTATAATCTTCCCCAAAAACTTATTGCCAATCAGCCAACTAAAATCAGAGATCATTGTCGTCTCATGTGTTTAAACCGAAAAACCGGTAAAATCGATCATCATCAATTTTGTGATCTTATAAATATTTTAAATAAAAATGATGTTTTGGTTTTAAATCAAAGTAAAGTTTTTCCGGCTCGTCTTCTTGGTAAAAAAGAAACTGGTGGAGATATCGAAGTTTTGTTGCTACATCAAATAAAGTCTGATCTTTGGCTTGCTATTTCCAAACCTCGTCCCAAAATTGGTCAACAAATTATCTTCGGACACAAGTTAATCGGGAAAGTTGTCCAAAGTGATTCTGCCACCGGTCAAATAAATCTCCAATTCAATTTTAAAAACGCAAAATTTTTCCAAATATTGGACAAAATTGGACACACTCCCATTCCTCCCTATATTTCTTCTCATCAAACCGAATCCCAAATCCGCAGTGAATATCAAACTGTTTATGCTAAAGTTAATGGTTCTGCCGCTGCTCCAACTGCCGGTCTTCACTTTACCAAACAATTATTATCCCAGTTAAAAAATAGGGGAGTTCAAATTGAATATATTACTTTACATGTTGGCTTAGGTACCTTTCAAAATATTCGTCCTGAAAATTTGGAAACCAAAACCCTTCATTCTGAGTCCTATGAAATCAAGTCCAGTGTTGCCCGACGTCTGAATCTTGCCAAAGCAGCAGGGAAGAGGATTATTGCTGTTGGTACCACCTCTATCCGTACTCTCGAAAGTGCAGTTTCTAATAATAAACTAAAGTCAGGCAAAAATTCCACCAATATTTTTATTTATCCTTCCTATCAATTTAAATTTGTTGATGCTTTAATTACCAATTTTCACCTCCCCGAGTCTAGTCTTCTTATGTTAGTTTCTGCCTTTAGTTCAAAAGAATTTATTATGAAATCCTATCAAGAGGCCATCAATTATAAATATCGTTTTTTCAGTTTTGGCGACGCTATGTTTATTTTCTAATAAGGTTTACTTATCAAGAATATAAACAACATTTTCAACCAAGCATAATTTTTGGTTACCTTTGTCCACAAACTCACTGACCCTCTCCAACTCCAATATTTATTTTCCAAGTGTAACGTAGTTGTTTTTGGGTCTTCTTTTTTTAATTTATCAATTCTCAATGGTTTAGCAAAACTAACTTTAAATTTCGGCAAAAATTTCCCAATAAATGGAAATAATAATCGTAAATAATCCCAGTTTGATGTTCCTTCAATATATGCTCTTATTACAAAACTGTTCTCTTTATTTTTTATTCCATGAATCAAATGTCCCACACCATTGAACCAACTATGTTTTTTGTCCCCACCGTTGGGGAAAATAATTACCAATCCGCCCTTATTAACTTTTTCAATTGCTTTGTTAATGCTCTCAATATTTTTTTGATGTTCTTCTTCTTTAGAATACAAAGGAGTTTTATTAAAAATATTTAATATTTTATTTTTAACTTTTCCTTCAAAGGATTCTTCTATCCGATTGGTTATATAAACCGGAATCAAATGTTTGTCCAATTCCGGAACTAATTTTTTAAAAGTAGATGTAATTATCAAAAATACATCTTTTCTGTCTTTGACTGCTGACAATATCGCCAATACATCCGCCTCAGCTGGATGATTTGCTACCACCACTCCCGACATTTTTTTTAATACTTTGTTTACTTCTTTATTACTTTTTATTTCTACTTTTGTATTACATTTCTTCAAAAATTTTCTCACCGCCAAGACAACCCCATCCTCAGAAATAGAATCATTGAAATATTTAATTAATTTTTTAATCATAATTTACTCTATAATTATCTCATGAAAGGCTTCATAAATTTCATTCGATCCCAAGGAGTTGTCGGTTTAGCCGTTGGTTTTATCCTCGGTGGCTCTATTACTAAACTAATTACTGCCTTAGTCAATGATATAGTCAATCCATTTGTTGGTCTTTTGGTTAGTCGTGCCGGAGATTTAAAGGCCAATTACCTTACTATTGGTAATGCCAAGATTATGTGGGGTGATTTTGTTAGTAGTTTTATTGATTTTATAATCATTGCTCTAATTGTTTATTTTGGTGTAAAAGTCTTAGGTATTGACAAGCTCGACAAATTGCAGGATCATAAAGACAAATAATCCCCTTGTTTTAGGAGTTTTTTATGTTCAAAATCTATAAAATTTTCTATAGTTTTCTTTTACGCTACAAATGGCAATTTGTACTTTTTTTAGCCATGTCAATTTTGAATTCTGTTTCTTACAGCATCCAGCCATATTTTTATAAACTTTTTATTGACGCTATTCCTTCAAATAATTTTAGAGTGTTATTAACTATTCTAATCGGTTACATTGTCGTTCGCATTTTAGAAATGCTTTTCGATACTCTTACGTATTTTATTGGTGATGTAGTTGTATTTCCTGCTTCTCGCGATGCTCGTCTTTCTGTTTTTAAAAAAGTTCAAGATCTTGATTTTGCCTATCATACTTCCAAAAGTACCGGATCAATCATCAGTATTTTTAAACGAGGGGACAATGCCTTTTTTGATCTAAATCATGTTTTACATGTTCGTCTTTTACCAATCATTGTCAATTTTATTATCGTTTTAATCTTCTTTTACCAAATTGATTGGCAAATTAGTCTTTTAATTTTTATTTCCTTCACTATCAATGCCGTTCTAGCTAAATTTTTAATCAAAAAAAATATTGCCGCTCGTAAACTTTACAACAAACATGAAGATCGAATTTCAGCCGTCATTGTTGACAATCTTATCAATTTTGAAACAGTAAAATTCTTTGCCAAGGAAAATTGGGAATATACTCGTCTTCAAAATCGTTTCAAACCTTGGCTCAAGTATTTGTGGCAGTTTGCCAATACTTTTCGATTAATCGATATTTCGGTCGGATCAGTTGGTAATATTGCTTTATTTTTTATCCTTTTCTTAGGCTTACAAAAACTTTCCCATTTCCAACTTAGTGCTGGAGACTATATTATGATTATTGGATTTATCAGTTCTTTTTATCCTCGTTTTTTTGAATTAATTTATGAACTTCGAAATTTAGCCAAACATCAAGTCGATATCAAAAAATATTTTTCAGTTTTTGCCATTGATAGCTTAGTCAAAGACCCAGTTACTCCTGTCAAAAAAACTAAAGTCAAAGGTTTAATCGAATTTCGAGATCTTGATTTTGCCTATCCTGAAAATCCAAAATTAGCTCTCAAAAACATCAACTTAACCATAAAACCAGGGGAATCAGTTGCCTTCGTTGGTCATTCGGGTACTGGCAAAACCACTATTATCAGACTACTAATGAGATTTTTTGATCCCACTCGCGGCCAAATTACTATTGACAACATCGATATTAAAAAGTTTACCAAATCTCAACTCCGATCTTTTATGGGTATTGTTCCCCAAGAACCAGTTATGTTTAACAACACCATTGGTTACAACATCGGTTACGGAGACCAAAATGCTACCCAAGCAGATATTCAAAAAGCTGCCAAATTGGCCAACTTAGATGAATTTATCGAAAGTCTTCCCAAAAAATATGAAACTAAAGTTGGTGAAAGGGGAGTCAAACTTTCTGGTGGTCAAAAACAACGACTTGCTATTGCCCGAATGATTTTGTCCAATCCCGACATAATTATTTTTGATGAAGCTACTTCTCAACTCGATTCCGACTCAGAAAAGAAAATTCAAGAAGCCTTTTGGAAAGCTTCTAAAAACAAAACCACTCTCATTATTGCTCATCGACTTTCGACTATTACCAAGGCCGACAAAATTGTCGTTCTAAAAAATGGTGAAATAGTTGAAGTTGGCACTCACCAACAACTAACCTCCAATCAAGACTCTATCTATTCTCACTTCTGGTCTCTTCAAACTCAATAAACTATTTATTTTTTTAATGCTTCCAAAAAAGCCAAAAACACTGGGTGTGGATTTAGAGGTCTAGCAATATATTCTGGATGGAACTGAGTTGCTACAAAAAATGGATGATTAGCCAATTCAATTGCTTCCACTAACTTCCCATCAGGCGATGTCCCAGAAATTATTAATCCTGCTTTCTCTAATTGTTCTCGATATTCACTATTAACTTCATATCGATGTCGGTGTCTTTCAAAAATTATTTTTTCATCATTTTTAAATTCTAATTTGAAATTATTTTCAGTATTCCAAGCAGAATCTTTATTTTGTCCATATTTTTTATAAGCCTCAGCTAATTTTGTTTTTGGAGCCAATTTGCATGGCCAAGAGCCAAGTCTGATAGTCCCTCCATATTGTTTTTTTTCTAAATATTCCTTTTGATCCGGCATTATGTGCACTACTGGATATTTTGTTTTACTATCGACTTCTATCGAATTTGCTCCCTTCAACCCCACTACATTTCTAGCAAATTCAATTACTGCCATCTGCATTCCAAAACATAAACCCAAATAAGGTATTTTATTTTCTCGAGCAAATTTAACCGCCTTAATTTTTCCTTCCACTCCACGACTTCCCCAACCTTGAGGGACAACTATTCCATCATAATCTTTCAAATCGACTTTACCTGCTTCCACCTCTGAACTGTCAATCCAAGATAATTCAGGTACCAATTTCAAAGTCCAAGCAGCTTGTTTTATTGCTTCAATCACCGAAATATACGAATCAGTCAATTTATAATCTCCAGTGGCAAAATATTTTCCCACCATAGCAATTTTCACTACTTTTTTAGATTCTTTTTTATATTCCACAAACCTATTCCATTTTTTAAGATCACCAGTTTCCATCCTTTTCTTTAAATTCAATTTTTTCAAAATTTTTTCGCTCAAGTTTTGTTTTTCAAAATGTTGAGGTAATTCATATACGCTTTCCAAATCAGGGTTACTAATAATATCTTCTTCATTTAAGTTACAAAAAACTCCCAGTTTTTCCTTTCTTTTTTCATCAATTATTTTTTCACTTCGGGCCACAATAAAATCAGGTTGTATTCCCATAGCATTCAATAAATGTGTCGACTGTTGTGCTGGTTTACTCTTTAATTCCCCAATGTTTTTAAGAAAAGGTAGATAAGTTACATGTATTTGAATAACGTCTTTTGGTTGTTTCAATTTTAATATCCTACTTGCTTCAAAAAACAAACTATTCTGATATTCACCGACAGTTCCACCAAGTTCCACTATCACGATATCAGCCTTATTCGATGTCCCTGCCTTTTTTATCCTGTTAATGATTTCGTCAGTTACATGAGGTACTGCCTCTACGTCTTCACCATCATAACCAAAAGCTCTTTCTCTATCTATTACTGCCTTATAAACTTGCCCTGTCGTAATATAGTTCGATTTATCCAATGATACCCCTACAAATCTTTCATAATTACCCAAATCTTGATCAGTTTCCATTCCATCTTTAGTTACGAATACTTCACCATGTTCTTGTGGCCTAATTGTCCCAGCGTCCACATTCAAATACATATCCACTTTAATATTCGTTACGTTGTATCCTTTGTTTTTTAATATTAGACCAATGGCAGCAGCGGTAATCCCTTTCCCTAAACCACTAACCACTCCGCCAGAAATGAAAATATATTTCATAGTAAAGATTCTAAATGGTTTTTTAAAAAAAATAAATACATTTCTTTTTTACCAAAACAGTGATTAAATAAGAATGGTCCCCAAAAATCCCATCGTAGTTTATTTGTATCTTAATGCGTCCAATGGATTCAATCTTGAAGCTCTCCTTGCTGGATAAAAACCTCCCACCAATCCCACCAAACTCGATAAAATTATGATGAAAAATATAAACCAAATTGGGTAGGAAAAAAGTTTAAGTATTTCGCCTCCCAAACTTTTAGATACCATGTTCACGATAACTTGAACCAATTGACTTCCCAATATTCCCAAAATTATTCCCGAAACTCCTCCCAAAAATCCAATCATCAGTGATTCACCCAAAAATAACCACATAATATCTCCTGGAGCCGCCCCAATTGCTCTCATAATTCCAATTTCATTAGTCCTTTCCAACAAAGAAATTGTCATTGTATTGATTAACCCAATTGCTGCCACCACCAAAGCCACTGTTCCAAAAATTCCCAATACTACTTGAATGATTCCAAATATTTGGTTGGCTTGATCAATTGTGTCGGAAAGTGCTGAGACTAAAAATCCCATCGACAACAAATTACTTCTAGTTTCATTCAATTTTGTGTCGTTGGTAACCTTTACTTTTATCGAGGCATATTCGCTAATTGGCAAACTAGTAACATCACTGTTTTTTATAAATAACTGCCCTTGGGTGTCATTGTCTTCAATTAATCCTATTATTTCAAAATCATTTTCCAAATTAAAAGGTTTTAATTCAGTTTTATTTTCACTTTCAGTATCTGGCAAAAAAACTACAATTTTGATTTTTTTACCAATTATCTTTTCTTCTTCAATATTAAAAAGTTTAGCGATGCTGCTATTCACAATTATTTTATTTTTATCATTATCTTCAAATTCTCTTCCAATTTTAGGCGAAGCCCCCTCTAACGTTAAATAATTAGTATCCACCATATTAACAATTGCCTCGGAGGTCAAATCATCTAAAGTAATATTTCCTGGAGCTTGTCCATGAGGACTTATTTTTTCTACATTTGCCACTTCTGATATTTTTTTTAAAGTTTCTTGATTTAGTTTAATTAATTCAGTGTCTGATGACATCACATCCAGAGTCAACAATGATTCCTTGGTAGTTATTTTTTCAAGTAAACTTGCCTGTAATCCATATCCAAAAGATACCAAAAACAAAACTGCACCAATAGCTACCGACACTCCCAAAATTGTGAAGAAAATTCTTGATTTTCTATTTTTAAAATTTTGAAGACTTATATTTAGTAAATCGTTAATTTTCATCTTCTTTGAATTTTTTATTAAACATTATTAATTTTATTTCTCGACAAATTTTATTCATAGTTCTTTTGTTTAAACCCATCCCACCATCATTCCAATGTTTCTTAATTTTTTGGTCAAATCTTATTTCACTCAAACTAAAATCAAATCTATCCATCAAAAATTTTTCCAATCTTTTTGTTTCATCATAACTTAATTTCAAATCATATTTCTCTACCAAATATGATTTTATTTTTTTGACTCTTTTTTCCAATACATTTTCCTGTTTAGTTTCTTTCTCTACCACTTTTACATTTTTAGCCAATTCATCAATCAAATCACCCATATTTTTGGCGGTTTGTTTGTACAAATCAAAACCGCCTTTCTCAATTGGATTATCAAATGCTTTTATAAGTTGAGATTTTGTTATTTTGCCACCAATAAATTTACTAATAACTTTTTCCATCTGCTGCTGTGTCTCAATCGAATATTTGGAAATTATTTGATTTAAAATTAGTTTAGCCTCAATCTCATTTTTATCTAAATAAGGATATGCCTTTGATAAGGAGTCAGATTCTGAAGTTTCACTTGGTTGTTGATCTGGTCTTTTTTTATTCTCTACAATTTTTTCTATTGCCCCATCTTTCATATAAAAAATTCGATCAGAAAATTGTAAATCTTTTGGGTTGTGAGATACGTGAATAATCGTTTTTTTCTCACTTCGGTGAATATCATCAATTAATTTCAAAACAATTTCTGAGTTTTTCGAATCCAAATTTCCCACCGGTTCATCCGCTAACAAAATCAACGGGTCATTAACCAAGGCCCGAGCAATTGCCACTCTTTGCTGTTGACCTCCTGACAATTGTGCTGGTCTTCTCTTTGCCAATTCTCCAATTCCAAATCGATTCATCAACTCATTTGCTTTCTCCAATCTCTTATTTATATCCGTTTCTGAAAAGATTCTTGGTAGCATTACATTATTCAAAATATTTAAATGGGGAATGAGATAATATGCCTGAAACACCATTCCTACCGTATATCTGTGAAAATCAACTAATTCCTTGTGTTGTAATTGAATAGTATTTTTTTCATTAACAATCACTTCTCCACTTGTTGGAAATTCCAACCCTGCAATGGTATATAGCAAAGTTGATTTTCCGCATCCTGACGGTCCAAAAAAAGTTACGTATTCTCCAGGATATATTTCCAAATTTATATCCCTCAATGCCGCATATTCATTTACTTTTCCCAAATTATAAATTACTTTTAAATTAGTTATTTTTACTATTGGTTTCATTTTTATTTTTTGCCAGTAATGAATGAAAATGACGAAGTAAAGTTGTCAATTATCAAATTTATCACTGATTCTTGTGGTTTTGGTGTCATGATAATGTAGTCTTTAGACAGAGAAACATTTCCATTCGAGTCAACACTCTCCACTTTAAATTTATATACTTTCCCAGTCTTCAAAACAGTGGTAACCACTATATGGTCTGTTACCAAAGATCTGTCTAAATTAGTCGACATTTTTAATTCTTTTGCCAATCCTTCGTCATAAATAATTCTTGAACTCGAAGGTTTATCGGTTTTCCAGGACACGATTGTTTGTACTTGTTCCACTGCTCCAGGTATCAAAGCATTTGAAATTCGTACATTACTTATTTCCGGTGGGTTACTACTTGTTGCTGTTGAGAATGGATAAATTGATTCCTCTGATGTGGTTCCGTCCTTTGCAATAGTTACAATTTTTAATTTGTAATTAGTTGAAGTTTGTAAATCGTTTACCGTCAAACTATGACTTCTGTCAAATCCTTTTTCCTCAGTTTTGTAAGCCACTTTTCCACTTAAAATATCTGACACTTCAATCATTGCTCTCGATTCGAAATTAGTTTGCCAAGAAACCCTCACTGATTTTTCTTTAATTTCATTGAATTTCAAATCTCTAATTTCAGAGTTTAAAGAAAGTGTTGTAAACACAAAATCACTACTCTTTGTCCAATTTCCAAATTCTGTCTTTGATCTTACTTGGTAATGATAAGTCGTATTTGGATTTAAATTAGAAATTTCTACTGAGTGGTTAGTTACTGATTCACCCGGATTACCAGCAGTTGTTGTGTACGGATCTGATGCTGTGCTGACATAATCTTTATCCGTTACATAAGCCACTACCGAATTCGATTTTTTATCAGTTGTCCAAGTAATGGTTATTTTATCTACTCCTGGATCAACTGTAATATTACTTGATGATATCGATGGAGAAGAAACAATTTTTGGACTCATCGAATTCATAGTATCCACAAAATCACCTTCAGAAAGTTGAGTATCTGGAATTATATTTAAAACTTTTTTAATAAAATCCACCGTTCCATTTTTAATAGTTTCTAAAAGGCTATCTTCACTTGGGCTTGTAGTTACTATTGTTGTTGTTCCTACTGCCGTTGTGGCTAATCCGGATGTTGTCAAAGTAAAATTTTCCGATACTCCCTCAGCCCCATTCGCACTTTTTGATCTAACCCTAAAGTCATAAGTTACCCCTGACATCAGTCCATTAAGACTCACTGTATGACTGTCAATCAAATTATTTATTCCCGCCCAACTTCCGTAAGATTCATCCAATCCATATTCCACATAAGAATTAGTGTAAACATTTGTTTCCCAATAAATATCAGCCGAACTTGACCCTACATTTTTTATTTGAATACCAAAAAGTGTTGGGGGATTGTCTCCATCAGCCGTAACAAAAGTATAACCTTGACTACTATTATTATCAGTTGCCAAATTACCCGAAGGATCGGTTGATTTAATTCTAAAATAATATTGAGTTTTTGGTTTCAAACCAACCAATGTTATAGAATGGCTAGTTGTCATCACTGGATTGCCTTGTTCTTGGGCATAATTTAAATCTTCGCTGTATCCTATATAAGAATCAGCCACTTCATTTGTTGTCCAAGTTATAGTTATTGAATTCTTTCCTGCTTCACCAATTGTTACACTAGAAATTGTCGGTGCTACCAAATCATTTGGATCTGTATCAGTGGTAAAACTCTTCCCAATTCCAATAGTTTCATTTCCACTAATATCTTTTGTTCTAACCCGATAGTAATAAATTGTTTCGGGATCCAAATCATATGGCAAAATTACCGAATGGGTAGTAACCGCATTGTCTTGTCCATAAATTCGACCATAATTTGCATCTTTACCAAATTCTATAAATGAAGAGGAAACTTCATCTGTTGTAAATCCAATTGTGGCGGTGTTGTATGCCACGCTCGATGTTGTTACTGCCGATATCACTGGTCCAGTTGTATCGGCCGAACTAGTCGAAGTGGTAAATGAATTTTGACTTGATATTGTTTCATTTCCCAAAGCATCAATTGATCTAACTTTATAATAATAAGTCGTTGCTGGATTCAAAAATTTCAGCACCACCGAATGAGTCAAAGTTAAATCATTTTGTCCAAAAATATTTCCTGTAGTAAATCCACTTGTTGTCGAATATTCTACGAACGATGAAGCTGTTTCATCGGTTGTAAAAGTAATTGTTGCCCCAGATTTTGTTAAACTCCCCGAAGCAATATTTGATATTACTGGCCCAGTTACATCAGCTTCATTAGTAGTAAATGTGCTCGCATCAGAATCAGTTGCATTTCCGTTTGCATCCGATGATCTTACTTTAAAATTATATGTTGTTCCTGCCGATAAACCGGCCAAAGTTACTGAATGGGTTTTGGTATATCCGGCACTTCCTTGAGTGTTTCCATAGTTGGAATCGGTTGAATAAAGTACTGTACTATTGGCAACCTCATTAGTTGTCCAAGTAATAGTTGCCGAAGATGTTGTTTTGTCGGAAACCACAACACTACTAATTGTTGGAGAGATAGCATCACTCGGATTTCCTCCTGCTGTTTGAATTACTGTTGATCCTACCGATTCATTAGACAAATCATCGATCGCTGTAATTTTATATGTATAAGTTACTGCATTTGTTATCCCAGTATCCAAAATATAATTTGTATTTACGTTAGAAATACTTTGTAATAAATTGAAATCAATTCCATTGGTCGAATTGTATACCTTGTATCCCAACCAATCAGAATCACTGCTTTTAGCCCAGTTTACAAAAACTCTCATTTCTCCAGTGGCCGTATTTGATATATCTTGTACAAACAAAGATGCTGGTTTTGTTGGAGCAGTTGTATCCAACTGAATTACGTCAGAATATGCTGCTGATTCATTTCCATAATAATCTTTAAATTTTACATAAATACGTTTACTTCCATCACCAGTAGATAAAGTGTATCCAATAGATGCCACATAATCTTGGTAATTAGCCCCAGTAAAATCAGCATCAGTTGAATATTTCAATTGTAAGGTCGAATCGTCAGTGGCACTAAAATATAAAGTTACATTTCGATTGTTAGTTTTATCTGCTGCCAGGGTTGTTGTAGTATTGTGATTAATATTTATTCCAGTTCCACCACCATCAGGTGTCCCTGCCACCGGAACTTTTGTATCCACCACAAATTGTTCAGAAGTAATTGTAGCCGTATTGTTGGCTGCCTCATGATCATCTAAAATCATTCGTACCTTTACCGTATTATAAGAATTAGGTAAATCAGCCACTGCATTCCACAAAGTTGTGTCTGTTGTATATGCCGAAGGACTGGTCAAAACTATTGGATTATCACTTGTTGGTCCAGTCAAATGAGTCGGATCAATTGTTACCCAGGTTGCTCCATTATCTAAAGTATATTGAAATGTTGGCCAAATTTTATATTGATTATCAATTGTTCCTTGATCTGTATCAGTATCTCCCACACTATATAAAAAATTAAAAGTTCCAGTTGTTCCAGCTGTTATTCCAAATCCATTTGTTTGATATGCCGTATTAAACGATGGGGGAGCATTGACCACATAAGTTGATGTTACATCATACAAAGTTGGCGATGCTGATGTATCTGTTGTTTCTAAAAATGCTTTATATTGGATCCATTGATCTCCACTTCCATCCGTAAAACTCGATGGCATAGTTTCACTTCCCAAATTGTTTGTAAAATATGAGGCCGACGTCCCATCGGGTCCTTTCCAATCAGCCGAAGCGATACTGCTCGAATTTGCCGCTGTCCTCATTTGAAATTTTACTGATGTATTTGTTGGGGTGCTTTTTACCCATTCAATTTTCGATAACAAGTTTGCATCACTGGCTGTATTGTATGGGGAAGAAATCAAAGAACTTAATAGGGTAGGTAACTTATAACCAATAGTTACATCGTTTAATATTGGAGTATCGGCTCCGTCCGTGGTTTCTAAAATTACTTTATATTGTATATATCTTTTACTTGAGACGTCAGTATTTATATCTGTTCCAGTAGTTGTGTAGTAATCGCTAGTTCCTGTTGGTCCATACCAAGTTGCTGAATCTATTCCTCCAGAAGTATCTGCCGATCTTATTTGAAACTTTATAGTTGTATTGGTTGGAATTGTTGATCCAAAAGTTAGACTAGTTAAATTAGCCGAAGTTACGCCCAAATCAATTACTGATGAAATCAATGTTCCTGGTGATCCATAAGCCACCAAATTTAAATTTGCTGTTCCATCACTACTAAGAACGGAAAGTGGATATGGATATATTGCCATAGTGCTATTACCAATTCCCAATCCTCCCAAATAATTACTTCCCCAACTTACTACCGAACCATCAGTTTTTTTTGCCAAAGTCAAACTTGAAGCCGAAATTTCACTTACATTTGCAATTGTTCCTGTTCCTCCTGCCCCAACTATTTGTACTGGAGTTTTTTGGTTATTAATTGTATTTCCAATTCCCAACATACCACCATTATTTTGACCCCAACAATAGGCAGTTCCATCTGTTTTTACTGCACAAGCATAATTACTATTCCCCACGGTTGCTGTTGCTACACTTGTCAAATATCCTCCACTAACCCCCGCCACTTGTACTGCAGATACCTGATTTGTAGTATTTCCTATTCCTAAACCACCGTTATTGTTGTAACCCCAACAATACATCACTCCAGTACTTTTTGTTGCACAAGATGAAAGCCCACCAGCATAAACTTTATTAATTTCACCCATTCCACCAGCCACTGCATTGGGTTTTTTAATAGATATAGAATTAGTGTTTCCAACACCTATTTGCCCATATTGGTTATATCCCCAACAATAAGCATTGCCAGTTGACGATTGGGATGCACATACATGATATGAACCAGCCGAAATTGAAGTAATACTTGTCAGATATCCAGTTCCAGGAGTGTCTAATACTTGATTTGGATTTAATACAAAAGTTCCATATCCGCTTGAATTATTACCAATCACTCCAAACTGATTTTCACCCCAGCACCATACTGATCCATCTGTTTTTAAAATACAAGTGAAAAGATTTCCTATTGTAATACTTTGAATATTTGTCATTGTCCCTGTCCCTCCCGCCCCGACCACTTTAACTGGAAAATATGAAGCTACTGTATTTCCAGTTCCCAACTGACCATAAACATTTTGACCCCAACAATAGGCAGTTCCATCTGTTTTTACGGCACAACTGTGAGATCCATTACTTGTAGAAATTAACTCAACATCTGTTAAATATCCAGTTCCACCTGGACCTATTACTTGTGTCGGTAGCGATTGACTTACTGTATTTCCAGTTCCCAACTGACCATATTGATTGTCTCCCCAACACCACACTGTACCATTTGTTTTCAAAACACAACCACGACCTGCTCCAGCCGATACTTGTGATGTCCCTCCACTTCCACCCAAAAGTTGTATTCCCCCTGACCCAGTCGTCGACAAACTAGTCAAACTTCCTCCATTAAAATCTGCATCAGATGTTTGTGTAGAAGATCCTCCTGGAAAATCATAATAATCATAATTAACTGTAATATCGTTTAATGTTGGAGTATTGACCGAATCACTTTCAAAAAAAGCCTTGTATTGAACAAATCTTTTGTTCGATATTGTCGAATTTATTGAAGTTCCAACATCAGTATAATAATCACTCGTCCCCGTCGGACCATACCATGTCGCTGCCGCTAAACCCGCCGACGTTGCTGCTGATCTCATTTGGAATTTCAGAACAGTATTTGCTGGGGTAGTTATTCCAAAAGACAATGTAGTTAATGTTGAATTTTGTCCCAAATCAATTGCTGAAGATATAAAATTGCCTGATGCTGGATAATTTTTTAGATTTAATACCCCTGTTCCTCCTTCACCTATCACTTGAACTGGAGTTGTTTTAAAGAAAAAAGTTGTACTTCCAATTCCCAATTGTCCAGTGCCATTATATCCCCAACAATATACCGTGTTGTCAGTTTTTAAGGCACAATTATATAAAAATCCCGTACTAATCATACTAGCTGATACTCCAGTTCCCCCTGTTCCTAAGACCTTATATGGAGTCATTCTACTAGTACCAGTACTACCAATTCCTACCTGACCCCAATTATTATATCCCCAACAATATACTGTTCCATCTGTTTGTAGGGCACAAGTATGAAGATATCCTCCTTCAACGGCACTAACATCACTCAATACCCCTGTCCCTCCTGCCCCCAACACTTGAACCGGAGCTGTTTGATTTGCAGTATTACCAATTCCTAATTGACCGGAATTATTATATCCCCAACAATATACTGTTCCATCTGTTTTTGCAGCGCAAGTAGTCGCAGATCCTCCACCAACGGCACTCACATCACTCAATACTCCTGTTCCCCCTGGTCCCAATACTTGGACTGGGGCATTTTGTCTTGTATTATTACCAATTCCCAATTGGCCATAACTATTTTGACCCCAACAATATACCGTTCCATTTGTTTTTAAAGCACAAGTATGATTTTCCCCTCCGGCAATAGCACTTACATCGCTTAGTATTCCTGTCCCTCCTGCCCCCAACACTTGAACCGGAGCTATTTGATTTGCAGTATTACCAATTCCCAATTGGCCAGAACTATTTTTTCCCCAACAATATACCGTTCCATCTGTTTTTAAAGCACAAGTATGGTAATATCCTCCACCAACCATACTTACCCCACTCAATACTCCTATTCCTCCTTCTCCTGATACTTGAACCGGAGTTGTTTGTGTTATAGTGTTTCCATTTCCCAGTTGGCCATAACTATTTTGACCCCAACAATATGCCGTTCCATCGTTTGCTGATACACAGGCATGATAAAAACCTTTAGCAATATTATTAACATCACTCAATACCCCTGTCCCTCCCATTCCTAATACTTGAACTGGAGACGGTTGATAAGTGTCAGTATTTCCAATTCCTAACTGTCCAGAAGCATTATTTCCCCAACACCACACCGTTCCATCCGTTTTTAAAGCACAACTATAATAAGTTCCATTAGCGATAGATGCTAGTTTTCCAGTTCCCAGTATCATACCTCCGCTCCCCGAAGAAACCACATTTGAAGTAGTTCCTATCCCAAAATCACCACTACTTGTTTGTGTTACTGATCCCGTAGTCGGGTTAAAGGTTATTGATCCACTATCAAGTTTAATATTTGAATCTTTCGAAAAATATTTTGTCCATCCAGTTTGATAATTTGTATGGTCAGGAAAAGTATTGTTATCCAATCCTCCCGACCAATCACTCTGATTCCATGTGTAAGTTGCCGCTCTTGTTTCTTGAGGTGTAAAAACCATTCCCAAAATCATCATCAAAAAAATTCCGGCAATTTTAAAAATACCAAATTTTTTGTAACTAAAAAAAGACAATTTCACTCAGATAATCTTACCTAAAAACCTACCTAAAAAATACCCTCAAATTTAATCTACTTTTAATTTTCTCCAAGTCTCCGTTTTTACTTCTCTAAAATTGTTTTCACCTATTTTTTCATAATTTAATTTAGCCAAATCACCGGCTATATTTAACCCATGAATTTCTTGGCCATAGGGGATAACCACTATTTCATTTTCTGTCGGCTTTACTGCTTTTATATCTTTTATTTTTATTTCCGAATTGTAATATTTTATTGGGTCGGCAAATGACCCAATCATATAAACATTTTGGTTAGTATTTAAATTAGTTGCTAAACTTTTCCAATCTTCCCGATGCATGTTTGGATTTATTAAATAAATCAAACTAAAAATCAAAAATCCTAAAACTAATCCTGACTTAATTTTTATATTTTTCAAATCTGCCAACAATAAGGCCAATATTGGCACCAAATAAATAAATCTGAAATACTGAAGCAACGGTGATTTTATCGAAAAAATAATTCCCAAAATTATTGGTGTTATCAA
>Ga0265297_10005274_pt1 | contig 19910 bp, 26 predicted proteins | sample Munlanlwell13791_FD_192502 | JGI IMG/M metagenome (GOLD analysis project Ga0265297, IMG submission 192502) | Leachate microbial communities from a municipal landfill in Southern Ontario, Canada - Leachate well 137-91 | ecosystem: Engineered > Solid waste > Landfill > Unclassified | place...
CAGCCCCGGAAGGTGGCGTCCCCGCCGATCGTCGTCAGCTTGTCAGCCGAGCCGCTCCAGCCTTCGAAGTTGGCGTCCCCGCCGATCGTCGTCAGCTTGTCAGCCGAGCCGCTCCAGCCTTCGAAGTTGGCGTCCCCGCCGATCGTCGTCAGGTTCGGAAAAGCGTTCGCGTTGGCGTTGCGTGCGTCCAGATTGCCAGTGATTTCCTCGTACTCGTAAACGACGCCAGCGGTTGCGATCAGGTCATATTGGTGGATTTTCTTTTTCGGCTTCATGCTTCTCCTTTGGGGACGTTGGAAACGAGGTTTTGCAGTTCGTCTCTCATCAGACGCCTTTCCGTGCCAGCAGGCACGTTGTGATTCTTTCTTTCTCCAGCTTGCACAGTGGTCCTCGATCTCGCGATCCAGGACCACTGTGCCGTGCGGCTCAATGGCATTACTCTTCGTCGCCGCCGACCTCTTTGGACTCGTATGAGGACACGCCCTTGAGTACGAGCCAGCCTGTCAGTTCGGACCGGATCAACTTCTCCTCAGCCCTGATGCGATCGCGCCACGTCGATTGCCACTTCGACGTGTATAGGCGAAAGGTGATGGGCTTCATGGGTGCGTCCGGCATGATGATTTCGACGCTGATCTTGATCGCGCGCTTGGCCATCCGTTTGGCCAGGACATCATCTAACTCCTCGTCTACGTCGTTGTCCTCGTCCAATACAGGGATGCGGATCGCAAAGTCCTTGGGGAACTTGGCGATTCCATCGCCCTTGGTGGTCTTCACGCCGATTTTGATTTCGTTGCCCGTGTCACCGACGTCCGATTCGATGTTGACGGTGGCCGAACTGCTCACCCGCTGGAGGTCTACGAGCATCGAGGCATCGTCCAGATCATCTTCATGCGTCTGCATGAACTTGAGCATCGCCTTGTGGTCTACCTGCATGTCCAGGATGCCACTCCAATCCTTCCATTGCTGGCTGGGCCGCCACAGCAGGTGCAATCTCTCGCGCAGGCCACGCTCCACGGTGTCGTCGATGACGAGCACGGTCTTCACCTCGCCGACAAACACGATCGACTTCTCCTGCGTGCCGTACTTCTGCGCGTAGGTGATGAGGCTGGCCGAATCCCGGATAACGTGGTCGCGGTAATCCGCGAGCCGGAGGCGCTCATCGACGGGTCTGAGCGACTCGACGAATTCGATCCGCGTCGCCCTCTCCCCGTTCGCACCCGTGGTGGGGACGACGCCCAGGGTGAAGCCGCGACCCTTGGCGGTCGCGGCGTCGATCAGCCCGGCCACGATGTCGTCGATCGGGTTGGCCGGGTTTACTCCCCCACTCGCTTCGCCGGGGGTCTGGCTGTACTGACGGTCTTTGTATCCCATATGGATATCCTTCTTTCTGCCGGTTTTTCCGGCGGTTAAATGGCTTTTTCAATCTTGCTCTTGGCGATGATGGAAAAATGGTCCTTCACGCCCTTCGTCTTTTTCAATTTGATGATCGCATGGATCACCACCGCGCCGGACGGGTCGCCCGTCTCGGCGATGTAGTCCACCAAGTCGGCGTGCCCCTTGATGAGTTGGCGGTTCAGCTTCTTGAGGAACTTGCCCTCGTCGATTTCCGCGAGACTGACCGGCACGAACGCGCCGATCGGGACTTTCGATTTAGATTCTGCCATTCTGCACCTACTTCTTTCTGCCGGGTTTTCCGACGGGTTTGGTTCGGAACTTTTTGCAGTGGATCGCTCATTTTCGGCCTTTCTGGGGCATGATGTTCACGCGAGGCGCTTTCCCTATGGAGGGAGATGGCGGAGCACCAATGGCTGTACCGAGAATGATCTCGAATCCGCTTTGGTGATGAAAATCGTTAAGCTTTGCAACAGGGCGGCGCACCAGCACCTTGCCGATCGTGACGCGGGCTACGTGCTTGTCGTCGATGAGCCAGCCGGCACGTGCCAGCGTGTCCGTGACCAGCTTGGAAAAATTGTCGCAATCGGGTTTTTCGCTCATCCACTCAACTTCGGGGCCGTCAGAATAGGTTAAGAAATACGCGGTCACGTCCATCATTACCGGCGGCGCGACCGCCGGGCCTTTGTTCGGCGGGATGATCGCGCGCAACAGCGATTTCGCCGCACGAAGTTCCGGTTTGTCGATCAGTCGCCCCCGCGCCAGCATCTTGTGATGGTGCGTCACGGTGGGCGGGTCGCACGGCAGGAACATCTGCACTAGGAGATTTGCCGTCGTTTGCTCGATTGGGCGGGGTTTGCGGGCTTTGCGCATTCCCGTTTTCGCGACCAGATCGCGCAGATGTTTGGGCAGGTCATGGATGTTCATTGTTCGCTCCTTCCGTGAGGGGTGTCTGCGTCGCCAAAGGGCACGGGCAAGCCCGGCGGCGGATCAACGATCCGCAGATGGACTTGAGTATTTCCCGCCCCAGGTCGATCTGGATGGCGCGGGCGACCATGCGCGACACGTCCGACGGCGATCCCCAGAAAACGTAATCGCGAGGGAAGCCTTGCGCGGTCGCGGCTTCTTGCCACTCCATCTGGCGAATGCCGCCGGGCAGCAGGGGATCGACGATGACCATTTCCGCGTCGCGCCGGCTCGACAGATCACAAATCGTCGGACACTTCTGGTCCGGGTGCGCCGCCATCATGGTCTCGCTGCTGAACGTGGCATTGGTCCGGGCCTCACGCCCGTCGGTGCGCCGTCCGATGCGATACGGCCCGTCGCGCAGCACATGGGCCAGGGTGCGCGGGTCCAGCCGAGCCGGGATCGGCGGGGCCGGAAAGTCGCCGACGAACACCCGCTTGCGGCGTTGCGGAGAATACATGCCCGCGTTGACCACCTGAAAAGGTGTCATCAGCGGCAATTCGGGAATGAGGCCGACGACATCCTCCAGACACCACTTGTCAGGCTTAATCGACTCGACCAGGCTCAATACCGAATCCAGCGTGGCTCGCTGCCTGGCTCGCTCATCATCCGTGACTTTGTTGAGCGATCGGTAGTTGGACAGCCACTCACACGGCACGCCGCCCACGACCACCAGGGGGCTGCCGTCCCGCCTGGCCAGGTCCGCGCGCTCCATCACCTCGTCGCGGATGGTCTGGTCCCGCAGATCGCCCTGGCGCACGGTCACATGAGGGTGATTCAGCGCGTAGGTGCGGCACGCCGGAACCCACAGATCGACCGCCATGACGACTTCCATCGGCAGACCGCGTGCGGCGCAAGCCCATCCGCCCGCCCCACTGCACAGGTCGATGATTTTGATGGCGGCGTTCACTCGACACCCCCGTCCAGAAAAGCGATCACATCAGCGACGACTTTTTCGGCGCGGAGGCGCTGTTCGCTTTCGGTCAGGTCGCGGTCGGTCCCGGTCCAAGCGCATGCGTGGATGTCCCGCCCGCGGGTGATCGGCACATCCAGCGATAGGACCAGTGTGTCCGGTCTGTCCCATCTGGCGTCGACGGACCATACGGCTTCTCCGTCCGGCCGCACCATCGGATGAGCGAGCAGCGCCGACACGTCCACCCGTCGGGCGACGGCGGGCCAATTCGCGATCAAATTATTTTTCCAATCGCTCACCGCGGCATCCCCTCGATAACGTGAATGACCTGATGCCCGACCGCCGCCTGGATCGCGTCCAGCGGCGTCCGGCCCCGCGGCCGCACCCGCGTCAGCACCACGACCAGCCGCTTCCGCTTCAACCGCTCCAGCGCGTAAGACCGCACCGGCTCGCGCCGCACGTTCGCCGCCGTCACCATCCGCTGCTCGCTCGACCGCGCGTGCGACTTCGCCCAATGGTCCCGCCGGTTCGCCACGCTTCGGAGGTAAATCGGCAACGCAAACGCTATCGCGCCCGAACGATACATCCGTTCCCTATCTGTGGCTGAAACGTCTTTGAATGTCATCACTCGACCCTCCTGGACTTCCCCGGCCGTTTCTCCGGCTCCAGCAGCGTCGCCGGGCCTTCGACGCGCGACCGGTCGAGGATGATTTCCCCGAATTCTCGATAGCACTTGTAGTGGTAATGCATCGCCTCCCGCAGGTCGTCGAGCGTCGGTTCCGGCACTTCGACCGGCTGACCGTCGTCGTCGATCGCCGGACCGGGCGATCGCTCGTCCACCATCGCGTTGAAACTCCGCAGCGCCTCGGCGAGAAGCGCCTCGACGCCGTGCCCGCGCGGGAACTTGAGGATCCCAAACTCGCACGTCGCTACCGCGCGTCCCTCCTTCGTCTGAAACAGCACGCGGACCGTGTAGTCCGCCCGCTTCCCGGCGACGTGATCCCGGATCGCCACCAGACGGAGCAACGACCCATCCGACCGACGAATCTCCAGCGTGTGAACCGTCATCGCGACGCCTCCGTACCCGAAGAGGATGGGCCACGGAGACGCGGAGACGCGGAGGGGAATTCACGCACGCGCAAATCCTCCGGCCACTCGGCGGGATCGCCGCCCTTCTTGTCCTTGAGCCGCATGGGTGGCGAGCAGCCTTCCCAATCGCTGGCATAAGGCTGCGATCCGAGTTGTTTGACGAAGCAAGCGACGCCGGCAGCGCGGCATTGCTCGACGATGGATCGAGCCCACGCCGTTTCGAGCGGCCGCGCCCCCGGCCCACTCTCACCCCCCACGATTACCCAGTCGATGATGCGGTCTATCTGGTAGTAGTTATCGTCGCACCAACGTCTCAGGCAGTCGATCTTGGGCTCGGTCACTTCGCCCTTGATATATTTGTCCGGCAGCCGTATCTCGTGAAGGTTGACAGGCCCCAACAGCGGCTCGCACGACAGAAACCTGACATTCGCCGGGCACTTCAGCAGCTCCGGGATCCGCTTGTCCGCCGCCGCCTGATCCTCCACGCTGGTTCCCAACCAGACGTTCGGGAGAGGCCACGGCATGTCGGCCATTCGCGCCGATTGGCACCAATGGTCGCCGGGGTGTTGGCCGGGAATCTCAACACAATCCCGCTCAACGTCGATGCACGTCGCCGTCTCACAGTTGTTGATCTGATCCACTGCGTGAGGGTGCGGTTGGCGTGAGACGTGATTCAGATACTCCGCCATCCGCTCCGGCCGCTTCGTGAGGATCTGGTACGTGTGCCGCGTCGTCAGCGCCATCACCGCGAACACGCGGTCGATGAACTCGAACGGCACGTCCTTGTGGAACAAATCGGACATACTGTTGACGAACACCTTGCGCGGCTTCTTCCACGCCAGCGGGATCATCAGCGCGTCCGCGTGCGTGCGCACCTGGCCGTTGAAGTGCCGGTCCCCCTTCGGGTTCTTTACCGTCAGCCCGCCGTACCTGGCGGTCTGACCCATCGCCTCCAGCCGGTGCGTCATCCCCACCGCGTAACACGAATTGCACCCATCACTTACTCGTGTACACCCGGTTACAGGGTTCCAAGTGCAATCAGTCCATTCTATTCCCGTTCTAGTGCTCATGATTTTCCTCTGTTTTTGTGGTTGTGTCGTGCTATTCTGTGAACATGTCAAAGACCTACCCCGGCACTAGAAACCCGAACTGGAAAGGTGGTCGGACGATCGCCAGTAACGGCTACGTTCTTGTGAAGATGCGAGGCCATCCGCTTGCTGACGTTCGTGGCTACGTCTACGAACACCGCCTGGTCGCATCACAGATGCTTGGCCGGCTACTCGAAAAGGGGGAGATCGTTCATCACCGAAACAACGATAAGACCGACAACCGTCCTGAGAACTTGGAGGTTCTGCTGTCCGTCGCCCACCACAACGAAGTGCATGAGGGCAGGCCAGTGAATCGACGCCCTGGCGAAACAAACCCTCTGCTCTTGTGCGCGTGCGGATGCGGCGAGCGGCTTCGAAAATTCGATTGTTCGGGACGGCCGCGCATGTTTGTTTCCGGCCACAACATGCGGAAGTCACGTCCGTCCATTCGATCGCTGATTCACTCATAAAGACCTTCTTTCTCTGCGTTCTCCGTGCCTCTGTGTCTCCGTGGTGAATCAATTCCGCAGCCCCGGCTCCTCCGCCGGGCCGCGCGCCATCGCATCTTGAGTTTTGTCACGCGGCATCTGGCACCTCCTCGAATAGGACGGGCTCGGAAATTGGGGCTTTGGGCTTGGGGGCGGGCTTGCCGGGTCGGACCGGTTTGCCGATCACCCGGTTCACGATCCGCTCCCGGCCCGTCTCGGCGCGCCGCACCGCGATGTCGATGTAATCCGCCTTCAGCTCGACCCCAATCCCCCGCCGCCCCAGCACGCTTGCCACGATCGCCGTCGTCCCCGCCCCGCTGAACGGGTCCAGCACCACGCAGGGGACCGGCTCGCGCGCCAAGATGCGAACGCGGATTGCGTCCCAGTTTTTTGGATACTTCGCTCTGTTCTCTGGTTTAATCGGCATGGCGTTGTCCTTCTTTCTGCCGGGTTCTGCGGCGGTTTTGGTTTACTTCTGTGCCAATCGCTCACCGCGGCATCCCCTCGATAACGTGAATGACCTGATGCCCGACCGCCGCCTGGATCGCGTCCAGCCGGGTCTCGCCGCCGAACCGCACCTCGGCCCACTGCGTCGATTCGCCGCGATAGATGATCTCATACCGCGGATGCGGCGAGGGCGTGCCCTCACGCGGCGGAAGCAGGCGGATGCTCCCGCCGGGATCGTCGGCCAGGAGTGCTTCGAGCAATTCATACTGCTGGAGCGCGGACTCCTCGGCGCCTTGGTCGCGCTGGACATCGGGCATCAGTCGCGTGATGCGCTCGGCACATTTCCGCGTGCCCCTGATGGATTCGAGCAACTTCGCGTTCTTGCGTCGGAGTTGGTACTCGACCGAGGTGCGGCAAAAGAGGGCTTTGCAAATGGAAACAATCATTGGGGGCATCCTTTTGCGAACCGTCCGGTGGCGGGACAGTTCTGGGCGTGATTGGCGGCGGTGTACGGCTTGTTCTGCGAAGAAGTCCTTTGCATGATTCGCTCGACCCACACCACCGCCGAGTCCCGACACCATCCGCCGAGCGAGATTTCGTAATCCTGCTCTTCCCCCTGGAAGATCGCCCGCTGCTTTAATTCGAGTCGATCCGCAACGTTGCCGCTCCCATTGGTCATCATCGAATCGACCAACATCTCGGCAACAGCCCGCCGCGCCACGCGGCGCCGCACCCAACCGGGCAAGTCGTCGAAAGAAACCGGCCCTTCCATTCGTGGATAAACCGTCTTTTCACGCCGCATCGGTCACCTCCCCGAACAGATCCATCGCGGAATCATGTGTAGACGTTTTGCGATTCTTCGTCTTCGTCTTTGCCGGCCGGCCGATCACCCGGTTCACGATCCGCTCCCGGCCCGTCTCGGCGCGCCGCACCGCGATGTCGATGTAATCCGCCTTCAGCTCGACTCCGATCCCCCGCCGCCCCAGCACGCTGGCCACGATCGCCGTCGTCCCCGCCCCGCTGAACGGGTCCAGGACGACGCAGGGGACCGGTTCGTGCGCCGGGCAATCGCATGACGGGCGCCAATCCGTGGTCACCGGCACCGTTTCGTCATTCGGCTTGCCCTTCTCACGTCCCGCGATGTGAATGCTCCCGTGGTCGCCCGCGTGCGTCGCCATCCCGTCCGGCATCTTGGTTTTCCGGCCGGTCTTCTCGCGACCCACCACCCGCACCCACGCCGCCCCGCACGCCGGGCAGCACCCCTTCTCGCTCGTCCCGGCGCGGATGCACTTAGCCGCCAGGCGGCTCGGGAACGTCGCGAAGTGCGCTTCCGGGAACGACTCGGTGCTGATCGTCCAGACCGACCGGCTGTTGCGCCCCAGCGGATGATTCCGCTCCCGCGCATCCGCCAGCTTGCGGCTCTGCGCCCCCGTGCCGGTCGCGTCGTGGTCCTGCTTCCCGAACGACGCCCCACCGGTGCTGGTGACCGGCTCGCGGATGGCGTGCATGTCGATGAAATACCGCTGAGATTTGGTCAGCAGGAACACGTACTCGTGCGCCTTCGTGCAGCGGTCACGGACTGATTCCGGCATCGGATTGTTTTTCGACCAGCAGATGTCCTGGCGGAGATACCAGCCATCCGCCCGCAACCCGAACGCACACATCCACGGAATGCCGACCAAGTCCTTCGGCTTGAGGCCCGGCGGGCGCTTCATGACTGTCGAGCGGCTGGCTTCGTCAATCCTTTTTTGTCCGACCTCGTCCCCGACTAAGTGGGGTCTAGTTCGTGAGTGAGCATTGAATCCGCTCCCTTGGTTCGCGTTATACGAATCCCCGAGATTCATCCACAGCGTTCCGTCGTCGCGCAGCACGCGGCGCCACTCCCTCGCGATCTGCACGATGTGCTCGACGAACATCTCCGGCGTCGGCTCCAACCCCAGCACCCCGCGCCACGCCCCGCACCGCCGACATGTGCCGTGCTTCGACGAGGGCACCGTCTGCGCCGCCAGTTTCGACGCGATCGACTCCGGCGTGTTCCCGCTCAGCCTATCCAGAGTCGACGTCCCGCCCTTGCCCCCGGTTAGACCCGGCCGAACCGCCTCAGCCCAACTGTGCCCGTTAAAATGGCTGGCGTCCGCCGAATGCTTCTTCCCACCCCCGCGCGCCCCCGGCGCTTCGTCCAGATGCTGCCGATCCCGCTTCACCAGCGCCGGGTCTGGCTCCATCATTCGACATTCGTCATTCGACACTCGACATTCACATGACCCATCCCCGCCCCACACCTCCGGTTTCAGGCCATAATCCCGCAGCCCCCAGTTCAGTAAGGCGGACTCGTGACGATGCACTGAACGGATTGATCCGCCAGCGGCAAAAGTCGCGTGTTCGCCTGTGTAAAGTGACATGTTTCCATGTGCAGCACCCTCCTTTCTTTGTATAATCACAAACACCACAGACCAAAACCTATGAAATACAAAAACACTGATATTGCTTACTTAGCCGGACTCGTCGATGGAGAGGCTTACATCGGAATCAAGAAGACCACCGCTTACGCGCGACAGGGCCGGAAGACGGCCGGCTACCATGCCCGAATTCAGGTGCGGATGGTTGATGAAGCGGCGATTCGTTTCATGTCTGAAACGCTCGGAGGCTGGTACTACAAGGAGAAACCCAGAGTTGCTCGCGGCAGACCGCTTTACTGCTACCAAGTGAGCGACCTCGCAGCCAAGAACGTTCTGAGTACGCTTCTTCCGTTTCTTCGCGTGAAGAGGGAGGCCGCTTTGTGCGTTCTTTCGCTTCGGGAATTGCAGTCCGACAGCAATAAGCATCGAACGAAAATCACGGGCTACCGAGACTTTCCCAATGCGGTTGGGACGGTTCGTCGAGTTGCCAACAAGTCGTTTTCCGACGAGTACATCGCACGGTGCGAATCTCTCTACCTTCAATGCAAACAACTCAACCGCGTCGGCGTCTGACGGCGGCGACGTCACGATCGTCTGCACCGACCCGTCCGCCAGCGCCAGAAACCGCGCGTTCCCGTTGATGAACAATGGATGGATCACGCCCCACCTCCCACCAGCAGGCCGCCGACTTCACTTGGATCCATCCGTAGCAGGTCGACGACGTTCGCCCGCGTGATCGCCTCCATGAAATCCGGCGGGACGCTGTTGCCGATGAGCTTCACCTGGTCAGCGTTACTGAGTCGGCGGAGGGCGCCCGTGTCGCGATCGACGTAGTGGTCGATGACGTAGTCGTCGGGGAACCCCTGGCAGCGGGCCAGCTCGCGGGCCCGGAGCATCCGGATCGCAATATCTGTGACGAGGTAGAGGGCACCCTTGATCGACAGGCTGAGCAGCGGGAACCGCGTGCCGGCTCGGGGACTGGTCCCGTCGGTGACCCAGAGCAGGTACGGCTTGACCTTCTCCTTCAGGTGCTTGATCGCCCACTTCGCGACCTGCCGCGCCCGGCGCAGGCCGGCGGGCGTGAAGACCCAGTGCGGCGATTCAGCAACGGCGTCGCCCCCTTCGCTCGCCGGGACGGTATCGACCGACACCAGCCCGAACCGGTCCTTGCCGACGACCGTAGGTGCAGGCTCCGCCGGCGTCGCGCCGTCCTTGGAATTGCCGTAGTACGGGGAGAGGAACACGCAGCACACCTTCGCGTGCTGCCCGCCCGAGGTGATCGTATTCAGCGGCTTGGCCGGATCGCCCTGCCCGCCGTTGCTGTTGGACGTGTACATGTGCGACAGGTAGACCGCCGACAGCCCCATCGCGTGTGCCGCACCAGCGTCCCGCGCTGATCCCTGGCCGGAGGTGATAGTCGGCGCTGGTTCGGAAACCGGCGTCCCGACCGAATCGCCCCGGAACTTCACGACGTGGGCAGCTACGATCGCCTGCCGGTCGTTCACCATCACGGTGCCTGCGGGTTGATCAACGCGCGTCGGCTTCGCCGCGTACCCGGAGCCACCGCAACCGACCTTGAACGGGGCGATCTCCGCCCCGACAACCGCGAACCGGTTCTGCGTGTCCAGCGTGCTGATCGGCGACTCGACGCCCTGCCCCCGCGCCTCGCCCGCCGACTTCTCCCCGTTGAACCGGGCGATCGACACCGCCACCAGCCCCGCCCCGTTCCCGGTCGGCGTGATCGTTGGCGCCGGCGCGTTCACCGACCCCGATCGGGGAGCCTGGCCGTCCCGCTCGCCATAGCGCGGGATGGTGTACGGGGCGAGATCCACCCCCACCACTGCCCGCGCGTCGTTGGCGCCGGTGATCGTGCTGATCGGTGCATCGGGCGAACTCGACCGGGTGTCGTCTCCCCCATGATTCAACGTCGACAGGAACGTCCCCGAAAGCCCACTCCCACGGGGTGGGTTCACTTCGACGTCGCACAACGCGTGCTTTCCGCCCTTCGGATTGGCCGTCACCGTGCTGAGCGGCTCGTCGACCGAGCGCGTCTGCGCGTTCCAGCCCCAGTTTTCGAGGTTGACGATGAACGGCTCCGCCGCCGCCAGCACGTGCTTGAACAGCCCGCCGGCGAGCCGCGCGTGCGTCTTGGGCTTCAAGGGCCGCTGCGGCACGCCGACGCGTTCGTGCTTGGGCAGTGAATGGCCCTGTCGCCTCGCCCATCGCCGCGCCTTGATGTCCAGCGTGCTGGGACGCCCCAGATTGATCCGCTTCGCCCACGCTCGCGCCTCGGCCTTGGTGGCAAAGATGCTCAGCATCGGCCGGTCGAAATCGAGGCACTCCGCGGCGGTGCGGAAGGGTTTCAACGCAGTAGCCGAACGCTGACCTGGATTTCCCGCCCCACGGGATAGCTTTTCGCCCGGTGATCCGGGACATCGAAGGCGACCTCCATCGACCCCGCCGACGCGGTCACCCGAAGTCGTTCCCCCCTGATGCGCGTGACTTATTCGACCTTCGTTACGCGAGCCTTGTGTGACATTACTGCCAGTGTCTTTGCCATGTGTCTTCTCCGGCCAAACGACCTTCCTGCCATCGCACCGTGCGAGGACGAACAGCCGTTTTCTTGTTGTGGGGGTGCCGTAGTCGCACGCCCGCAGCTCGCGGACATCGACGACGTACCCCAGGTCTTCCAGATGCTTCTTCCAACGGCGGAATTCCTGCCCCCGCTTCGCCGGGTCCGGGCAGAGGAACGGCTCGACCGACGCCTTCGCCTTTTCGTGCCGGGCGATGAACGCCTCCGCTTCGGGCGTGCCCATCTTCGGCCCGCCCTTCATCGTCACGGGCTTGTCCTTCCCCGCCGGCCGACGCGTCCAGGCCCACCGATTTCGGTGAAGGCGCTTGTGCATGAGCGGGCCCCAGTCGCGGAATTCTTCGACGTTCTCGAGGGTGATGACGACCGGCCAGCGTTTTTCCGCCCAGACCAGCCCCACGTCCGCCAGCGCGCGGATGTGCTTTCGCTTCGGCGCTCCACCCTTGGCCTTGGAGAAGTCGGCGCAATCGGGACTGAGGTGCAACTGTAGGATCCGACGGCCCAGCAGCACCGCCTCCGGATTCACTTCCCAGACCGAGCACCGCAGGTGCTCGGTCATCGGGTGGTTCGCCTGGTGCACCCCGACCGCCACGTCCCAGTGGTTCACCATCAAGTCGACGAACCGGTCCCGGAACCCCGCCTTGGTGAACGCCCGCTCGATCCCGAGCGACGCCCCACCCGCCCCCGCGAACAGGTCGACAATCGCCCACTCGAAGAGCCCCGGATGGCGATCCGCGCGGAGGCTCGCCTCCGTCGCCGCGCCGCTGGAGGTGTCCAACGCATGTCGATCGAGAAGGGGTTTCAAAGCCCACCCCCGATCCGGGGCGACAGGCTCGAAATGCGCGCGGAATCACCCGCCGGAGGGGCATACCCTAACAGGCATTTTACCCCCGTTTGTACCCCCCGGTCGGTGTTCGTAAGGTATCTCTTGCGACCATTTGCGCCGAAATTCGGCCCGGTCAAAACTGGCGGGATTTGGGCGAAATATCCGGAAAAACCGGCCATTTCACCCAATGGGCCCAGGTAGATTCGAACTACCGACCTCGTCCTTACCAAGGACGGCTTCGAAGCAGATTGATATTGCATATTTCGCGGAGTTTTGCGATACTTTTTCGCATGGAGAAACCTTATACCCCCGCGTTTACCCCCGCCCGTGCGGCGGCTCGAAAGATCGCACCGGGTGAGAAACCGTTCGAGGATTTCCCGCTGCACTGGCACAAGACGGGCCGGTGGCGGAAGAAGTTCCGGGGGCGGCACTACTACTTTAACGCCGATGCGGTCAGGAGTTACGACGAGTGGAAAGTGCTGGAGGATTCGCTGCTGTCGGGCGAGGCGCCGCCGGCGGAGCGGGGTCGCAGGCCCATGGTGCTCCAGCACGCGATCGACACGTTCCTGGCCTACCAGCACAACCGCTTCGCACGCGACGAGATCGGCCCGGCGCAGATGGGCAAGTACGTCAAGGAGATCAAGATCGAACTCCCCAAGTCGGTGAGCGCCAACACGCGCCTGGAAGACTTCTGCGACGACGCGCGCGGCCCGGCGCTGTTCGCCAAGATTCGCGCCGCCGCCATCCGGCGCGGGCTGCAGGTGGCGGAGCGCCACGTCGTCTACGTCCGCGCCATGTTCGACCTGGTCTCCAAGCGCGGGGAAAACTACCTGTGTGCTCCGCCCTTGTACGGGGAGGAATTCGCCAAACCCACCCAGGGGCAGATCGAGAAGGAGAAGTTCGGCCGCAGCCAGGGCGACACCGTCTGGACGTTCGCCGAGGCGGCGGAGCTGATCCAGACGGCCGTCCGTCGCGACATTCATCTCTACGCCCAGCTCGTGCTGATGGCGATCGGCGGGTACACCTCGGCCGACGTCTCCGCCCTGCCGCTGAGCGCGATCGACCGCAAGAACGGCATCATCAACTTCCCGCGCGTGAAGAACTTTCGCCGGCGTCTGTGCCCGCTCATCCCGCCGCTGCTCAACGCGATCGACGCCTCGCTCAAGCTCCGGGCGAAGCCCGCCTCGGTTGAGTTCGAGCACCTGGCCTTCCTGACGCGCCAGGGGACGCCGCTGAACGTGGTCGTCGCCAAGACCGATCGCATGGGCGACGTCACCGGCACGCGCCGCAAGGACGTGCTGAACCTGCGTTTGCGCCGCCTGTGCGACACGCTCGACACCAACCGGCGTGACGCGCTGAAGGGCAAGTCGCCCAAGGCCCGCAAAGCGCTGGGGACGGCCTTCGTCTCGCTGCGTCGCAAGGGGCAGGGCCAGAAGACCTTCCGCACGCTGAATTACCGCGCCGCCATCGGCGCCGGCGTCCACGACGACTTCATCGCGGTGCTGCGGGGCCGGCGGTTCAATCGTCCGATCGAGGATTATTACCTCCGGAACGATCTGCGTGGGGAGTTGGAAAAGCTGGCTGTTCATATCGCGAAGACCTTCAAGATTCCGACCCGTCCACCCAAGTCACCCGGCTGCCTGCGGTATCACGGCCCTACCCGGCCTCTCCGTACCGACGCGGAAGCTTCGGCCGGGCCGTCGACCGCCGGCGCTTCCGCGCCAAAGTCGCCTGTCCCCCGCCCGAAGCCGAAACGGGCTCCATCGAGTCGTTGAACCGCAGGATCTCGCTGCCGGGCACGACCAGATCCTTGCCCGGCCGGCCCGCGCCGTGCTTGCTGCGCACCGCGGGGCGTTTGTAGCCCTGGATGACGCCTTCCTTGATCAGGATGCAGACGTCCCGGCGGTTGATCCCGCCCATGAGCTCGCCGGCCGTGGCCGTGTCGTACATTGCATCGGGGATGATTGCGTCCAAAGCCATGACTTCACCTCTTCAATGCAGCGGGCGGGATTCGAACCCGCGACCTGTGTCCTGCCGTGCTCTGCCATTTGAGCTACCGCCAATGGCGGACGGGACTCGAACCCGCATCCACGACCACGGCAGACACTGCTCTAACCAACTGAGCTACCGCTGCGTATCCCCAGGCGTCTCCGATCCACCTGGCTTCGTCTCGGTAGTCTCCGGAGACTTCCGAGCATGTCTGGGTGACCGCTATCAACCCCGTCGGGCCTGTCGCGGCTCGGACCCCTACCATGAGTTTTCCGTTCACGCCGCCGACGGATCGTCGTGCCGGCTGAAGATCGTTACGCCTCCGCCGTCACCGATCCGATGAACGTCGGCGCGCCGGTGGCGGACTGGATGTCTTCCAGCAGCCACGTCTGCACTTCGGCGAGGCCGTCGTGGAGCTGGTTGGGGAACGCGATGAACTCGAACTTCTTCGCGTCGGGCAGAATCTCCAGCGCCACGCGGATCTGCGTGTCCTGCAGGACGTTCTCGTAGACCTTCACGGTGACCGTGAACTCCTCCGGGAAGTCGTTGATGCCCTGAATCTCGCGCGTGATCGACGCCCCGAGCGCTTCCTTGCCCCGGATCACCGTGCCTTCGACCTTGCCGTCGTCCGTCCACTTCACGTTTCGCAGTGCGACGACCAGGCTGGAGTCGCGGGGCAAACACCCGTCGAACGTGATGCGCAGGTCGCGTACCGCGTCCTTCTGCGTCAGCACTTTCGGCGACGTCAGCCACTGCCACGGCTGGCTGACGATCAATGGGCACGTCGCGCGGTGGCGGCGGTCCTCGAAATCGTAGACGTAGGTGATCGACGTCTGCCCGATGTAGACCGCGCCTGCGGCGGCCTTGACCTCCCGCGCCTCCATCGACTTGATGAACTCGATGAGCTGCCTCGGATTGTCCAGGCGTTCGTTGTGCCAGATCGGGCCGGTGACCCGGAAGTCGATCTTGTGTTCCCGGTCGGCGGCCCCCGGCGTCACGATCCCGTACGTGCCCGGCTTCTCGCCGGGGATCGGGATGATCTTCGGCTCGACGACCAGTCCCTTGGTTACCACCCGCTCGATCTCACGGACCCCGTCCGCGAGCCAACTTGATTGCGTCTCCTGCATGCTGCGTCCTTTCTGGAAGAAATGTGAATCGTTTGTTGATTAGTCGGCCGGCTTAGTCGGCCCGCTCGGTGCGGTTGCGGCGCTCTTCGCGACGACGGACCGCCTCGTCCTGGATCGTTTCGTCGTCCGGGCTGTCGGGCAGGTCGCTGTGGAAGTAGAGCTGGCCGTCCTGCTGCGGCTTCATCGTCACGCCGTCGCTGCCGGTCGCCGGCGTCGTCACCTTGACGAACCACGACAGATCGACCGACTCCAGGTGCGGCTGATTGCTGTTGGTGTCCATCACGGGCTTGGTTTCGATGATCAGGGCGACGACGCGCTTCTTATCCAACGCGGGCCGGTCGGCCATGTCCTGATTGATGAGCTTGAGCGCGTTGTTCACCGCGATCCGAAGCGCGCCCGCATCGATCTCGCCCACGGTGTCCAAATTCAGCACCAGCTTCGGCATGACATTCCTTTCGTTAATCCTTAAACCAATCACAGCCCCGCGCTCGGCAGAGACACGGGTTGTTCACCGATCCCCCGCGCGCCGCGGAGGCTAAAGCGATGGCGCCGGATTTCCCGGCGACCGCCGCTGCGGACCCGTTCGCTACTCTCCATCTCCTTTCCCAGGTGCGGATCCATCCTCGGTCGGAGCAGGAACGGCTCTACGGCCCTCCCGTTTGATCTGTTCGTGGATTTCCTTCCGATGCACCGGCATGAACTTGGGGGCGGCGACGCCGAGGCGGACCTTGTCGCCCCGGATATCCACCACGCATATCTCGATCGGCTTGAACACCGCCTCGTCGAGCTTGCCCGCCAGGCTGCTCAGCCCCAGCGCCATCAGCGTGACGGCGGGCGTGTTCGCGAGGTACTCCTTCAGTTTCTCCAGCTCCACCCGGTCCAGCGGCAGCATGGCGGAGGTTTCGTCGCCGATCGTGATCACTTCATCACGTTGTCTTGATAGAACAAGCATCGGAATCCTTTCCTTGTGGCGTTGTATCGGGTAGAGGCGAGAAAGGCATAAGCAACACGGTATGGGACAGCACATGATGCAACACGACGTGCAGTTGCTGGGGGGTCAACGTCGGGGAAAGCGATCCATCGGCCATATGAGGCAGCGTGCCGGACGACGGCGAGGGAACGCTCAAAAGTCCCAACCCCGGAACATTGAATTGGAATGACCAGCATTCTGTATCCATTTTTGACGACCACATTTCGACATCCTTACCAGCGTTCGATCCGTTCTGATCCGTGCAAATGTGCGACCCAACCTGCGTTGATCTGCGTCTGCGCGGCCCCCGGCATTCCATTCGTGCCGATTCGGGTGATTGGTGAAACGTCGGCTACTCGTCCCCGTCCATTTTGCGCTCCACCGGCAGCGTGGCGGCGAGTTGGTCGTCGATGGACGGGATGCCGCGGACCTGATTCGGGGTGACGCACGCATCCAGCACCCTGTCCGCCGCCACATCCATCGCGCCGCGGCGTTCGTAGTCCGCCAACACCCCGTCCACCCCCTCCAGGATCAGTCGCCGCCGTACCCGCCGCACGCGGGCGGATGACCGGGACGGCTCCCGGGGGTACAGTTCATCCAGCCGCTCCAGCGGCGCCTCGGTCACGGGGGAAGTCAGTTGTGCGATCATGTTCATACCTTTCAATGCGTTTTTCACCACGGAGACACGGAGATCATCGCCGCCGGAGCTTCGGCGCCGACGAGATCGTGATGGCGGACTCTTCATCCGCACACCCGTATAACGCAGCCATGCATGCTCGAAGCGCGGATTGAGCGGCGACGCCGTACCTGATCACGATCTCTTTCTGCTGCTCGGATGTGCGGTTCACGACCTGCTCCATTTCCTTCACGACCTCGTTTAGGTTGTGGAGCGATTGGGCCGCCATGCGCAGCTCGTGCTCCCAAACCACACATATCTTGATCTTCATTTTTGATGCCATGTCTACCTCACCAAGCACCGACCACTCGCCGCCCGCCGCTCCGCCCCGAGCACCGATTGGGTTGCCGTCTCGCGTGTGCCGGGGAGGGGTGACCCCGGCGGGGAAACGTTCGACGGCAACCGAATCGAAGCTCAGTTCTTGCTCTCTTCCCGCCGCATCACTCGCTCCCTCGCCCTCGCCATCAGGAAGGCGGCGGCGTTGCGGTGGCGTTTGGCGTTTTTCAGGTCCTGCCGGGCCAAAAACCGGCCCATCGCGATCCCGATCCAGCACCCGCCGAACAGGCCGACGATCAATGAAAACCATGCTTCAGGGCTCATCGCAAACCTCCAAACAGTCGAACCGCCGAACAGACCAGCACCACGATCACGATCGCCGCTAGAAACACCGGGCCGATCACGTCGGGTTCGTCTTCGTCACTCCATTGGCTCATCGCGCCCTCCCGCTCACCGCTGTCACCAGCCGCATGCAGAACTGTTTGAGCATGCCGCGCTTCTCGTCGGTCAGGCGGCTGATGTTCTGCGCCTCGTCGGCGCTGATGTGCCCGTCCGCCTCGGCGGCGTGCGTCGCTTGGATCAGCTCCATCGTCTTGCCGTGGATCGACAGGGCGTCGGTCGTCAGGTCGTGCGAGACTCGTGCCGGCGGCCAGTTCTCGGGCGCCGTCGCCTCCACCGCGAATCGCCTGCCCGCCAGCGTCCGCAGTACGTCGGCCAGCAGGCTATTGGAGAACCGTCCGGAATTCGCCAGCACCCAGCCGACGGTCGGGCCTTCCTTGCTGCGCCCGCTGAGCCAAGCCCGCAGCGTCGAATCGCTGATGCCCAGGCGGTGGGCGTATTCGGCGTAGTTGGTGTCGGATCGGGCCATGTCTTTCTCGATCAATTGGGCGAACAGCCCGTTCACGAGCTGCACGCTCATCTCGTTTTCGCGGGCTTTTGCGATACTTGTCTGCATCTTTCACCAACCCGCGATCGAAGACTCGTACAACACGCCACATGGAAAACACGTGCGACTTACGCCACTTCCCGCGCCGCCTGCTCGACCTGCAGCAGGCTGGCCAGTTGCATTTCGTTCGCGCTGGCGTGCAGTTCATCCATGACGCGCTTGGCGGTCGGTCCGGGCACGAAGCGTGGGCCCTGCCCGCCCTTGCAACCGATGGGATTCTTGAAGAGCACCGCGTCCTCCATGAGCCAGCCGAAGCGGTCGACGCCGTAGTCGCCGAGCGACTTTTCCATGCCGTCGACCCGGCCCGCCTCGATCAGGTCTTCGGTGCTCATGCACCTGGCCATGCGCACGGCGCCGACGATGCAGCCCCGCGGCAGACGCTTCCACCACTGGTGGACCAGGATGTCGTACTTGAGACCGCCGAGTTGCGAGCGATTGAGGCAGGCGACTTGCGTCGTGGTGTCGTCCTCAAAGAGGCCCGCGTGGATGAACAGCAGGCCCTTATAGGCGTAGGCGCGGGAGCGGGTTTCGATTTTCTTGACCCCCCCCGCCAGGAGCGACGCCCAGGGCTGATAGACGGTGAGCATGCGCAGCTCGTCGAGTGGCTGGGGGCGAGGGGCGAGGGGCGAGCAGAACGGAATGGGGGGATGGTCCAACTGCGGGGCTGGCGCCTCGACCGGTTCGCCACGCGCTGCCGCTGCGTCAAGCGTGGCGACGTCGGCGGCGGTGAGCAACCGGGTTCGGACGCACTCGCCGGAATCGCGGAGGAGGTCATTGGCGGTGTTCAGGCAGGGACGGACGACCAATCGCCCGCCGGGCGACAGGCACAGCCATCGCCCGTCCGGCGACCGGTTTGCCTCCCCGCACACCAACCCCTCGGCATCGAACGCCAGAACGCGAACAACGTCCGAACCGGCACTGACTCCATTCGACACTCGGCATTCGGCATTCGACATTCCACACGGCTCCTTCCACAAAGCCCGGGGACGATTCCCTGTCCAGACCCACGATCTGAATTACAAAAAACCCGGCGGCGCTTGGGTCGGGAGGGGACGCCGCCGGGCGGGGAAGACTTCGCTATGCGGCAGCACTCGCCGATGCGTGGTGCTGCAAATAGGCGTCGATCTGCTCGACCTCGACGCCATACGCGGCGGCGAGCTTGCGACGAGTGCGGGCGCTGGCTGAAACCAGCCGCCCCACTTCGAACCGGCTGACCGTGCTGATCGACAGGTCATGTTTGATCGCCAACTCCGTCTGGGTGACCGTCTGGGCCTCCCGGAGTTGCTTTGGATCAATCAGCGTCGCGTTCATGCGTAGTAATTTACCAGTAACCATGTCGCCATGCAATAGGAAAATTGCAAATAAGTGGTATTTTACTATCTCCCGATCCAGCCTGTATTTACACCCCTTTCAACGCCATGCGGACGCTACAGTCCGCGCCATGGCCAGTCACCATTTCACCCGCGAGCAGTAACGCGACATTCTCGCCCGTCTGAAGCGCTACGAAGACGACCTCCGGGCGATCCGCCTCCGCATGATCGGCATGCGCTGGCCCCACGACGACCCCGCCCTGCTCGCCGCCGACCGAGCGCAGCAGGCGCTGACAGAGTTGGTAGTGAAGTTTGATGACAGCCGGTGATCGCGCCACCAAGGCCGGGGCGGTGCTGTTAAGGCGTTAAGGCAAATTCCAGAAACCGAAATTCGCTCATGGGGCGAGCTAACGCAACC
>Ga0265297_10005276_pt1 | contig 19908 bp, 19 predicted proteins | sample Munlanlwell13791_FD_192502 | JGI IMG/M metagenome (GOLD analysis project Ga0265297, IMG submission 192502) | Leachate microbial communities from a municipal landfill in Southern Ontario, Canada - Leachate well 137-91 | ecosystem: Engineered > Solid waste > Landfill > Unclassified | place...
TGATAATGTCCTTGGCAGTATTTAAATCCCCCGTTTGAGTCAAATGAAGGCCGAAAATATTTTCAGATGCTAAAATAGGCTTATTAAAAATAAACCAAAATAACAGTGTAAGGATAAAAAAAATTGTTTTTTTCGTATTTAATTTTAACAAATGACTAAAGAAGAAATTATTAAAATGCAGATATCCCGGGTGGAAAAAGAAATTCGGGATACGCCTTATGATAAATCGAGTGAACATCATCATGGGGTGTTGAAAGCTAAATTGGCCAAACTTAAGGATGAACTTGAAGGTCCAATGAATAAAGGCGGTGGCGGTGGAGTTGGTTATGCAATTAAACATTCTGGTGATGCTTCGGTAGTGTTGGTGGGTTTACCAAGTGTAGGTAAATCAACATTATTAAATCGAGTAACCAATGCTGAGTCTAAAGTAGGAAATTATGATTTCACCACATTGGGTGTAGTTCCGGGAATGATGGAATATAAAGGAGTTAGAATCCAAATTTTGGATTTGCCGGGAATTATTGAGGGAGCTTCTGGTAATAAAGGTTTTGGAAGAAAAGTTTTGTCGGTAATCAGGGCAAGTGATTTGGTAGTATTGATGACTGAAGCAAAAAAAATCGAGTGGATAAAGAAAGTAGAAAACGAACTTTATAATGCAGGGATAAGATTAAATACTAAACCTCCTAAAATAACGGTTCACAGGACTCATAAAGGGTCGATTCAAGTGATTGATCCATACAATTCATTTGACAAAAACATAGTAGTGGATGTGGCTAAAGAATTGGGTTTTTCTAATGCCATTATTCAATTAAGTGAAAAAATTGACAATGTTGATAGATTAATTGATGGAATGAGCAAAACTAGGAAGTACATGGCAGCAGTGGAGGTAGTTACAAAAATTGATTTAGTAAAAAACAATAAGATTAAAGCGGGAGAAAATATGGTGTTGATGTGTGCCGATAAAGGAATTGGAATAGATGAGTTTAAAGAAAAAGTGTGGCAAGGACTAGGATTGGTTAGGATTTATTTAAAGAAAGATAGAACTAGTGAGGCTGATAGACAAGAGCCATTAATTGTTAAAAATATTTCGACTTTGGATCAAGTGTTAAAAAGAATTTCTAACCAAATGAGAGATGATGTGAGCAAAGCCTACATTTGGGGTGAAAATGCCAAGTTTCCCGGCCAGGAAGTATCGTTTAATTTTCAGGTGTTTGATGAAATGGAAGTTTATTTTGGAAGATAAGATTAGATCTATCTTTTAAAATTTCTTTTGGAATTTTGGGTGAGTTTTCAAAAAGGATTCGGGCTTTGGTATTGGGTCGGGGTGAATATTTAAAGACATGGATTTTGGAAAAACCAATTTTTTGACAAAGTTTTAATGTATTTTGAAAATCTTTATCAGTTTCAGCGGGAAAGCCGACAATAATATCGGTGCCAAAAGAAAACCCTCCCCCAACCCCTCCCTTGATAGGGCGGGGAATATTTTTGAGTTGATTGAAAGTATTTACTATTTTTTTAGAATTATAAGGACGATTCATAAGTTTGATGATTTTGTCAGAGCCAGACTGGATGGGAATATGAAGAAAGTGAGACAGTCGATGTGGATAACTCTTAAAAAGATTGATAAATTTGTCATCAATGCAATTAATTGGAATAGAGCCGAAACTTATTAATTTTATATTAGTTTGATCTAATAAGCTTTTAATTAGATCAGAAAAATCGTATTGATATTGATCAATATTAACTCCAGTGATGATAATTTCTCTATAACCATCTTTAACAGCTTTTTTAACAGTTTTGACAGCTTGAGGAATCGGTAAAGAAAATAATTGGGGACGTTTGAAAGGGACAATACAATAAGAACAAAATTGATTACAGCCAGATTGAATTTTTAGCAAGAAACGGTTGGTGTGACTAAACTTATCGTTGATGTGATGAGTGTAACTTGATTGTAATTCTTTTAATAATTTTTCTTTTTGATCGTTTTTAAAAATGGAAATATTTTTTAGGTCTTTTATTTTTTCAAAGTTAGCACAACCAGAAACATAAATTTTAGATTTAGGATATTTTTGACAAAAGAATTTAATTTTATTGATTGATTCTTTCTCCCCTTTTTTAGTAATAGAACAAGTGTTGACTAGGATAATATCAGGATTTGATTTAGTGGGAAGATAACCTTGATCAATTAAAATTTGAGACCATTGATTAGTTTCAGCCATGTTGACCCGACAGCCAAAGTTAACAGCTAAAAAGGTTTTTTGAGTGGAACTCATGGCAATTATTATACCAAAGACTTTATTGATTTATATATTGCCTAAGGATAGGATAAAGATAATTTTGAGTGGATGTTAGCAGTCTAGCGTAATGACTGCTACTACTAATTTAGTATATAAAATGGGAGCTAAAAATAACAAAATATATCAAAAGTTTTTTTATGGACGAGGATGATTTTTAATAAAATCTTTGATGTAATCGAGAATATCAACGGTAGTTTCCCAACCGAGTTCCTCACGAGCTTTGTCGGGAGCTTCTCCTGATTCGGTTCGACCAGGATAACCATCAATATATTTTATCGGACCACCAAAAGCTTGAGCTATTTCGATAACAGAATATTCTTTTTTGTTTTTTAAAGTGTAACCATCACCATTACCTTTTTCGGCAACGAGAATCATGCCGTGAGCGAGATCTTTGACGTAAGTGTAATTACGTTTTTGAGTGCCGGGTTTGACGACGGTAAATTCTCCACCGTTTAAATAAATATCCTGGAATTTGGCAATTAGAGTGCCGTATTTTCCTTCACCTTTTTCTCGTGGTCCAAAGGCATTGTAAAAATAACAGATAGCATAAGGTAAGTTAAACCAACGGCCATAGTCATTAATCAAATCAACGTTGGTGGCTTTGGTAAAAGAATAAGGATTAGCATGGCGTTCTTCACCATTGCTGGCAAATTTGGTTGAGGAGGCAGCATAAACTAATTTACTGACCTTTCTTTGACGACAGAATTCAACAACAGCGAAAGTACCAATAATATTCATATCATAAACTTTGTCGGCATCATCAAAAGAAGGAGTAATGCGGGCATATTCACCTAAGTGAAAAACAATATCTGGGATTTCAGGGACTAATTTATCAATATCTTTGGTGTGACCTTCTCTGTATTCAGCTCCAACAATATGATTTTCTTTACTGCCATTAAAATAATTATCAAGAGAAATGACTTTATTGTTTGGATCTTTAACAAGTTCTTCAATGACGTGAGAGCCAACGTGTCCGGCCCCACCAGTAACCAATATTAATTTCATAATTTCTAATTTCTAATTTCTAATGACTAATAAAAACATTAGTGTCGGCCAAGCCAACTATACTTTAGTTTATCAAAAGTTCCGTCTTTTAGCGCATTACGGATTTTTTGAGTGGTATTGATCATAAAGGAAAGATTATGCAGAGTCATAAGACGATAACCAAGCAATTCTTGAGTCTTAAAAAGATGATGGAGATAGGCTTTGTCGTATTTTTGGCAAGTAGGACAATGACATTCTGGATCGAGTGGTGTTTGGTCTATTTTATATTTAATGTTCATAATTTGGTTTTTAAAACCATTTTTTAAATCAAATTTAGTATCGGTGGTGCGATGTAAAAATTGACCACCTCGGGCCATACGAGTAGGCAGAGTGCAATCCATTGAAGTAATTCCTTGTCCAAAGAAGTCAAATAAATCATCGATTCCACCAGCACCTAGGAGATGGATTGGCCTTTTTGTTTTTTGGATTGTTGGTAGAATCCAAGAAATAACTTCTCTTGTTTTTTCTCTAGGTTCACCTACAGCAATTCCGCCGATAGCAATGCCGTCAAAATCTTGAGAACAGATGAAATCTGTAGATTGATGGCGTAGGTCTTTTGAGTAAGCTCCTTGGATGACACCGTATAATTTCAAGTTTTGACCTAATTTTTTATTTAATTTTTTATGTTCTTTTAAGGATCTGATAGCCCAATTGTGAGTTCTGTTTAAGGCTTTTTGAGCATATTCTTTTTTACAGGGATAAGGGGTGCATTCATCAAAGGCAATAATATAATCAGCGGCTAAATTATGTTGGATTTGAATTGATTTTTCCGGGGTGAAAAAATTGAGAGAACCATCGAGATGAGATCTAAATTCGACACCATCTTCGGTAATTTTTATTAAATTACCGGCACCGTTGTGGTCTTTGGCCAGAGAAAAAACTTGAAAACCGCCAGAATCAGTAATTATTTTGCCATTCCATCGGGTAAATTTATGAAGTCCGCCGAACTTTTTAATAGCTTTATCGCCAGGGCGAAGATATAAATGATAGGTGTTGCAAAAAAATATTTCAATACCAATGGCTTCCATTTCTTCTGGGGTAAGTGATTTAACGGTAGCTTGAGTGCCAACCGGGACAAAGGTGGGTTGAGTCAACATAATAGATAGGATTATACTAAATTATCTATGAAAGTTTTGTCTTACAATATTATGAGCGGTGGATTTAAAGATTACAATGATATGTCTAGTGTCCCTGAAAGATTAGAAATGCTTAAAGAGATTATTAAAAAAGAAAAAGCTGATTTTGTTAGCTTGGTTGATACCCACAGGTGGACTGAAGTTTACACGCCAGATGATTTAAAAAATATTTTTGGATATAAAAACGCCTTTTTAGTAAAACTTGACGATGAAAGACTGATTAAAAAAGGTCATGACAATGGCATAACAGTGTTAACAAATTTGGAAGTAAAATCTTTTGAAAAAATTAGATTGTTTAATCGAAATGCGATTAAAACTGAAATTATTTTTGATGGAAGAGAAGCGGATGTTTTTTCAGTTTATTTAGATGATATGAGTGAAGATACGAGATTGGAGCAAATTAAAAGTTTATTTAGTTTAATAAACAAAAACAAAGCAACTGTATTTATGGGTGATTTAAATTCTTTGGATAAATCTGATGAAAGTATTATTCCGTCTATAAATTTTGATTTGGATAAAGTATTAAAAGATATGGGTCGAGGTGAAGTAATAAAGTTTATAAAAGGAAATGGTTTTATTGATACCAATATGGATAAATTAAAAACGGCGCCAACAAAACTTTTTCCGATTAAAGTAGATAAGCCAATATTGAGATTGGATTATATCTTCCATAATCAATTTTTGGAAGCTAAAAATTTTGAAGTATTAAATGGAGAAATTTTTAATAAAACTTCAGATCATTTCCCAATAGAAGTAGAACTTTTGATATAATAAGGTCACGTTTTTGAGCCGCAGTGGTGAAACTGGTATACACGCAAGACTTAAAATCTTGTGCTCTTAAAAAGCGTGGGGGTTCGATTCCCTCCTGCGGCACCAGAAACCCTCTGGTCCTTCGGACCATCTCCCTTAAAAAGGGCGACTTTAAAAAAACAACGGGGATTGGCGCAATTGGCTAGCGTGCATGGTTTGGGACCATGAGGTTGCAGGTTCGAATCCTGTATCCCCGACTACGCTTGGGCTTCGTCGGGCGAGGCCTGACTTAATAATTTGCGGGTATAGTTTAGTGGTAGAACGAGAGATTTCCAATCTTTCGGCGGGGGTCCGATTCCCCCTACCCGCTCCAAATAATTTTTGTTTTTATATATTTTTGAAAAATGGCGATTGTTGGGTTTTTATTGTATGATGGTGTTGTGGATGGTGTAGATTTACAGAAAATTTCCTTGGTTATTTCTCGAAAGATCGGTAAAAGTATTGAAGTTGTTGGAATGGATAAAGTTGGGAGCGGATATCATTCTGATGGATTTAAATTAACGACAAAAGGTGGTCATAATTTTTTTTTAAAGCAAATTAAGTCAAATAATTTGGGTTTTGAAATTCCTGAACGAAGATTATCTTCGTTGTTGATTAGTAATAATATGTGTCATCGTTCTCAAGTTAAACCTCAATCAATTGGGGTAATTTTGGAAAATCAAGATGAATTTGAAATAATTCCTGAAATTAATGAGAAAACGGTAATTTATAATGTTCAAGAATTTCAATCTGATGGTGTTAGTTATTGGTCTCTGCTTCAAGACAGGAAATATAAATTGAAAGTTGACGAGGATGACTTGGTAGAATTGAAAAAAATTAATGATTATATAAATAAAATTCATAAAATAAAGCATCCATATAAAGATATCGGATTATTAAAATCTGTTTATAATGATGGGTTGCGGAGTATTTTAATAAACCCAGAGTTGACGGTCACACTACTTCAAGATTTTACTGATTCTCATCAAATATTGCCTACAAAGGAACATGGAAATTATGTTGGTTTGATGTTGAATTTGATTTATAAATGGAAAGATAGATACGATAGACTGGTGGCACTTCATGGTGATTTTTGGGGTACTAATCTTTTTTTTAAGAAAAATGGTTCAATTTGGGTTATTGATTATTCACGCATACCGTGGGGTGATAGAGGAATTGATATTGCTTGTTGGTTATCACAATATCTTTGGTTTTATCATGAAACAAAAAATCCATATTTTAAGGAGCTTGGTGAATTTTTTTTAGACATATATGTAGAAAAATCTGGTGATAAAGAAATTCGTCAAGCAGTTAGTTTAATGCTTGGGTTGATGGGGGTTATTTATATCTCGCCAAGGTTTTATCCTGATTTAAATATAGAAGCTGGTAAAAGATTTTTTGATAATATTTTAGAAATATTAAAAAGCAATCAATTTGTGTGGACAAGTTAGATTTCTTTGATTTTTTTATCTAAAATAATATCACTTTCTCCAAAAGTAAATTCGGCGTGGAGTTTTTTACCAGATAGTACCAACGGCAACCAAAAAGGATCGTCAGACCACATTGAATCAAAGGGAATTTTGTCGATGTCAAACCATTGAGGATTCATCTCTTCAGTTTCGATTGGCTCTCCTTCCCATTCTCTGGCAGTATAAACTAAAACTTGTTGATCCCATTCTGATTTATTTTGAAAATAAAAGTCCAAAGTAGCGACTTGAGAAATATTTTTTGGAATAACACCGATTTCCTCTTGAGTTTCGCGAACAGCGGTATCTAAAATATTTTCGTTTTCGTTTGGTTTGCCACCAACGCCATTCCAACGATTAGCTCCAAATCCTCTTTTTTTCATAGCTAGGAGAATTTGATTATCTTTTAATAAAAATAAAAGGGTTGCTTGTTTCACAACTAATTTTACACCAAAAAATAAGTATAAATGATAAAATATCTGTGTTTGCCAGGGTGTTGAAATTGGTATACAAGCATCGCTCAGAACGGTGTGTCGCAAGACTTGTGGGTTCAAGTCCCACCCCTGGCACAGATTAGTTTTTTTAAAATGAAAAATGGTTGAAAAAATTGTATTAATAGTTGGTGATGGTGGTAGAGAACACGCTTTGGCTTGGAAGTTGTCGCAGTCAGATAAAGTTAATAAGATTTATGTGGCACCGGGAAACGGTGGAACTAGTGGTATATTTGAGAATGTAGATATTTCTACAAATAATATTGAAGCTTTGGCTGATTTTGCCCAAAAAAAAAGAGTTGATTTGACTGTTATTGGTCCCGATGATGTACTAGCTGCTGGAGCAATTGATGTTTTTGAAGAAAGAGGATTGAAAGTATTTGGACCAACAAAAAAAGCGGCACAAATCGAATCGTCAAAGGATTATGCAAAAGAGATAATGAAAAAATCTGACGTGGCAACAGCTTCATATAAATCATTTTTTAAGTATGACGAGGCTGTAGATTTTATTAGAAATCATGAGTTTCCCTTAGTGATAAAAGCAGATGGATTGGCTTTAGGGAAGGGTGTTTATATTTGTAAATCAATGGATGAAGCAAAAAAATCATTGGAGAAAATTATGGTTAATAAAGTTCATAAAAATGCTGGTGATAAGGTGATTGTTGAAGAATTTTTGGATGGACCCGAGGTCTCAATTCATGTTTTTTGTGATGGCAAGAATTCAATATTATTTCCGACTTCAAAAGACCATAAAACTATAGGTGAAAATAATATTGGAGATAATACTGGTGGTATGGGGACTATTGCTCCGATTCCCGGGTTTGATGATCGAATGTTGTTAGATATAGATAAAAAAATTGTTAGACCGATTTTAAAAACATTATCAAATGAAAATAATCCTTTCAAAGGTTGTTTATACCCAGGATTAAAAATGACCAAAAATGGTCCAAAAGTTTTGGAATTTAATGCTAGATTTGGTGACCCGGAAACACAGTCTTATATGCGCTTACTTAAGACTGACTTGGTGGATATTTTAGAGGCTTGTGTCGAAGGTAAATTAGATAAAATAAATATTGAATGGGAGAAAGGGTTTGCGGCGTGTGTAGAATTAGTCTCTGGTGGATACCCAAAAGAATATAAAAAAGGTATTACTATTCATGGAATTGATGAGGTTCAGAAAATGAAAGATATTGTTGTTTTTCATGCTGGAACAAAAATAGTTGATGGTAATTTAGTTACCAATAGTGGCAGGGTGTTGGGAGTGACAGCGGTTGGAGAAACTTTAAAAGAAGCATTAAATAAAGTTTATGAAGCAATTAAACAGATAAAATTTGAGGGAATGTATTATCGAAAAGATATTGGAATGGGGGTAAACATCTAGGGTTTTCTTTTGGTATAATAATGGCACTTCCAAGCCGAAGTAGCCAAGATGGTCACGGCACTGGTCTGAAAAACCTGGGATGTCAGTTCGAGTCTGACCTTCGGCACCTGACAAAAGCTCGCTTTGCTCGCATTTAGACGGGCAGGCCCTTTAAAATTTATAATTTTATGCGAGAGTAGCTCAATTGGTGGAGCGTCTCCTTGCCAAGGAGAAGGTCGCGGGTTCGAATCCCGTCTCTCGCTCACTTAGTTTTTGGGCCGTTTAGCTCAGTTGGTAGAGCGCTTCGTTTACATCGAAGATGTCGGGGGTCCAAGTCCCTCAGCGGCCACCCGATTACTTTAAAAAATTATTGCCGATGTGGTGAAATTGGTATACACGTACGCTTGAGGTGCGTATGCCGAAAGGTGTGGGGGTTCAAGTCCCTCCATCGGCACTAAACATTGAATTTATCAATGCCCCGTCGTCTAATGGTAGGACATCAGCCTTTGGAGCTGAGTATTGTGGTTCGAATCCATGCGGGGCAACAAAATTGACCTATAATATTGACTTTTGATTTAGTAGATGATATAATGATCTTGTTAATCTATAATAAGATTAGTAAACAAATTTTCCAATAAAAAATATTAAGCGGGAGATTTGTGTTCTTTAAAAACTAGGTATTGGATAGCATTGTGAACACAAAAAGATTTGTGTTTAGACTGCTATCCAACTGGTGGCAAAAATAATTAATAGGAGATAGTGATAATATGAGAGGTATCGAGCGAGTTGTTAATTTATGTCTTTTAGAGACAGAAAAAATGAAAAAAGAAAAAGAAATGGAGGAGATATGTAGTACTCGTGGAAGAAACTCTATGGATAGAGTAACAAGAGCCTGTTTATTGTCGGTAGAAATACCACAAATCGAAAGACAGATTACCGAAGAATTGGCCAGTTGATGATAGTTTTTTTAAAAAAGGCACCCGTTAAAAGGTAAAAAAGAAAAAGAGAACAAAAGAGAATAAAGATAAATAAAAGAAATGAAAAAAAATTAATAATTGTACACATTGCGTACAGATTGTTGAATTTCAACTTTTTTTATTTACTTTTTTCTCTTCTCTACCTTGGGTGCTTTTTTCATGGAAAAAATTTATTTTTGGGTGGCGGAAGATGAGGCAGGAATTGGAGTTGGGAGAATTAATTTTTGGTCTTCCATTCGTTTTAAAACAGTCCAATCGATACTTTTGTAAGAAATTACTCCGGCTATAGTCAACAATAAAAACAAGATGATAATCAAGGTGGTGCCAAAGATATCTTTTTTTGATTCCATAATTTAGATTGATCGAGTAATGGTATAGGTAGTTGGATAGTATAAGAATATAGCAGGAGACTCTTCGAGTAAATATCTTTGGAAGTCTTGATAGATTTTTTTACGTTCTAGTTGGTCAATCGTTTGCCTGCCTTCTTCTAAAAGTTTATCGATACGAGAATTGTTTAGTTTGGTAATATTGGTATTAGTTTGAGTGGAATGCCAAAAAGAATATTGATCCGGATCGTTGGGAATAGCACCATAGGTCAATATGGCGTCAAAGTTTTGAAGATCAATTTGATTCTCAATGGTTATTGAAGTCTCAATTTTTAAAATATCCTGCCAATTATTTTTGATGTTTTCAGCCAGTGGTAATAATTCGCGGTTATTAATGCTTAAATTGATTTTATCTATTTTGTTTTTTTCAAATAATTCTTTAGCTCTGATGGAGCTAAAGTTATATTCTTTGACAGTTGAATTGTAAGCCCAGGAAGTGGGAGATATTGGTCCAAGACATCTTTCATTTTTATCCTTTACTTTTGGTGTAGCATAAGCTAAGGCTTGACGTGTTTGTTTATTGGCAATTTTTTGAGTATTTAAAAATATGGCAATGTATTTTTGATTAGTTTCTATTTTTTGACTGATTTTGGTTTTGTTCCATTTGGTAAATTCGGTGGGGAGTGAGGAAATTCTAATTTCATTGACATTACCTATTTTATAGGCGTCGATGACGTCATTTTCGTTGTAATAAAATCTATATTCAATAGAGTTTTTAGTTTTGTCTTTTGGAGTTAACGAAATTGATTTAAGATATCCTTCTTGGTAAGTAATTTTTTTAACTTGATACTCCCCTAGTCCGACTAGATTTTTTTTGAAAATTGGTTTGCTCAAGACGGATAAAATTGGGGAAAATTGTTCTTGAGTGGATATTTTTACTTGATAATTAGAGATTATATCTATTTCGAGACCGGGAATTTGATAATTAATATCATGAGCAGTAAATTTTTTACCATTCGACCAGAAGATATTATCGTTTAGAGTGAAAATGTAATCTTTATTGTTGTTTTGAATATCAATGGACTTTACCAATGGAGACGGAATTGGTTTATTGGTATCACTGGAAATAGTCAGGCCATAACTGATTTGTTGAGATATATCACTGGGAAGAGTATCTAGAGTATAAAGACCTTGTAATCCAATAATTTTTGGATGCCAAATGGGAGAGCGATAGAAAGAAATAATTTGGTTTTTAAAAATGATAGATAAAGTAATAAGAGCGATAGCGGCCAGAACTAAAAAAAAGTGTTTTTTGGTGTAGGAAAAAAGCAACTCAATTTTGAAATGAATTTTGGTAAACAAGGTTAGATAATGGTTTGAATAATTGAAGAAATAAGAAATAAAATGACGACGAAAATAGTAAAATTAAACATTACTTTTTCCCAACCTCTTTTTTCAACACTGACATTTGACATGATATTTGAACGCGATTCAGTATCACCATTTGATTGAAGAAAAATTAAAGTGGCAAGAAGAATGGACAAAATTATTTGAATAATTATAAAGGTATTTTTCATGGGTTTTTGGGTTTTTTACGAACTAAGAAGTTGAAAAAATTAACAAGTAAACTGATGGTGGCGGAAGTAATTAAATAAGCCCAAAAATTTTGAAAGCTTAAAGGTGAAGAATTTAGCCCTAAAAATTGCAGGGAAATATTTGATATGTTGGAAATCTGAAAATCATTGAATAAAAAAATGGCTAAATAAAGCCCAAAGGTATTTATGACTAGGCGGAACAATCCTAAAGTGAGAATATTAATGGGAAGAAGAATTAATTTAACAATTGGTTTTAATAAAATTTCAAAAATGCTCAGAATAAAGGCAACTTTGACGATGGTCCAAGGAATACTGTCAAAAGACAAATTTTGCCAAATGAGGTTGGTAGTTGGTAGTGCAAAACTAAAAAGTAGGGTGAATTTTAAAATCTTTTTCATTTTTTCCTTTTGAATATTATACCGCCAATTCCAATCAAGGTAACTATCAAAGCCGTAAAAATGATTAGATTTAAATAGAATTTTGGTTGATTGACGGAGATTTGGTAAGAAGAAAAGTCAGCAGAATTAATATTGATTTTTAACTTATAGAAAGTCGGCAAAATTGATTTTATAAGTGGAATGGTGGGTAAATCCATGTTTATGGATGATATGGGTGGTATTTGGGTAATGTTTTTTTGCCATTTTAGAATTGGAAGGGAAATTTCTACTTGAGAAATAGAATTATAATTGGGGTTAAATATTTTTATTTTAGGGGATTGATAAAATTTATCGTTGATAATTTCAATTTTGAGGGGTAAATATTGGGCCTTGATTTCTTTTTGGGAAAATTCGATTTTGACCGTTTTTATATTTTGGTTATTTTTGTAAGCGCCAGGTGGGGGTGGATTTTGACTGTTGATGCCATGAAAAACAAAGGCAAAATGGTTGGGATCAAGGTCGTTGAAAAAATCAATACCGTTGGTGGTTTTCCCCCAGGTTGGGTCGATGGATATCCAAGTTTTTTTACTACTGTCGTAGTATTGAGGCCAGGCATGAAGGACATCAGCATTGGTGTTTATGGGTTTAATTTTTGAGTTATTAGTGTAAGCAAAGCCCTCAACTTCACGGGCTGGAATACCGCGACTTCGAGCAAGAGTAATGAAAAGGTCGGTAAATTCGGTGCAAAGTGATTCGTTTGGGGAAAGAAGGGCATTAATAGCACCTTTGCGTTGGGCTGAATTGATGTTGTCGTAATTGTAATTAAGAGTGTTGACGACGTAATTATAAATATCTTTTGGACTTTTAAGAGTATTGGCTATTTGGATAATAGAGCTGTCTGATGTGGGCCAAAATTCGGTTGATTTTAAATATTGATTAATATCAATATTTGATTGGGTGATATTGGAATGAATTATTTTGGCTTGGCCAGAAACATTGATTTCGAGCGATTGATTGGCAGAAAGTTGATATTGAGCTAACCAATTACCGTCGGTATCTATTCTGATATTTTGAGGTAAAGGATTAATTTCTTGATAAATAATTTTTTGATTATCAGTTTGAGGAGGAATGGCAATTTCGGATATGGCTGAATGATTGGTGGGATTTTCAACAAAATACTTAAAATCGAAATCAAATACTTGGTAATTGCCGAAAATTAGGAGAATTTTTTTATTTTTAACATTGTCAGAGTCGAAACTTATTTGGGTTTGATCATTTAAAGAAATAATGTTTTTCGGCCGGACTGAATTAAAAGAAAGACTGCCAAAATTACTGGGGACGATTAAATTAATATTGATATTATCCCCTGCTTGAAGATCTTGGTGATCCGGAAGTGGTATTTCCCAAGTATTGCCTTTTTGAGTGGCTAATTTAGGAAGAGAATAATTTAATTTGAATTTGGTGGTTTTGTTTTTGCCAACATTAGCCTGATTAAATTTAATATCTATAACACTAGTGTCGTTTTGCTTATTAATATTTTTAACAATATCGCCAACATTGTCACTGCCGGTGATATTGGTAATATCTTTAGAAGATAGAGTTACTTGATATTCTTTGGGGTAGATTTCAGAATAATTGTTGACAAGTTCGATCTCTTGGCCGACAAGAGCATTGCCCTGTTGGTCAATTTGGTAACTAATATTTTGATTAATACTAAATTCGCCAGCAGCCAAAACTGGGGAAATTTGGGTGAAAAATAGAATTAGAAGAAATAAAATCATCTGTATTAATATAACATTATCGGTTTATAATTTTTAGGCAAAAAAAAGAGCAAGTTTGTAGGGGGCATAAACTTGCTCAGTATAGTCGAGGTGCCTTGTTATTTGAATGCAATTTGCCTGTCTTTATCGCTGTTTTTCCAGCGTTTTTTTTTCTTGAAATTTATTTTTGTTGATTTCTTGGCAAGGGCGATGATGTGGTTGATAAATGCATTCTTTGGAATGTAGAAATATATACTCAATTTGCTTCCATCTGGAATAGGAGTATATACCATAGTGGAGTGTTCCAATTCGGTTAGTATTTCTTCCTCATAATAGTCCTTGGGAATGATGAATTTTTCTTCGTGCCATTCAATTTTTTTATTAATTCGGTTTGGGTAAAGAAAAAATATGGCAATCGTATCTTTGGTAATAGGTTTTTTCCCCAAAGTTATACACCTCTTTCTTTATAATATTATTTTTGCAACAAATCTTTTTAGATCATGAGTCGATCTAGAGGGATATGTTGCAAAAACGTGAATTATAATTTTTTTAAAGAACTAATTTATCGAAAAACCAGCTTTTGGTTGCTTAATAAATATAGCCAAATTGTATATTAATAGTGGGAGGATAGTCAAATCATGAAATATATTTTGATTCATTGACTTCGGGTATTATTCGTGTACCATTAACTCATGGCAACAATTTTATACAAAAGGCAAAAACAAATATTGGACTATATTGGTCAAACCATTTCCAAATACGGTTCGGCCCCGACGTTAACAGAAATAGCTAATTTTTTGGGACTTTCTTCTTTGTCTACGGTCCATGAACATTTGGCAGTGCTGGAAAAAAAAGGATTAATTAGGAGATACCGAGGGGCTGTTCGAGGAATCGAATTATTGGATAGAGAAGAAGATAAAAAAATGTCTAGCAAAAATTCGTTAATTGAATTACCAGTTTTAGGTTTTATTGCCTGCGGAGAACCAATTGAACCGTATACTGATCCAAATGCAACCGTTGCCGTAAATTCTAACTTGGTTAAATCCGGTGATAAATCATTTGTGCTTCAGGCCAAAGGTGATTCGATGATCGACGATGGTATTTTGAATGGTGATTATGTGGTCGTTAAAGAACAACAGAGCGCTTACAATGGTGACATTGTAGTGGCGGTATTAAGAAATGGCTTTGCTACTTTAAAAAGGTTTTACAAAGAGGCTAATAGAATTAGATTGCAACCGGCGAATTCAACCATGTCCCCTATTTATGTGACCGATGTAGAAATACGTGGTAAAGTAGTGGCAGTTATCAGACAATTTAATTAAATGCTGTATATAATTGCGACACCGATTGGGAACTTGGGGGATATTAGTTTAAGAGCGTTGGAGACTTTGGAAAAAGTGGAATATCTTTTGTGTGAGGATACTAGAAACACAGGAATGTTGTTGGCTAATTTGGGGGTTAGAAATAAACCTAAGTTAATTTCTTTTTATGACGAAGTCGAAGAACAGAAAATTCCGGAAGTATTGCAATTGTTAAAAGAAAATAAAGAAGTTGGTTTAGTAACGGATGCAGGAACACCAATAATATCTGATCCGGGTTGGAAATTAATTAAAAAATGCCGTAATTTAGGTATTTCTTATACATCATTGCCGGGAGCATGTGCAGCAATTAATGCTTTGGTATTGTCAGGAGTTCCATCGGGTAGATTTGTATTTTTGGGATTTTTACCGAAAAAAGATGGGGAGAGATTGAAAATATTAAAGAAATATAAAGAGTTTGATGGAGCTAAAATTGTTTATGAGTCGCCTTTTAGAATTAAGAAATTGGAAGGACAAGTTAAGCAAATCTATGGGGATGATGTTAATATAGCGATTACTCGAGAGATGACTAAAAAATTTGAAGAAGTTTTGTCGACTATAGAAAAAGAACCAAAAGGTGAAATAACAGTTATTTTTGAGTAATTTTTCTTTTTTCGGCCCAAGCAACTATTTCTCGAGTGGCATCGATAGCATCAGGACTAACCGAAATACTGGTGGCTCCCCATTTGACTAATTTTTCAACTAATTCGGGGTAATTACTTGGTGCCTGACCGCAAATAGAGCAACTAATACCACGTTTTTTGGATTTGACTATCAATTTTTTGAGTGACCAAAGGACCGCAGGGTCCATTTCGTTAAAACTTTTGGCAACTTCACCGTTGTCTCGATCTAACCCTAAAGTGAGCATTGTCAGATCGTTGCTACCAATGGAGATACCATCGATACCGACATCAATAAATTTATCTAAAAGAATAACATTACTGGGAATTTCGGCCATCATAAAAAATTTAAAAGATGGCGATCGAATAAGTCCATTTTGAGTGACAATTTTTTTAACTTCTGATAATTCATGAGGAGTACGGACAAAGGGAATCATAAGCCAAATATTTTTGTAACCGTATTTGTTGCGGACTAATTTTATAGCTTCTAGTTCCATGGCAAAGACATCAGGAGAACTGATATAACGAGCAGCTCCGCGGAAACCAAGCATGGGATTAGATTCTTCCGGTTCATATAATTTCCCCCACTTAAGATGACGATATTCATTAGTTTTGAAATCAGTGGCTCGATAGATTACCGGTCTGGGGTTAAAACTTTTACAAAATTTAACCATATCTTGGGCTAATTTAAGGATAAATTCTTTTTGCTGACCCTGAGCAATCATATGTTTGGGGTGAACACCAATATTAGCTATCATAAATTCGGCTCGAAGAAGTCCGATGCCGTCAACGTTTCTTTTGGCGATGGTTTCGGCTAGATCTGGTTCGCCTAAATTGACATAAATTTTGGTGGCAGTTTTGAGATTAGTTTTTGGTATTTGAGGCTTGGTATTTTTGGGAATTTGATTGCCAATTAGATCACCGTGCCAAATTTGACCAGTGGTGCCATTTAAAGTAATGATATCTCCTTCTTTTAAATCCTTAGTGGCAGTTTTGGTGCCAACAACACAGGGAACTCCGAGTTCACGACTGACAATAGCAGCGTGAGAAGTTTGTCCGCCTTTGTCAGTAATAATGCCGTTGACTTTTTTCATGGCCGGGACAAAATCGGGTGTGGTCATGGTGGTAACTAAAATTTGTCCTTTTTGAGCCTTATTTATTTCACTGGGATTTTTGATAATAACAACTACACCACTGGCGGTTCCCGGACTGGCTGGTTCACCGGTTAAATCCGGATTTTTTTCGATAGTTTGTTGTTGGTCGAGTGTTTTTTGATTGGAAACAACAGTAGTAATCGGTCTGGTTTGAACAATATAGAGTTTACCCCTGTCTATGGCAAACTCAATATCTTGAGGTTTGCCGTAATGGTTGTGGAGTTTTTGGCCAATTTTAGCAATTTTGATGGCCATACTTTGATTTATTTTTGGTTTTTGACGTTTGGTTTTGGGGACTGAGACTTCTTTGGTTTCGTTTTGAGATTTGACTAACTGAATAGTTTGAGGAACGTGGTTTTCGGAAATAATTTTCCAATTGTTTTTGTCGATAATATATTGATCGGGAGTGATTTTGCCTTGAACGATATATTCACCCAGCCCCCAAATAGTTTCGACAATAATTTGATTTTTTTCGTTGGTAACAGGATTGGTAGTAAACATTATTCCAGAAATTTCGGAGTTGATTAATTTTTGGATAGGAACGGCGACACCTATTTTGAAATGGTTGTAGTGTTTTTTAACTTGATAGAAAATTGATCGAGGAGTAAAAAGACTGGCCCAGCAATCACGGACACGATGAATAACATTGGTTTCGCCGATAACATTGAGAAAAGTTTCTCCTTGGCCAGCGAATGAAGCGTCGGTGGAATCTTCGGCAGTAGCTGAAGTGCGGACGGCGACGGGAACATTTTTTAGACCACCAAAATCGGAAAGTTTTTTGTAAGCTTTCATGATGTCGGTGGCTAATTTTTGGTTAATTGGAGTTTTGACGATAATACTTTTAATTTTTTTAGAGGCGGTTAAAAGTTGATCTGGATGGTCGACATCGGTTATTTTTAGGATATCCTCTATTTTTGGTTTTAAATTATTTTCTTCGATAAATTGGAAATAAGCCTTGGCGCTGACAACAAAACCATTGGGAATAGGTATGTCTAGATTATACATTTCGCCCAGATTACCACCTTTACCACCAACTATGTCGACGTCACTTAGATGAAGCTCTTTAAACCAAAGAATATCGACATTTTTTGTCATATAAAAATAATAACAGAAAAAGAGTAGGTTTGTGTTTTAGCAGTCGATACAATTGACTGCTAACATAGGGTTAAATTAAATTTCTGCCTGTTTTTGGGGTATATCTGATATGTATCAAATGAGAACAAAAGATTTCAATTTATATCAAACTATTTAATTAAATTGAGAAGAATTCTTTCTAAAGCCAGTTCTTTATCGATAGAAAGTTGTCCGGTTTTGTTTTGAAAATCGAGTTCAATAATTTGAAGATAGGTTTTTTTGAGTGAGTTTGAATCGAACCGAGAATAGCCAGTAAGTTGTTTTCTGAGATTGGTTTTAAGCCAAAATAAAAATAATTCAAAAGGTTCTTTTTTTAAGACTTGTTGAAAAAGAGGGATAAATTGTTTAACGTTTTTTGGTTTGAGGTTGTTGATGCAACTAAAAATGATCTGATCTAAGGGAAAATTATTGACTTCACTTTTGGGTAAATTTTTGATTTGAGTGGGGGTTATGGTTTTGTCCTGCCAAATAGCCACATCAATATCTTGGTTTGATTTTAAAATTTTTATTAATTTATCAAGGATTGGTTTGGGAATGGAAAAGAGATTGGTGATGGCAAGAATTTTTTTGGTGACGAATAAAGATCGGCCATTTAAAAAATTATTAATTTGATCGAGATCGACATTTTTGTTGTCGATTTTAAAAATATCAGAATCGTTGTTTTTGTCTAAAAATGAGTTAAATTTACTTCGACTGGCAAACTGATCCGCCCCATGAAAAATGTAAATCATATTGATATAATATCACTTGTCTTAATGGCTCCTTCGTCTAGTGGTTAGGACTCCTGGTTTTCATCCAGGCAATCGTGGGTTCGACCCCCACAGGAGTCACATCTGATAAAATTGGGCATGGATGTGAAAATTGAAGAAAGCTGGAAAAAGGTGTTGCAAAAAGAATTTGATGAGGAATATTTTAAGGGTTTGACGGAATTTGTAAAAGAGGAATATAAAAAGTCAACAGTTTATCCACCGGCAAGATTTATTTTTAATGCATTTGAACTGACGCCTTTTGATAAAGTTAAAGTGGTAATTTTAGGTCAAGACCCTTATCATAACCCCAATCAAGCCAATGGATTGGCATTTTCAGTGAATGATGGGGTTGCTCTCCCTCCGTCTCTGGTAAATATCTATAGGGAGATTGAAAGTGATATGGAAGGGAAAACAAAAAATGTGGGAGGAAATTTAGAAAATTGGGCAAAACAGGGAGTATTGATGTTGAATGCGACATTGACGGTGAGGGCTCATATGGCCGCATCACATCAAAATAAAGGATGGGAAAAATTTACTGATGCAGTGATTAAAATATTGTCGGAGCAAAAGGAAAATTTGGTTTTTATTTTGTGGGGGGCTTATGCCCAAAAGAAAGGCGGTGTGATTGATGAATCAAAACATTTGGTGATAAGGTCAGCTCATCCATCTCCCCTCTCGGCTTACAATGGTTTTTTTGGATCGAAACCTTTTTCTCAATGTAATACTTATTTGATATTTAACGACAAAGATCCAGTGGTTTGGTAAATTATTTATAATTTTTGGCTTTTTCCTCTCCGGTCAAAACACGAAGAACGCCATCACGAAGAGCTTCTAATTCTTTTTCTCCCGGAACGATAGTGATACCAATATTTAAATGAGATAAATCTTTTTTGATTTTATCGGTGATAAGTGGCCATTGTGCTAACCCTCCAGTAATTAAAATTTGATCGATTTTTTCTCCTTCTAAATCAGGAACCAAGGAACAAATACTCCTTGAAAAGCCAGTAATCATTTCGTCGATAATATCTATTTGTTTTTGAGAAAGCGATTCATAATTTTGTCTTAAACTAAAAACATCTTTAGTATTTAAAAGAGCAGATAGCCCACCGCCGCCAGCAATGAAGTGTAATAATTGTTCTTTGGTGTATTTTTTAGAAAAACAAAGTTCAACTAGATTTTGAGCAGGAATGGCTCCTGATCTCTCTGGAGTAAATGGACCTTCCCCAGAGAGAGCGTTTAAAACATTAATGGTTCTACCTTTTTTGTGGGCGCCAA
>Ga0265297_10005277_pt1 | contig 19904 bp, 30 predicted proteins | sample Munlanlwell13791_FD_192502 | JGI IMG/M metagenome (GOLD analysis project Ga0265297, IMG submission 192502) | Leachate microbial communities from a municipal landfill in Southern Ontario, Canada - Leachate well 137-91 | ecosystem: Engineered > Solid waste > Landfill > Unclassified | place...
AGGCCTTACGGTTCGAGCACGGTCACGGCCTACGGTTCGAGCACGGTCAGGGCCTACGATACGAGCACGGTCACGGCTTACGGTTCGAGCACGGTCACGGCTTACGGTTCGAGCACGGTCAGGGCCTGCGGTTCGAGCACGGTCACGGCCTACGGCAATGCCGTGCTTTCTGTTCTCAGAAGTTCAGTAACGGTCATGCTGTTTAATCTAGCCGTCGCTACATTCATCGGCTGTGAGCCAATCGTAAAGTCTTGCGAAGACACGGCCACTATTGTTAGGGTGGCGGTTTTTCAGCACACAACTCAATCATTCACTCAAATCTACAGTGAACAAATCCAGGCAGATGGCCGCATCCTCCTCTATAAATCTGTCCAAACTGATGCCACGGATTTCTATTCTGGTACCATCAAATACGAAGGTATTGTTGAGTGCCCAGACTGGGACCCGAATCCTGAACGCGAATGTGGAGGTGGTTTACACTTGAGCCCAGCTCCAGAATTAGCTCTCAGTTACAACAAAGGCAAAATCAAGCGATGCCTCGTTCACCCTGACGATATCGTGGTTTATCCACCTAACATTTCAAAAGTGCGCTGTCACAAAGTGGAAGTGCTGCCGGATGAGGAGGAATAGCATGTTTAGTTGGTTCACAAAACACAAGGAGGACACGATGAGCAATAAAGGCGTAGAAATTCTTGGAAGCAAAGTCAAGGACACGATAACCGGGTTCACTGGCATTGCTACTGGATTCATTACATTCATGTACGGATGCAATCGCGTGCAGATTACCCCCCAAGAACTCCATGACGGCAAGTCAATTGACCCGGAATGGTTTGACGACCAACGCGTGCAGGTTGTCGAGGAGCAGAAACCCGCGGTTGAACCCACGAGTGTCTCGACGAGCGGTGGTGATGAGAGAGTGCCTTCTTTCGGTTCAAGGAGGCCGTAGCATGTTCCTCACCGCTCATACTATCCGCCGTCTTATCGCGGAGCTTGACCCTCCGCTTATTGACATCATCATCCCGAAAGAATTAGAAGGCTCAGAGCGCGAGGCACTTGAGGAGAAACGCGAAGGGCTCAAGACGCGGTTTATTGAGGGGTCGTGCTTCGATTTAGAGCTTACACGGATTGAAATACAAGCTGATGACTATGCGGTCCCAATGTTGGGTAGGGATGAACGCAACATTCCTGGAACTACTCCCTTATTGTTCACATTGGGCAAGCCAAAATGGTGGAGACTACAAACAGAGCAATCATATCTCTGTCAATCGCTCGAAGTCATCATCTGCCCACCATGGCTGATGCCACAGGTTCACATGCGCACATCGGTCTTTCGGGGTCGAGGGGCTGAGCAGTGCACGTTCGTCAAGCCAGGCTACAAGGGCAACATCACGACCGAGGTCCACATGATTCGAGGGTATCTCGACATTCAAAAGACCGAACCTTTCTGTTCGGTAGCTTTCGCTCTAATGGCTCCCGATGCTTTCGTTAGACAACTCCAGCGTGAATATTACTCAAACCCAGATTTCGCTAAAGAGGTTGACCTCTACAAAGGCATCTGGGGCGGCGACAAGCTTACGACTGAGGGGAAGACAGAGAGGGGGTTCTGATGACTGATACGGCTCTGCAAGACGCAACTGAAGAAATCGGCAGAATGATGTCTCTCTGTTCTCGGCCCGACCAATCTCTGGTTGTCAGTTGCAGTTGGATGGAGGCGCGCTACAACGAGTTGACAGCAGAAATTGTTCGTCAAAAAAAGGCGCGGGAAGAAATAGACCGCCTTTCTGAAGCATCTCTGGGATTCAAGACCGCCAAAGACGCTACTCGCCGCGATAAGGTATGGTATGGAGCATGTAATTATGCCTTCACCCTCGTTAAACAATACCTGCCAATGATGCCAAAATACCATACTAAACGGTCCCGGCCTATAACTCATGAACTCATGTGAGGTTTTTTTCAATGACCCCAGAAAAAACTTTCTCAAATTTGCCACGCAGCTTCTACTGCGTTACATGTGACGAAACAACAACCGGGATGGTTCAACATGACGAGCTTGGCGAATTCTTCACCTGTCCACACTGCGGACAACGCGCGTCCGCGGGAACAGCAATCGCTATGGCTCAAATGATTGAACTCTCGGTCATGCAACGAATGGCTCTATAGAGCCTCATCTAAGGGGGTATGCGACGATGGGCGAGGGGAAAATCGAAACAATGAAGGACCTAAGAGAAGCCTGCGCAACGTGCAAGCTCGGAATGCGCTGCTGGAGGTGTACAATCAACCTGGAGTGGGTACGGAAGCACCCGTATAAAAGCAATTTCAGGCGTGCGGTAGTTTTCTGCCTGGCTGCTTTTGTCGTCACTGCCGCTACTATGATAGCTTTACCGGGCATATCTTCCGCTCAAGGCATGCGCGTTGGCTTGGAGATGCGCACTCCGATGCTGCGAACCTTCGTCAACTTCCATGAAGACCAGTGGACGACTGTTCAGGCGATGACACGATTTGAGTTTGCGGCTATCTCGTCTCAGCCTGGGGTGTTCACAGCGAAATACAGCCTCACAACGGGCACAACAGGAGAGGATACGGTTATAAATCCCCCCTTGTTAGTCGTCGGCTCGACTGATTTCTCGGCACCACAGCAAGCTCAGGGCGGTCAGCAGGCCGGACAAGGGAGTCAGCAGAACAAATCCGTTGCGATTTCATGGAATCTGCCTACGACCCATCGTGTTGAGTGTGCTTTCTCGTCCTATCCGTTGCGACCCTTTGTCTTAGGTTCGTCTTCAACGTTCACCATAGACGCTACGGGCGAGAATAAGGACGGGAAGGTAGTCACGGATACCGAGACGATACAGCGCTTCTCGTGGGGCGTAGGGGCCTCCTACGCGGTGCCTGTTACGCGGTACGCAATCGGCAGTTGCAAGGCAGCATTCGGGAAAGGGTATCAATTCATCGAGGCTTCGCTGGTCGGACTGGTATGGCCTGACCTGGCGGTAGACGCTGGCTATCTGTTTGAAGACGTAAAGGTGGACGGCTTCCGCATCAAACGCGGAGGCCCGTTCGTCGGCATTCTGTGGGCATTCTAAAGGGGGTGAAACGTGGCGCTTTATCCGGTCGAGAACTCTTCGGAACGACCAACTGATGCGGGGCATGAGACTGTGCCCTTCAATATCAACAATCTCCCCGACGGACAACTCAACCAAGAAAAGATGGCCGAATTCATCTACAAAGATATGGAAGAATGGCCTGATGGGGACGTATGGACCGCGGTCATCAAACTCAAGTTTGAACGAAACAACCCAAAAATCAGGGCCTCATACGAGGTCATCCGGCCGAAGCCAGACAAAATTGACTGGCCGTCCAAGGCTGGGATGTGGGTGAGAGAAAACGGCACAATTCGGCTGGAAAAAAACCCTGAACAGGTCAACATGTTTGAACAGCCGCCAAAACAGGCGGTTACTCCGGAATAGTTGGTAATAAAGGGGCCGATTGAAACCGCCAATCACATGGCAGTCAACGGCCGAAAGATTCGGCTCTCCAGCAAGCGGCATTGTGTCCGTTAGGAGCAACGGCCCCTACACTACTAACAGAAGAATACGAGCGGTCTCTAACGTGATGGCTGGGGATAAGGCTATGGCCGAAGAGGCTTTGCGGCTCGCCTACCCTTTCCCATGCCGATCCTTGGGGGTTATCGTGATGGGAGCACAAGAGCGACGGTGCGCGAATTGCAAGTTCCTGTCGTATTTCAGGAAATGTTGCAAAATCGGCTGGAGTGTTGGATTTCGGAGCACTTTCGGAGGGTTGCCCAAAAATATCAGAATTACCATGCCCCGCTTTCGGGTATGTGTGCACCACCGCTTCGAGGAGGAAGAGTGACTCTCTTCTGCCTGGTCCATAGCACCACGCGCATCACCCCTGAGGGCGAATGCCGCTGCGGGCGGCTGGCCATTGATGCGCCATACGTGTGCCCTGAGTGTGGGTGGTACGGAGAGGAGCCTGAATTCGTTAAGGATTGGGATTGGGGGGACAGGGTGGGGGAAGTGGTGGATGCAAGCTTTTACGTGTGCCCGAGCTGCGGGGGGAGGATTGAGGAGGAATGATAATCAGGCTCGTCAACTTCGTCGGCGTCGTCTTTGTCATCCTGGGCCTCGCGATGATTCACCCCGGGCTTGTCGTCTGCTTTGGTGGGCTCTGGATCTGTTGGGACAGCTTCAAGAAAGGAACGTGGTGAGATGAAACTTTATAAGCTGACAGACCAAGACGGCTATTCCGGCCACCAACACAAAAAAACACTGTGGGAACCCGGTAAACCCGTGTCTCTGAAACCACATAAAAATCCATCCCTGTGTTCCAAGGATGTCTTACATGCTTGCCGAGGTATAAACCTCGGACTCATTCTAAATCCGTGCCATGCAGATCTGACCGATCCAGCTCTATGGGAAGCGACCGGTGATATCGTAGTCGAGGACGGGGGGAAGGTTGGGTGCTTTTCGCTCACCACAGTACAAAAAATGCCTATACCTGGCTGGCATCAGAATAACAACAGCCGTCGATTAGTGACCGTTGCCTTTGCGATATTGTGTGCCAAGACCGTTCTTTGTCACTTTGAAAAGAAATATCCCGACGACGACCGACCCAGGAAGGCGATAGAGGCGGCAAGGGAATACCTTAAGAATCCTGCTGCCTACGCTGCCGACGCTGCCTACGCTGCCGACGCTGCCTACGCTGCCTACGCTGCCGACGCTGCTGACGCTGCCTACGCTGCCTACGCTGCCGACGCTGCTGACGCTGCTGACGCTGCTGCCTACGCTGCCCGCGCTGCTGCCTACGCTGCTGCCCGCGCTGCTGCCTACGCTGCTGCCCGCGCTGCCCGCGCTGCTGCCTACGCTGCCTACGCTGCTGCCTACGCTGCTGCCCGCGCTGCCCGCGCTGCTGCCTACGCTGCCGACGCTGCCGACGCTGCCTACGCTGCTGCCGACGCTGCTTTAGACTTTGTTCTCTTGGCAGACAAAGCCGTGACAATGGTGATGCCATGACCACCATCATCGATGCGTGGCGAGAGATGACGACGTGCAAGGATTGCTGTAGCGGGCAACCCGAAATGGATTCAATCCGGTGCCTCGTAAGAAATGATTGGAATACCCCCAAATGGCGGTGCGACTCAGGCCTGTGGCTATTCAGGGGCAAATCGCCTGGTGTCATCGGCGGACCGTACGAGATCCCGTTCGACATAAAAGACTGGCTGGAACTACAGGTCGGCATTAACCCCGACTCCTACACCCTCATCCCCCGCGAGGAGTGGCCGGAGTGTGACCATGCTTAACCCAATTCGCCACCGCATCAGCGAGGCCCTTGACGGGCTGAACCCCATCACGGCGATCGTGGCCATCGTCGCATTGGCTGCCGTCCTGGGCCTGGTCATCGGCTACACGGTCGGGTGCCACGTCGGCTACGTAAGGGCCTGCGATGACGGGCCGTCAAGACCGGTGAAGTATTTCGAGGTGAAAAAATGACCTTCAAAACCAGGGTATGGCTCGGAGTCGGCGTGTTCGCCCTTCTCTACGGCGCGCTCCTGTGCTGGTGCCTGTACCTATTCCCATCTTCCCCGGCTCATACCGTGACCAACTACGCCGAGGTTGACGTATCGCAACTCCAGGGTAAGCGCTCGGCTCCGGGTCGGCTCTCGCCCGAGACGGTGCAGAAGCAGGAGGTGAGGGCGACACAATGGCTCCTCAACCAGTGGGATTACCGAGATCCGTTTGAGAGGGTGAAATGAGACACAAGATTCTTGAGTGCGCGCTTGGGACGGTCTACTTGGAGTGTGTTTACAACATCTATCAGCTATCTATTCCTGATAATCCTGCGGTTAGCACGGTGGCTGGCCCCGTTCGGCAAAAAGAGGAGAAGCTCCCTGGCGGCAAGTTCACGGCGCGGGAGTTTCTGCAAGAATACGTGGAGGCAGACGGATACGCACAAATTGGGCAGGCTATTATGGATGTCCGAGGTACGGGCACTTGGCATTTTCCGCCCGAGGCCGTCAAGATGGCCGAAGCGGCCCTGGAGGAGTGGGGGAAATGATTTCATCCTTAACTCAGTGCATAGAATGTGGCGGTGATGGCATGGTGAGGTCAACCTGCCCCCGTTGCGGCGGTGACGGCTGGGTCAGTAAAGAATATGAGCCGAGACACCAGGGCCTCATCGACGCGGACGAGCTGCTGAAGAAGCTTAGGGACACGTTCCCTGATCCGACGATGCCCTACGTGTCTTATGATGAGGTTGTCCGTATCGTCAAAGAAATGAGGGACGCCAGGAAGGAGACAGCCGATGAGTGAGATGACAGCGAAAGAGGCGATTGAGGAAATCAAGGAATTCGGGCGACATGACATCCGAGATGTTGCTGAAATGAACGCAGGCATTAGTGACGAGGCCCAAGCCCTTTCCATCCGCGCCTTGTCCATGTGCGAAGAGCTGGGGTTGCTGGAGGGGGAACCCGTCAACCTATCAAACGTGAATTTACGGTTTGTTACGTTAGACATGGATGGCTGTCCCATACGCTACGGCGGTTGGTATTCTCAAGAAGAGCTTAAACAGCATATCCGCGAACTCGCCGCCGCGTACGAGTTTCTCAAGAAGGGTGAGGGGGTCTAAAGACATGAACTCAATCTCCTTCAACATGCACGATTGGCTTCTCACCCCTGCCCAAATCAAGGAGCTGAACAAAACGAAAGCTGGCCGCATTCAACTACTCGAATACTTCACGCGTTGCCGTTGTGCGATTGGGGTGCAAGAGATGATAGCAAGGCTCAACCTCGCGTTGACCCCTCAACAACAGGTTGAATGCTGCCAGGTGCTCTTTGAGTGCATATCTATACACAAATTGCCTACGGCTAACGTGATGGCATGGGCACAAGAAGCCGCTGATGCGCTGAATGCGGAACGCGGGGATGGAGGATGCCTCGATAACTGACACTTTATAGGTTTGAACACTAACCACCCAACAATAAAGGAATAATTCCCATGCAATTCGTCATCGAAAAGAAGCCGCTTTTAAGCGGCCTTGCTAAAGCTGTGCCCATCTCTCAGGAGAAGGCATCAATTCCAATTCTCAACCATGTGCTGCTGACTGCGGTTGCTCCTGCACTTCCACCCGAGACAGGCTCCTTGTCTATTTCAGCCAACAATCTCAGTGTCGGCCTTGACCTTTCTGTCCCATGCGACGTGCAGGTTGACGGGGCACTGGCTCTGCCGGGCCGCAAACTCCTTGAAATCGTGCGAGAGCTTCCTGATGGTGATGTGTCGTTTGCGCTCCAAGACAACGGTCGTGTTGCAATCACGGCAGGGCAGGTAAGCGCTACCCTCTCAGGTATCGATGCTGCTGAATTTCCAGCCTTCGTTGACGTATCTGAGGCGCAATTCGGGGCGGTTGACGCTATAGCGCTGTCAACAGCGCTTGAGCGCGTGGTGTTCGCGTGTAGCATGAGTGATGCGAGATTCAACTTGAATGCTGTGCTATTCGAGAGGGTAGACGCTGGCGTCAAACTCGTCACTACAGACGGACACCGGCTCGCCCTGGCAACTACAAGCCTGCCTCTGTCAATCCCCAACGGCAAGGCGGTCATTCCCCGGCGCAACGTCACTGAGCTTCAACGTGTGTTGAATGCTCTGGACGGCCAAACCGAGTTAGGGTTCAGCGACAAGAATCTCGTCATACGCTCTGGAGAAGGGGACTCACAGCTCACGGCTACATTCCGCCTTGCTGATGCTGAGTATCCAGCCTACGAGAAGGTGTTGCCCGAAGGCACCCCCTCTATCCTCTCGGTCAATCGCGCAGCATTCATGCACGCAGCCAAACGCGTATCGGTCATGACCTCAGAGAAACGTGTCGGTGCTGTGATAGACATTGAAGAGAATGCAATCCGCCTCTCGGCCGAGCATCCCGACCTCGGAACTATCACCGATACAGTCCCGGCTACATGGGGAGGCTTCGGGCCGGAGAGCGTCATAATCAATGTGCATTACCTGCTTGAGGCTCTTGACGCGTTCACAGATGAAATGGTGAACATCGCGATTCGGGATGTAGGTGGTCCAATGATTCTGTCTGTTCCGGGAGATGATGATTACTTCAATTTGCTCGTGCCGATGAGGAAATAATGCACGATACAACCCAATCATATCAGGATTTCCTTGCCTCCAAGCGCCACGTTGACCCACCAACTGGCTTCGAGGTTGACCCCGTGTCGCTATCCCCTCATCTCTTTGATTTCCAGCGGCACGTCACCGCATGGGCGATTCAAAGAGGAAGGGCCGCGGTATTCGCAGATTGCGGTCTTGGAAAGACCCTTATACAGCTCCAGTGGGCACAAAGCGTTCACAAACACACACAGGGCAACGTGCTCATATTCGCACCCCTGGCAGTCGCAAAACAGACGGCTCGTGAGGGTGATAAGTTCGGCTTTCAGGTCAATGTCTGCCGAAAACAGGGTGACGTCAAATCGGGCATCAATGTCACCAACTATGAGATGATGCAACATTTCGACCCGTCGCAATTTGTGGCTCTAGTAGCGGACGAATCATCAATCTTGAAGGGTGTAGATGCAAAAACGCGCTTACGAATCACCGAATTCGCCCAAACTATCCCCTTTCGCCTCGCGTGCACGGCAACCCCAGCACCAAACGACACCCAGGAAGTCATCAACCACAGCGAATTCCTGGGCATCATGAACAGCAAGGAAGTGTTAGCGCTATTTTTCACCCAAGACTTCACGGCAACTTCGCATAAGTGGAGGCTGAAGGGGCACGCCCGTAAAGCATTCTGGACATGGTTAGCATCGTGGGCGCGTGCATTCCGGAAGCCATCAGACCTCGGCTTCGATGATGACGGATTCAACCTTCCGGCCCTGCACGTTCACCACGAGCAGACCGAAACGAACCCATATCACTACGGTTCACTTTTCCCTGTTGAGGCTGAAGGCATCAAGGCTCAACGGGAGGCGCGCCGGGCTTCTCTCGATGACCGTGTGAAACTGTGCGCGGACCTTGTAAACAACTCTGACGAGCAATGGATAGTATGGTGCGAACTGAATTCAGAGAGCGATGCTATCACGAAGGCTATTCCTGGGGCGGTGAACGTGCAGGGCTCCGATTCAATGGAATTCAAAGAAAAGTGGCTACTCGCGTTCGCGGCCGGAGAGCTTCGAGTGTTGGTCAGTAAAGGAAAGATTGCAGGCTGGGGCATGAATTTTCAGAGCTGCCACAACGTAGCATTCCTGGGCCTCGGGAACTCATGGGAAATGTATTACCAGACTATCCGTCGGTGTTGGCGATTCGGGCAAGAACACGAGGTTCACGTCCACGTCATCACTGCCGACACTGATGGCCCAATCATCCGAAACATTAAACGCAAGGAAGCGGAGGCAAGCACGATGTTCACAGAGATAGTCAACAACACGGCCGATGACCAGCGCGTTGAGGCGAAACGGGAAGAGGCCCCGTATGAGGAAAGGATTGCTGAAGGGAAGGGCTGGGAATTGTGGCTTGGTGATTCCGTAGAAACCATTGACCACATTGAGACAGAAAGCGTTGGGCTCATCGTCTATTCCCCCCCGTTCGTGGGCATGTACACATTCACCAATTCACCAAGAGACATCGGCAACACACGCGATATTCAGGAATTGATTGGCCATTATCGGTATCTCATTGCTCCTGATAAGATGTTCCGAATTATCAAGCCGGGCCGCTCCTGTTGCGTTCACTTATGCCAGGGCATCGCGTTCAAGGGGGTTGATGGTTATTCAGGGCTTAAAGACTTTAGGGGGGAGGTAATACGAGCCCATGAGGATGCTGGGTGGATTTACTACGGCGAAGTCTGCATAGAGAAAAATCCACAACTCCGCGCCCTGCGCAGTAAAGACCGCGGTTTGTTGTTCAAAACACTTGCATCTGATTCGTCCCATGCGAGAATGGGCCTCGCTGATTACGTCTTGCAATTTCGCAAACCAGGGGACAATCATGAGCCAATAAAGGCCGGGATGGCGGACCACCTAACTGCTACAGACGGGGGCAACTCGGCGGGATGGATTACCAACCAAGAGTGGATTGAGTGGGCATCTCCTGTCTGGTGGATGTATTCAAAAGAACATCCCGATGGCATCCGGGAATCAGACACACTAAGCACTGAACATGCACGAGACACGGAAGACGAAAAACACCTTTGCGCTCTTCAGTTGAGCGTTATTGAGCGCTGTGTGAAGCTGTGGTCTAACCCGGGAGATATAGTTTATGACCCATTTACCGGGATAGGCTCGACAGGAGTTCAGGCCCTTCGGTTGGGGCGGAAGTTTGTAGGGGGAGAGCTGAAAGAATCATATTTCAAAGTTGCGGCCAAATATCTGAAAGCAGAAGAGCAGGCACAACCACAAATGAATCTCTTTTCGGGGGCACTATGAGACCCTGTGAGCAATGCGGTAAGCCAACCAATAAAAAACGGTTTTGTTCTATGGCCTGCAAGTCGGCATGGCCGGGGAGAATTCCTGTTTCAAAGGAATGGCTCAGGGCGCGCTATATTGATGAGGGGCTGGACTGTCCAGCAATCGCCCGTATGGTCAACAGGGACAACAAATCGGTATGGTCCTGGTTGAAAAAATTCAACATACCCACGCGCTCGCGAGGATGCGGAAACGGCAGTTTTGCTACAAGGAGACAGAAGGGGCAACGTAGCACCTTCATTGGACGTAAACATTCTTGCGAGAGTCGCGAAAAAATGAGGCAGGCGCGGTTACGTGATGGCGGTGTTCCTTACCTAAAAGACGGCAAGCCATGGATGAAGGGTAGAAAAGGGCCTTTGGCCCCTACGTGGAAAGGGGGATGCACGCCTCTCCGACAAAAAGTGAGCGGAACTCAGCAATGGAAAGATGCTGTCAAGGCCGTATGGAAGCGAGATGATGCGGTGTGTCAGCGGTGTGGCCTTGAGGCGCGAAATGTTGATTTCAGCATAAGGATGAACCGCTTTCATGTTCACCACATAGTGAGCTTCTCTGACAACGAAAAGCTTCGGTGTGAGCCTTCAAATTTGGTCCTTCTGTGCAACCCATGCCATAAATGGGTGCATTCCCGGAAGAACAAAAAACACGACTTTTTGAACGACAAAACGAGGTGGAAGGCCCGTCAACGAAATCGGCCTAAACCAGTTTTTGAGCAACTAGACCTATTTGAATGCGCCTGCCGCAACCTCCGGGATGCAGAGGGGAGCACAGGGCAAGGGGAGTTGTTTTGATGGGACGCGACACAGATATCCAACAAAGCTCTCTATTTGAAATTGAACCGGCATGGAAAGATGTCTGGCAAGGAATGCCTGAGTATTGCCAGCAAGACCTTATGCCTGCCGAGAGCATCAAGGTGCATTTCCGAAATTCTGACGATAGGCGGGCCTTTTCAAGGCTTGTGAATCAACCTATAACCGAGAATACGCGGTACATTTGGTATCCTCGGGCCGAAATAGGCAGGATTACCGACAAGCTCTATGTAGTTTCTGAAACAGTCAACCCTCGATACCCTGTCTATGTCATCTCGAAAGGGCGATGGGAATCTAGGCTTACGGTCAAGGCCCTTGAAAAAATAGCAGTGCCTTATCACGTTGTTGTCGAGCCCCAAGAATTCGACCAATATGCGACGGTTATTGACCCCTCTAAAATCCTCACCCTCCCCTTCAGCAACCTAGGGCAGGGCTCTATCCCGGCGAGGAATTGGGTGTGGGAGCATTCAATAAGCAACGGCGATGACCGGCACTGGATTCTTGACGACAATATCAACGGATTCTACAGGCTGAATAACAACCTCAAGCTACCGGTTGGATCTGGCGCAACCTTCAGGGCTATTGAGGACTTCTCAGACCGTTATACTAACGTCGCAATTTCAGGCATGAACTATTTCATGTTCGCAAAACGCAAAGACCCTATTCCGCCAATCGTGATGAATACTCGGATTTATTCATGTATTCTATTGAAAAATGATACCCAATTTCGTTGGCGCGGGCGTTATAATGAGGACACAGACCTATCTCTACGCGTGCTGAAAGATGGTCATTGCACGGTATTATTCAATGCTTTTCTAGCTATGAAAATGACTACGATGAGCATAGGGGGGGGGCAACACAGACGAGCTTTACCAAGAAGATGGGCGGCTTAAAATGGCGCAATCACTTCAAGAACAACATCCTGACGTGGTGAAGGTGACACGCAAATGGAACCGATGGCAACACCAGGTTGACTATCGGCCATTCAAGAAAAATAAGCTGATTTTGAAGCCAGGGGTAGTTATTCCTATGAGCGAAGACAACTACGGAATGGAGTTGAAGATTTTCACGGAGGGACAAGGTAATGACTGACACACCTAACACCTGCGGCTCATGCCGCTTCTGGAACTTCAAGGTGAGCAATGGTCACGCTTTCGGGTTGTGCTTGAATGAGAAGGTGCAGAAAGCTGTCTACATCTCACTATCGAAATGTGACGTGTCCACACACACAAAGAATGAAATTCAACGATGGGCACAGGTGCTCTTCGAGGAGAACACGTTCGGGTGCATCTACCACGAGCCTGACAAGGAGACAGACGATGCCAAACGGGGATGAATATTGGGAGGCTGTAGTTTCAACCTACATTGAGAACTGGCCATCTGGCCTGTATAACCTGTCAATTCCACAGGTTAACGTCAGGTTGTCCCTACCTCAGGCATTTTTGCTCATTTTTGGCAAAATCTTGGACGGCAAAGAGTGTTCAGACCTCGACCAGACATACCTGTCGGCTATAGCGGCAAAGGTCACAAAGGCCGGTTCCGTCTTCCGGGATGGTTTCTTTGTCCGCCTCGGCTCCCGGTCCCCTAAAGACTCGTGGATTGGTCATCGAGAGGGCTTCAAATGCACAGACGGCAAGAAAGCTTTGCAACTGCTTCTCGATTCACCTGAGCGTATCTATGATGACGTAGCTCTCGCTGTTGGTCACGACTACAAGCCTCAAATCTGGCTCCGTGAGTGGCGAGATATCCCGGCATGGTCAGAGCTGCGATGCTTTATGCGCGGTCGGAAGCTCGTCGGCATCTCCCAATACGACTATCTGCATCACGAGCAACACGAGGAGCTTGCAAGTAATGCGGATTCTATCCAATGGGCTGTCGAGCGATTCTTTAACACGCTATTCCTGCCCGTCATTCACCTGGATAACGTAGTTTTCGACGTGTGGGTCACGCGACGCCAGCATGGCAATGAATCAGTCTGGGAGGTCCGCCTTCTCGAAATCAACCCTTTCGGACCGTGGACGGACCCGTGCCTCTTCTCATGGAAAGACGGCGGGGATTTTGACGGGACAATTCGGTATGTGAAAGATTCAGGAAAAACTTATCCGGTTGACCCACAAATGTTCCCAGTGAAACAACCGTGGGATGGCGACGACGACATTTAAGACTGAAAGGAGCGCATCATGTCTGAGTTGAAAGCTGTATTTGTAGGGTTTTACGGCCCCCACAACAACCCCTCACCCTTCAAAGTCATCTCCTGTTTGCTTCTTACCGAACACGGCGACGTAGTGGCACGCGGACTGTCAATCTGCTCCCCTCTCGACCGTTTCGACAAGCGCAAGGGTCAGCAGATTGCCATGGGACGAGCGATGCGCGCTCACGAGAACAAACAGCGCAAACGATGGCAAATCCATGACGACAATCTGAGACGTGAGATGCACTATGCTGGGATATCGAAGCAGCTCTCGGAAGAGCTTGGCACGACCAGATTTCAGGTGCCCCACTTGAAAGCGGAACGCTTCCCTGAACTGTCCATCCGTGAAGCTGAAGCCGTTATGGCCTGGCGAAAACGCAACCTGTTGATAGATTCTGAAGGGTTGTTCACAACTCCGAAAGAGCAGTGCAAGGAATCGGAGCCTTATGAATGTCCGGGCTGCTCGTGTGATTCCTGTGAGCCGGTGCCTAGTGTTTGTGGTGCGACATGAGCATCCTGACGTCATCAATCGGCTATGGCAAAACGGTGGCCGTGACGTTGGCTGTTGAATACAAAATCTGGCATCTCGTGAGGCTAACGCATCGGTGCCGCATAAAGGTGCTCAGTGCAATGCGCTTGCTGAAAATGTGGCCAAGGAGCAGACGATGAACTATATTCGTGACCTCATCTGCGCTCTCGTGAGCATTGTGGCCGTCACTATTATCGCAGTTGGCCTGCTCTGCACGTTGTCAGCCGGAGCCATATTCCTAGCCTGCCTTGCTCTCGTCGGCATCGGAGTTGCGTTGGCCGAGTGGGTTGACCGGAGATGGGAACCGCCGTGGAGGTGAAAATGGTCGTCCGGGTTAAAAAGGAAAGTGAGGTGTGGGGCAGTTATGGCAGGTCTCGGAAACGGGTCTTGTGGTTCGGGAATACGGAAGTTTTGCAACATCTCTGGCGGAATAAAGATTGGGGGCCTTGGAGTTATGCAACCGAAATTACTCCTTATGCTGCACCGTTTGATTCAGAAGGCTTACCCAACCTCATAGCAGAATTAACCGCAATTCAACGATTCTTGGCCGTGAGCGACCAACATTGGAAACAGACTCCTAAACGAAAAACGCCAAAAACATCGATTCAAGAAGCAATTGAACGATGCAACTACATTCTACGTCGGCTGAGGCTTGCCGACATACCGCTTCAGCCGACCCCTCCAGGAGAAGATTGGCGCGTTGAGTGGAGATTGCGACGTGATTATAAATACCGGGCGGCTGTCAGGCATTTACGGGATAAATTGACAGGAGGGTTTACAATTGAGATTCGGGGATAAAATACGGCAACTGCGCGAGGCGAAGGGGTTCTCTCTACGAGACCTAGCAGCTCGCCTCAGCATCTCGGCAGGCTACCTCTGTGACATTGAGTTGAGTCAACGGATGCCTCCGAGTAATAAGCTCATCAAGAGAATGTCGAAAGCACTCGAAGCGGACCTCGATGAGCTTCAAGCCCTCGCGGCAAACGCAAAAGGGTCAATACGGCTTCGCTTTGAGCACTCACCATTGCGGCGGGAAGTGGGGACGTTACTGCGGGAGAGCTGGCATGGCCTCACTGAAAGACAACTACTACTAATCAAGGCAATAATCAAGGGGTAAGACATGAACGCAACGGACTACCAACAGCAGGCGAAACACTCTTACATTGACACCCCTAACTTCCCCATCTCCGACCACGACCTCATGGTCGTACGTTACGCGCTTGGTTTGGCGGGGGAAGCTGGCGAGGTCGCAAACTACGTCAAAAAAAGCATCTTTCGGCCTGACGGCGAAATCACCCTCGACCTTGCCAAACTCGAAGACGAGATTGGCGACGTCCTGTGGTACGTGGCCGCTCTTTGCAGCATCACCGGGTTGGACCTCGGTGGTGTCATGGAATGGAATATCGAGAAAATCAAAGCGCGGTATCCTGAGGGGTGGGGGAAGAAACCAAAGACGCGGCCAGTGTCTATTACTGAGACCATAGCCCGCATAAACGATAGAATGGCCAAATTGTGGAGCCGTGGCGCGGACCTTTATGCCGCTGGTCAGGATTCTGAACAGATACAGCGAAAAATAGCGAGATACTCTCGCGCCCTGATGCGCGTTGAACAAAAACTACCATCCAAACGGAGAGGTTAAACATGCCCATGAGAAATGTGTGCGGTCTGTGGGACCGCGAGTCGAAAGCCGGTAACAACTTCTCGACCTCTGCCAAGACGACAGCTCGGAAATTCTTCGAGGCGTTCAAAGAGGCGCGCGAAGCCCTCGGCATCGGACCCGACGACGAAATCCAAATCGGGATGTTTCCGAATCAGAAGCAAGCGAACGAGAAAGCGCCAAACAGGAACCTCGTCATCATCGTGAGTGCGAAGAAAGAAGAAAAGCGCGAAGACGCGCCGTTTTGAGGGGTGAGGGATAATAATGTACCGTGTCATCCACGAGACGTTTCATACCGACCCAGACAATAAACGACTGAGCGCGAACGCTCGGTATTTATTCATGATTCTAATAACAGCCCGGCAAAGCCATTCTTCCGGCCTCTATTATATGTCGATTGCTGAGATGGTTGGGGCGACTGGGCTGTCTGAAGAATCAATAAGAGTTGGGTTGGTTGAGCTGTCAAAAAAGCAGGTTCTTTACGACCAGGAGACCGAACTCGTCTTTGTAACCTCAGCGGCACGCCATCAACCAAGTGGGCAAAATAAAACTCGCTCCATACAAAACCACCTCAAAAACATTCACGACTGCGACATTAAGCGCCTGTTTTTAAAGAAATATCCAGAGTTCAACACACACCCACGCACACCCACGCACACCCACGCACAACGAAGTGCGACCCTGTGCATAAAAGAGAAAGAGAAAGAGAAAGAGAAAGAGAAAGAGAACATACACGACTCCGCGGAGCCTTCGCCGTGTCTCTCGTCACCCCAAAAGCCAAAAAAGGACAAGAAATCAACAAAAAAGACTTGTGACTCAAGGATTAAGCGCCTGATTGACTTCTACCACGACGAACATATTCGGGTGTTCGGCCAAAAACCCCATGTCCTTGGTGGCAGGGACGCTATGACCGTCAAGCGCTTGCTTACGACGATAGACGAGGACGAATTCAAACGACGGCTCCTGTTGTTTTTTCAGGACCCATTGAAGTGGATGGACAACCCAGTTCATAGCCTGACGGCATTTGAGAAGGTAGTTGACCGCTACGTGACCAATCAAGGCACAGACGAAGGCGACCCTACGACATGGCCACCCGGCCCGGACGGCAACCATGTCGGCTATTGGTGGGACAAAGACTACAACCATTGGCGAAAAGACCCTGACCATGCACGGTGGAGGCAGTAACGTTGAATAAACTCCCGTCATTTCCCGAGGGTGAACGAGCAATAATCGGTGCATGTCTGATTGATGCCTCGTGTCTACCGACGGTTGTCTCGACGGTCACGGTCAACGATTTCTTTCATCGAGCGCACCAGGACGTTTTCGCTGTCATCACCGAGCTAGTAAAAGCAGAGCAGGCGGTTGATTGGACGACCCTCACAGATGCTTTGCGGGCGAAAGGAAAACTCGAAGCCGTCGGCGGAACGACCTTCTTGACAGACCTTGCCGATGCGGTTCCCTCGGCTGCGAACGTTAAACACTACCTTGAGCAGGTCAAAGAGAAGGCCCGTCTTCGTCGTCTCGTCTGGGCCGGGCAAGAGATTATGACGAGCGCGGGTTGTTTGGATGCGTGTTCGTCTGAAATAATCGAGCAAATACAAAAGCTTGCTTTCGACCTCGTGGCAACCGGCTCATCGGAGTCAAGAAAGCTTGAACGGGTTGAAAGCCTCCTGCCAGAATCTCTCGACTATCTGAACCGAGAAACTAATCCAGGCGTATTGTCTGGTCTTTTAGACCTCGATGGCATCTTGAAGGGCTTTCAGCCTGGAGAGTTGACTGTGATAGGTGCTCGGCCGTCCATGGGAAAGTCAGCGCTCGCTTTAGATATAGCGGTCAACGCAGTTCACCAAGTTCCTGTTGCTATGTTCAGCCTAGAGATGTCACGGAATCAGCTCATGAACAGGCTTCTATCGAAACAGGCAAAAGTGAACCTGCACCACATCAGACCAGGTGGGCTTTCAAGGGACGAGTGGTCGAGGGTGTGGGGAGTAGCTGGTGATTTTGATGGATTACCGCTTTATATAGACGATTCCGGCTCCATCACGATGTCACAAGTCAAGGCAAAGGTCCGGGAAGCATCTGTACGCTCGGAAGAGGCTATTGGGTTAATTATTATAGACTATCTCCAGTTGATGCGGCCGGAAGGGCGACACGACTCTCGTCAAAACGAGGTTGCTTCGATGACGCGTGCGGCGAAGTTGATGGCAAAAGACATGGAAATTCCAGTGATTGTGCTGTCTCAGCTCAACAGGAAGCTTGAGGACAGACCGATTCCAAATCACGGCAGACGGCCACAGGCTGCTGACTTCAAGGAATCTGGAGCGATTGAGCAGGATGCGGACGTGATGATAGCGATTTATCGGGGCGAGGTTTACATGAAAGACAGCGCTGACCTCAAAGGCAAAGCTGAGGCAATCATTCTTAAACAGCGCAACGGGCCAACCGGTATCGTCAATCTGCAATGGGATGCGCCGACGGCTACATTCCGCAACGCAGCTCGGGAGCGGGAGGAGTGCCACGGGATGGAAGGGGAGATGTGATGGGAACCGAGACATGCGCAACGTGCAAGCACTTCCGTAAGGTAGTAAAGGACCAGCAACCTCAATGCCGATGCAATCCTCCACAGCTCACCTGGATGGTCAAGGACAGCGCTGTAGGGTGGGAGGTTAAGTGGCACCATACGGAGCCGTGGGTAGAACGATGCGGTCATTACGCTCAACGGGAGGTTTGACGTGAGTGGTTTCCCGAGCTTCAACGTTTGCCTTGTCTTAGCCCAACTCTGGTTGCTTGAGGGCTCGAAGCGAGCGGAACGGGTACAACGGCGCGGAGCGATAAGCGAGCGACACCTATGGCCAGAGCGTATTATCTCAACCCCGTGTGCGGTGATGGGCCGACGGAAAGGACAGGCGGTGCAGGTCGGTTGGCGTTTCTGGATTGAACGGCATCCCTTCTCGGGTGTGTATCGGCAGTGCTGGCAGGTAGGAAGGACTGGGGTGTTGCGGTTGATTCATTGCGAGGAGCCGAATTCACGAGGCCGATGCAGTATCAGAGGTTGGAATTTCACAATCCCGTATGAGCCAAGGAGGTTGGGCGCGAGATGAACCAGAAACGTGACCGCTCATGTTGTGGCAACTGCTGTTACTTCCCTCGTGAACCACGAGACGACGGGACAGGGCGTTGCTCCGTAGATGACACGCAGGCTCACGCTGATTGGTGCAGGTGTGATGCGTACCTGCCGAGACTGCCGAAGGTTGACCGTACATCTAACCAACGGAGCGTTAAATGACCACTCGAAGAATAATGCGTCTCTCGTCAATTCTGAGCGATTCAACCTGTTCGCCGCGCCTACCCCCCCTTCGGCAGGTAGCGTAAACGTAACCACGCGGCAACCACGAATCGTCACGGGATATCTGAGGCGCGTACGTACCGTTAGTCACGAGATGCAGCGATGACCAACCCCGATGACTAACCACAACCCAATAGCTATATAATAACTATATTTCCCCCCCCGTAAGGTAGCTATATGTCAAAAGAGAAGTACGTACCTTTAGAGCTAAGTCTTTTATAACTGTCAAGTAAAATCTTAACCATGTATTGTATCTGTTATTATGTCATATAGTTATAGATAAGACAAGAGTTCACAACACTGAACAACACACGCCACAAGGGGGTTTGTAGCATGAGCCAAACGGTAGGTAACAACAACGCAACAACCACGAATGAGATGATACGTCGGCATTCGTTGCAGACCAAGCAAGAGATATGGAGAGTGCTCACTAACTATGAACCAACACCCATAGTCTTCAGCCGAGTGTCGAGACGGTGGCGAACCAAGGTGGTGTTTTGTTTTATCCACGTGTTCGACCCTCGCAACGGACAGTGGACTTGGATTAAGAGCGGTCAACTAGGGTATCCCAAACAAACTACAAGGCTAGCTTCCTTTGAAAACTATCTCACGGGTTGGCTATAACAAGACATACCACATAACACAGCAATAAAGCCGGGATGACCTAGTGGTCAAATGAGACGGAGAATAACACATGAACATAACAAGCGATAACGGTGACCAGGTGGTCAACTGAAACCCCCACCCCCGCGCCTCTGTCTCTGGGGGCGGTTGGCTGTTGAGTGAGTGTTACTCACCTCGGTCGAGTCGATGGGCTCTTAGGAATCGAGGGCGACGCTTGGTTACGAAAACGGGCATTATCGTAACCAAATAAAATCTCGTTTGCTTGACACGAAA